>LKMJ01007019.1_pt1 | contig 10602 bp, 18 predicted proteins | sample 643391 | NCBI WGS metagenome assembly LKMJ01 (sample SAMN04112250, study PRJNA286221) | soda lake metagenome | biome: soda lake; feature: Kulunda Steppe; material: water; isolation source: sample PL-Br10 brine of Picturesque Lake | place: Russia: Kulunda steppe | collected 2010-07
GGAAACAGCGGGGGGAGAGCAGTGAGCAAGACAAACGGCAAAACGCAGAGGGGTGCATGGAGGGGGTAGAGGGCTGCTGTCGGTTGAGGTTCCTCCAAGGAGCTGCATCAGTGGGTGCGTCAAAGTGGAGCTGTGGGTGGAGAGCAGAAGGTAGGTTTGGTTGGGGCTCGTGCTTCAGGCAGACCCATACGTGCTTCATGCAGACTCGTGCTTCATGCAGACTCGTGCTTCATGCAGGCTTGTGCTTCATGCAGACCCATACGTGCTTCAGGCAGACCCATACGTGCTTCAGGCAGACCCATACGTGCTTCAGGCAGACCCATACGTGTGCCAGCCATCTTGCTGGTGCAGATCAGCGCTTTGGCAAGGTGGGGACAGGGTGTGCTGACGCTCAGGGGCTGGGGCGACATTGCTGTATGGCCAGGCCTCCTCCTTGGCAGCTGGACCTCAGTGCCGGAGGCGAGTGCCCCAGTCCGCCCCAGGGAGGGACGGCAGGAAAAGACTCCAAAACGGAGCCCATACATTTCACAGCTGGACCTCAGTGCCGGGCACCAAGTGCCCCAGTCCCCCCCAGAGGGAGGGAGGGCAAAAGGGGACCCCCAAAACGGAGCCCATCCATTTCGCAGCTGGGTCTGCAAAACAGCGCAACCAGCTGGCGCGCACAGGACAAGGGGTCATTTGAAGCGTGGAACTGAACCTTGGGTCTCAGGCAGGCGCGTCAGCACAGCAGACATGTGGGGGGTGTTGCAGCGGCCCCTGAGGTGCTCTGATCTTCCCGGGAAGCGCGCACCTGTAGCGGGCGACCTTGGGCAGCCGTGTCAGCGCGGCAGACACATGGGGGGCGTCAAAGCGGTCTCCGTGGCCGTCCACGAGCTCTTGGATGCGGGCCACGCTAGGGGCATACTTGAGCGCGCACAGCAGCTGCGCGCACCAGGAGGCAGGTCAGGGAGGACGGGGCGACTGATCGCGAGCACGCGTGCGCTTTCACATGCAAATGGTGGAGGAGTGCAGGTAATGGATGGGGTGGGTGTGAGCATACACAGCGGCAGCAGGCACCAACAAGAGGGCCGCCTGCCAAGAGGCTGGCGCTGAGTGTGTGCAAGGCATAATGTGCGAGCCTTGCGCGTCCATGGTGGTTTAAGGCACGTCCTGAGCAAACGTGCGGGGTGGTCTGTGGATGCTTGCTTGGAGTGACACGTATGTGAAACAGGCGTGCGCACATGTGCCCGTCCACTTGCAGTCTGGGAATATGTGCGAGGGAATGTGTGCAAGGGGAGTACGTGCAAGGAGAACTTGTGCAAGGGGATTGGATGCCGGCTTGGTGCCTCAAGCGCAGCACAGTGAAGGCCACCACAGGCGCAGCACCGTGAAGGCCACCAGGCGGGTGTGCAAGCGTGCAGGGTGTGCAAGTGTGCAAGGCCACCAGCGCAGCACCGTGAAGGCCACCAGGCGGGTGTGCAAGCGTGCAGGGTGTGCAAGTGTGCAAGTGTGCAAGGCCACCAGCGCAGCACAGTGAAGGCCACCACAGGCGGGTGTGCAAGCGTGCCACTGCGTGCCTGCAAGCAAATTCAGGGACCGCGGATGAGGACGCGCGGGGGAGAGCATCATGGCAGTACAGCCACCCCCCAGAGCCATGAGGGCCACCACCAGGAATGTGTTCCAGCCTGTGAGTCAAGGCGTGCAGCAGCGCTGAGGGGAGCACCACCGCACAGGAATAGTGCTTGCTTGCAGCGTCGAGGATAGCATCGTGGTGCGTACTGCAGGTGCCAAGAGAAGCACCACCGCATAGGCATAGTGCTTGCTTGCAGCGTCGAGGATAGCATTGTGGTGCGTACTGCAGGTGCCAAGAGAAGCACCACTGCACAGTCAAAGTGCTTGCTTGCAGTGTCGAGGGTTGCTTCGTGCTGTGCACCGTAGGTGTGTCAAGAGAAGCATCCCGATTCAGCTTCCTTTCACCCTGCACTCCCTCAAGCGCATCCTCCAGAACCCAGCTTGTCCGACTCCATGCTTCAACCATGCAGCTCCTCCCTTGCCCCTCGACCCTTGAAAAGCCCCCGCACTTTTATCAGCATACATGATGAACACGCAACGCGCTGTTTTCAGTGCGCATGATCAACTCGCAATGCACTTTTATCAGCATGCATGAACAGCACGCAACGCGCTTTCATCAGCCTACGAGGACAAAACGCGCAACGCCCCTTGACCCTCGCAAGGCTCACGCACTTTTATCAGCGCGCACGATCAACACGCAGCGCCAACACCCATTGTTGCCCTCCCACAGGCCAGGCGCACATCGCCCGCTCACTTTGGTAGGAGACCCAACCCCTTCCCCTCCCGAGTCTGCCTGGCGCTCCCTCCTTGCACCCAAAGGGAGATTGGATGATGGTCTGTCACTGCTTATCAGCAGTGCGAGGCTGGGGGCCCCATGTCAACATAGACGTGCCCTCTTCCCGTACGCAAGAGGGCCCCAGGCACTGCGCATACAGGGCTTGCATGCTTTCCTTGCGTGCAGGCATCCCTTGGCAGGCCATCCCCTATGCATGCAAGCCTGCCATGACCTCTGCGTGCGCAGGGCTCCAAGCCGTGCCTGCAAGCAGCCCCAACCGAAAGACCCCTTTGCATGCAAGGCAGGCCTCTGCGCACGCCAGAGGGCACCCGCGCGCCCCGTGTGCACACGCCAGAGGGCACCCGCGTGCCCCGTGTGCACACGCCAGAGGGCACCCGCGCGCCCGTGTGCACACGCCAGAGGGCACCCGCGCGCCCGTGTGCACACGCCAGAGGGCACCCGCGTGCCCCGTGTGCACACGCCAGAGGGCACCCGCGCGCCCCGTGTGCACACGCCACACACCTGGATGTAGTTCTTGGGCTCCCCGGCATACGTGTCGTATCGAGGCTCCTTCATGACCTGAGGCCCAAAAGGCAACAGAGTCTGGTTTGCATGCTGCGGTGGGGGGGCAGTGCCGGCGGCAGTGCATGGGGCGCACATGGGCAGCGCCACCAGCGGTGCAGGGGGTGTGATGGCGCGGCCAGCGAAAGCACCGCAGTGCACATTCCCTTGATGACAGAAGGGTCATGGCAGGCAGCCGCGCAGGGCTGGTGGGAGCCATCCAGCAGGCAAGGTCGGCACATAGAGGCAGGGGTCAGGCAGGTCAAGGATGGCCAGCAGCGCACATCACAAAACACACACGTCACAAGAGACAACCCTCAACCACCCTAGCCACTGTTGGCGTTCACGCAGTCCCGGTATGATTCGCCTACAGGCGTGCCGTGCGGCCGCTGTGCTAGCGCTGAGGGGGGGGGCCAGCCACTCCAACAGCAGAGTAGCACGGAGGACCCCCTGCTCCGTTTGCCCCCCCCCACAGTTGTCACCAGCTGTAATTAGCTGGGCTGTCACCTGGTAGTCCACAAGCACTTTGCTTTTGGCGCCCCGCTGCTGCTGCAGCTGGCGCTGCTGGAGCTGGTGCTGGTGCTGGTGCGGCGCGGTCCGCGTCCACCACAGCTGCTGGTGTTGGTGCCAGCGCAGCATCGCATGCAGCCCAATGGCTGGTCTCAGGGGCTCAGACGGAGGCTGTAGGTGCAGGTCCAGAGAGGGAGGGGGTGCGCTGGGGGCGGGGGGCGGGGCCTGATGGTGGGAGGGGCACGCGCTAGGCTCGCCGCTTGTGCAAGTTTCCTATTGGAGCGTGTGAGAGGAGAGAGGGGTTGTGCTGGGGAGAGGGGGCCACATGTGCGTGGGGGTAGCGGGTGGGTGTGCTTGTGTGTCTGATGCATGGGTATTATCACAGGAAGGTCCAAGAGAGGCACACAAGTGGCATGCTTACTCCAGGCGTGCTCGCACTATGAGCCATGGAGCACGAGGGCCCTCATCCTGCATGAGGGAAAACGGCAGAGAAAGGAGGCCGCCCTCCTGCGCAAGCGCATACCCATCATGATCCCAGGTGATCTCATGTGCACGAGCGCACAAGTATGCACACCCATGCATGCACTCTCTTGCGTGCGCGGGCACACACACACACACATACACACACAAGCGCACACGCGCACAAACACTCACACGCACAACCGCACACTTTCCACACACATGCACACAAGCGCGCACCATTCCACATAGCGATGCGCCTGGATTGGACGCTAACGCCGACCCAAGATGGGATGTTTGGCAGAACCTGAACCACCAAGTAAAACATCTAGAAGTCAAGCTAGAAGCATGATCAGACATGGACACCTCAGCGCTCAATACAGCAGTCCGGGCTCCTGTGTGGGAAATCATCAGTTGCAAAACAATGCACCCTGTGAGGCAAATCCACTGCCACTTACACTGCAAAGCTCCTCAAATGTGATTGCTTCAACGCAAAAGGAAAATCCAGCAGCTGCTGCAGTAGGGGGCCTGCCAGGCAGATCAGCCAGTAGCGGCCGAGCATCAGCCTTGTTGTTTGTGTGCAGCCAGATACACAGCCAGATACACAGCTTGCATGGCTTGCATGCACATGTCCACTTTGTTTATCATACCTGGTGCCCTGATCATGGCTGCAGCTCGTGCCTGACCCTGATTTTTAAGATGGCCACCACCCCTTGAACATGTGCTGATGCGATTCCATTTTATTCAATTACTTAATAGATATCATATAATTGTTAGTCGACCGCTATTTGTGTTCCTCCAAGCCGGAATCGATCTCAGGTCTCTTCGACTTAGTTAGTAAGAAAGGAACAAATGGAAAGTGCGTGCTAGTAAGGTTGCAATGTGAAGAGGGAGGCACAAAGTTCCCCTCCCGCGCCATGGTCGCATGTTTGCCGGGTTTGTTCCCTGCTGCTCCTTTCAGAGGGTTGCCTGCATCCTTTTGAGGGACCATGTCACAGTCGTGGGTCGCCTGCGATCGGTGGTGAGCAGGGCTGGGCGTTTTTGGCTTCCTTTCTGCTTGTTGTGCGCTTGCCCCGTACTCAGTTCCATGCTTGTGTACATCTCTCCTTGCCATACAGCAACAAGTGGAGGCGCATTCCCACCGAAATTCACAAGGCCCTGGCAGATGATGAGGACTGGTGAGGACTGCCTGTCGGAGAGGATGTCTGTGTGCAGCCTGCAGCTGTCCGCTGCTGCTCAAGCATCCAGCTGCAGCTATGGCTCGTTGCAACAGCTCCAATGCATATTTTATGTGCTCTTTTTTGTGAGCAGACATGTATCTGCCTCCTTGTGCTCCTCCCAAAAGTTGACCGCTCGTTTCAAATCAAAAGCCCGCCGGCCTGTCTGTGTATCCCCAGGCTCTGCGAATACAACCCCAACAAGGCATTCGCCAGCTGCTCGGTGCCCCAGGAGCTCACAGATGCTGAGATTGATGCCCTGGAACAGGCAGCCACTGGCTCGGAGGAGGAAGAGGAGGAGGTGGGCATCCAAATTGTCCACGCTTGTGCGTACTTGTCTGTTCCCTGCTCTGTGCTCACGCTGCCCAGCCATGCTTGCAAGGGTTTTCCTGCTTGCAGAGCAACAACATAGGGCTTCCCTGCAACAGCTGCTTTGGTCTCGAGTGTGTATGGGGGGGGGAAAGGTCTCCACCTGTCAGTCAGTCGGAACCCTCCTCCACTGTCCGAGTCGTTTGTTGCCCTCCCCCGGCCGTCCCAGGACGAATTTAAGGAGGAGCGTGCTCGTCGGCGTCGTATGCCAGCAATATGGCAGCTCATCAAGGACAACATACTGACGCACCGGAAGAGGAAAGTGCAGGACGAGGACGATGTCATGGTCTGCCAGTGCAAGCCCACCTGGCGTGGAGGGGATGGCTGTGGCCCAGACTGCATCAACAGGATGCTGTGCATTGAGTGCACTGCGGTGAGTGTGTGCCCAGTGGGAGCAGCTGGCTGGTTATGCATGTACAGCAAGTTTTCCAGGGGTACGTACCCACGCGCAGGCACGGGCCACATGTCCTGCTGCATGGGCCCGCATGGGGCGCTGCTCACCCGCCTGCACCTTTGCACACCTTCATGCAGGGCTTCTGTCCCTGTGAGGACAAGTGCACCAACCAGGTCTTCACGCGCAAGCAGTACGCAAAGCTGGAAGTGGTGCGTGCGCATGGGCGCTACCTGGGTCGACTCCAGGGATCTTATTGGACTGTCCAACCTGGGTTGGAAGCTGGTCATCCTCCTAGCACAGGCACACGCACACAGCTCCGCATGCGTCGGTGGCGGTGGACGCTGCATGCAGTCGCATGCTGCGCCCTTCACTCCACACTCGGGGTGGGGTGTGTGTGTCCGTTTTGTTCCGCATGGCTCCATCCTGTGTGTGCTCAAAGACCTGGGAGCCAGGCCTAGGGTAGAGTCTATGCAAGGTGCATTGTCAGCTGCAGCGCATGCCAGCGGTCGCGGCCCGAGCACGCATGCACTCCGTCACGTTGGGGGGCACGCGCAGTTATGCAGGCGCACCCGGGCACGCATGCACTCTGTCACCCTGGGGGGCACGCGCAGCTACGCAAGCGCACCCAGAGTACGCATGCACTCCATCACGCCGGGATGTGCACACAGCTTTGCAGCCCTGAGGCAAGTTGCGCCCGTCTATCTGCTCCAAGTCCCCCAAAATGTATGGACATGACAGGGCCACATGCAGCATGCATGCAAATGCCTGCGTACGCACACTTTTGCTAGGTTTGCAGAGTGAGTTGCTTATGTTGTTCATGTGTTGCATGAAAGGGAAGACATTTGTGCGCCACTGGTGCTTGTAAGCATTTGCCCACGTTCACACCAGCACTCACATGCGCACACACACATACATACTGACACACGAGCATGTGTTTACATCTGCATGTACACATGCGCATGCGCACATGCAAGCATGCTGACCTGCGGCTGTGCTCAAACTGTTGTGTGCTGTAGAAACGGGCCGGGGCCAAGGGCATGGGGCTGTTTGCGCTGGAGGACATCCCTGAGGGCAACTTCATCATTGAGTATATTGGGGAGGTGCTTGAGGAGGAGGAGTACCTGCGGCGCAAGGACTTCTATGCACAGGTGTGTGTGTGTTGGTGTGTGGTTTGCGTGGTTGGGGTGGCCTGGCATGCACACATTCAAGCACGCTGCTCAAGGCCTAGCGCTGGTCGTGCTGCGTGGATATGTGCACCCAGTCGCTGCCAAGCTCTCGCCCGCGCTCCCCGCTGTGCAGGTCGGCCAGCGCCATTACTACTTCATGAACATCGGGAATGGGGAGGTCATTGATGCCGCGCGCAAGGTGCGCGCATGGTGTGCCTGGTTTCCGCTTGGCCGATTGATGCCGCATGCAAGGTGTGCGTGTGGTGTGCCTGGTTTTCGCTTGACCACCAGCAGCCCGGCATCCACAGGCCACATGCTTTTGCCAGAGCAGGGCCCAAAGCACATGTGGAGTGAATGGGGATGGGAAGGGCTGTGGGCGCGCGTGCCTCACCGCAAGTGTGAATGCGTGGGAGTGTGGACGGGTGTGTGCGTGTGCCTGGGGTTTGTTGTGCGTCCCTGTACATTTCGTTTCCGTGTGGTCTCAAAGCCGTCTTCTCCATCATTCCAGCGAAGCTCCCTCGAAGGACTGGGCCTGCTCATGAGAACCAGGGAGTGCACGCACCACGTGGCAGCAGCAGTGTCCTGCGCATGAGAACCAGGGAGTGCACGCACCACGTGGCAGCAGCAGTGTCCTGCGCATGAGCTGGCAGAGGAAGGCTGGAGCTTGAGCCCGGGTGACGTGCCGGGCAGAGGAAGGGCTGGAGCCACAGCAGTCCTGGGGCAGCAGCGCCCAGAAGTCTCGAGCGCAGTGCAAGCGGCACTCATAGCAGGAGCAGTACCGGAAGCGGCAGGCACAGCGGAGGCAGCTTTGAGTGCTGCTGGCAATGTCACCCGGGCCACCGTCTCCTTCCTCCAATGCCATCCTATGGGCAGTTGAAAGGACAGTCAGCCTTGCAAGTTACGCCAGCCCGGTCGTTCTGGACATTCTGGGCGCTCTGGGCGGTTGGCTGGCCAAGAGCCGGAAAGGAGGAGCGTGGAAAGGAGTGCTGTCACACCAGCGGAAAGTCAGCAGCAGCAGCAGCAGCAGCAGTGAGGGCAGCGGCAGCAATGGCATCAAAAAGAGCAGCAGCAGCTGCAACTGCAGCTGCAGCTACAGCCAGGGCAGCCATTGCCCACATTGCACAGCTTGGAGGCCTACAGTGTCAGTTCAGTAACCAGGAGAGCAGTTGCTCAGGCTTCCATACATTCCCCCCCCTCTCCGGCAATGCCAGCCGCGTGACCCGGGAGGGGGGGGCACGCGTGCATGTGCGCACGCATGCTCCAACCTGAAAGGCAACCGCGCGCGCTTGATCAATCACTTATGCGGCCCCAACTGCGAGGCACGGAAGCAGGGCTCACACACACACACACGCACACGCACACACGCGCGCGCGCACGTGTGCATGCCCCACCCTGCAGGGCAACCGCGCGCGCTTCATCAATCACTCCTGCGACCCCAACTGCGAGACCCAGAAGTGGCTGGCCCGGGGCGAGCTGGCCATCGGGCTGTTCGCGCTGAAGGTGAGGGCGGCCACGCTCTGCACATGCACGCACAGCAGGCGTGGCTCCCAGGGCCTGCTCTTTGCTGGGCTGCGCTTTGCTGGGCTGCTCTTTGCTGGGCTGGTTTCGCTGCTTCCCTGCTTCCCCCCCCCCGGCCCATGGCTGGCCTTGGGTTTTAGGCGCTGGCGCTCACAGAGGCGGGCTGTTACATCCCGACAGGTGGCCGATGAAGTAGCGTTCCGTTTGTTCTTCCTAGGTCGCATCATGCATGCCACACGCCTTGATGAGAGGTTATCGGCGCGGGTGCTGCTGAGGGCAGCTGCCTTTCTGATGGTCTGCCAATGGTCAGGTTGAGTGGGTGTGAGCCTTCTTGAGTGGGGTTGAGTGCTATGCGGGAAGACCAGCCTACAGGCTGAGGTGCCTGTGCACACTGACATTGTCGTAGGCGCAATGCAGGGCCTGCGGGCCCATCTTTTCACGTGGTGGCGGGTGCACTGGAGGCTGCTGTGTGATGCACTGGAAGCGCTGCTGTGTGATGCACCGGAGGCGCTGCTGTGTGATGCACCGGAGGCGCTGCCGTGTGATGCACCGGAGGCGCTGCCTTGTGATGCACCAGAGGCGCTGCTGTGAGGTCGACAGTGTGTGCGCCCAGCTAGTGTCACCCCTACCATGCGCATATGGGCGCCGTGCTGTGCGCAGGACATAAAGGCCGGCGAGGAGCTGACGTTTGACTACAACTTTGAGCGCTACGGGGACCGGCCCATGCGCTGCTACTGCCAGTCCAAGACCTGCCGCAAGTTTGTGGGGGGCACGCAGGACACATACGACGAGTCCATGCTGGTGGGTGTGGGCGGTGCGGGCGGAGAGTGGTGCGGGTGTACGATGGGGGATGAGTGTGTGGGTGAGAGTGTGAGTGAGGTGTGAGGCAACCTTGCCTCTTTTTTGGGTGTTCCGGCTCTGCAAGCCGTGCCTCTGTGTGTGTGTGTGTGTGTGTGTGTGTGTGTGTGTGCATCTGTTCACTTGCACACGCATGGGGGTGGGTGCTGCTGGCGCCATTGCCCCAAGCTTGCTGGGCAGGAGGACTGCTCCTGATGTGACACGTACCTGTGGCTTGCTGTGTGCGCATGCCGTGCACTTAATGTGCTGCATGGAAGTGCATGCATGCATGCATGTGAGGCAGTTGTTTGGGCTGCGGGCTCGCTACGTGTGCGAACCGTGTGCTGCGCTCGCACGCAGTGCGCAGTGGTGCACGCAGTGCGTGGTGCTGCACATGCGCGGCTGGGGCACTGCCGAGCACGTGCATGGATGGTGGGCTGTTCAATGCAGATGGCCCTTGAGGGTGCGATCATCATGCTCGCCAATGTAGGTTCCTTCCCAACAAGCCCCTCATGCCCACCCACTCTTTGCTGCCGATGCGCAGGTGGACCCCGAGGACGTGACCAACGACTTTGAGCCCATCATGCTCACCGACACGGACATGGACTGGGCGGCGCGGGCGCTGCTGGAGGGGCGAGTGAGCGCGTCCACCGACCGCAGCAAAGGTGTGGTGTGTGTGCAGGCTGGCCGAGATCGTTTGTGCGCGCGCGTGGGCATGCAGGACGCGTGCGGGCGTGGTGCCCTTTGGGGACACGTGTGTGCGCGCGTGTATGTGTACATACTTGGTCTGTGGGCGTGCGTGTGTGCTTTGTGTGGGTGCGATTGTGCCCAAGCAACTGCACAACCCCGCACTCACGTGCCCACATGCGTACGCACGCATCACCACCACTTGCCTCCGCACTCATGCACGTGCTCGCGCATGCAGAGCCGGCCATCCTGGCAAGGCTGGAGAAGCTGTGCCGTGCTCGGGGCGTGCCGTGGACGGTGGCCCAGTTCCACGCGCAGGAGGCGGAGGCGGTGGCCGCAACAGGCGCAGAGGCAGGAGACGCGGCGCAACTGGCAGTAAAGGTGGAGGTGGAGGTGAGGGGGGAGGGGGAGGGTATGTGCCTCAGTGGTGGAGGTGGTGGTGAAGGTGCAGGTAGACGTGAAGGTGGAGGCAGTTGGAAATTGGGGGAGGAGGGCAGAGGCAGGGGTTGTGGCGCGACTGGCAGTGAAGGCGGAGATTAAGGCGGAGGGGAGGGGTAA
>LKMJ01007020.1_pt1 | contig 10599 bp, 7 predicted proteins | sample 643391 | NCBI WGS metagenome assembly LKMJ01 (sample SAMN04112250, study PRJNA286221) | soda lake metagenome | biome: soda lake; feature: Kulunda Steppe; material: water; isolation source: sample PL-Br10 brine of Picturesque Lake | place: Russia: Kulunda steppe | collected 2010-07
CTTTGGCCTGTTGCAGTCGCCCGGCGTTCTCACGTATCGCGATGAATTCCATTTCCGGGGTCACAATGCCCTGGCGGGCGTAGTGCATCTGACTGACATTGCGCCCGCTCTGGGCGACCCGGGGTTTGCGCTGATGGCTGAAACGAAGCGGATCCAGACGTGGATCCCGGTTGCGGCGACGGGTGTATTCCGAGCTGACGTCATCCAGCACTTCGGTGTCGCCGCGCTCATCAATCCAGCGCTGGCGCAGCGGAGTGAGCCCACTGCGCAGATCAATGCTCACCTGCGGGTCGGTGTAGGGCCCCGAGGTGTCGTAGACGCGGACCGGCTCGTTCTGCTGTTTCCCCTGATCCGCATGGGTGTCGCTCAGACGGATCTCGCGCATGGGCACGCGCAGATCAGGCCGGCTGCCCTCCACATATACCTTGCTGGAGGCGGGAAGCGGCTCAATGGCGGCCTGATTGACGGATTCCGTCTCGCTGAGGAACTGCTGGGTCTTGGTAGTCATGGTGGTTCTCCGGATTCCAGTGAAAAGGCTGGACGGGAGAACGCAGAGGCAGATCTGACGTGTTCAGGACACAGGCGTTTCGAAAAAACAGGAAGCGCTTGTCTCGATCCCTACGCCGGTATTAACCGGATCAGGTCTGCGGGTTCTGCATTGCAATCTCAGCCGGCGTTACAGCCGGCACCCCGTCAAGACATGTGGCACCACTCGTGGTAAGCACCACGAAATCGAGTCTAGAGATGGGAAAGAGATTTGTCCATAATGGTGACCGCTGGTCACACAGGCCCAGGAATCACTGCCGAGGACGCTCCATGAAACCATTCCGACTCCGCTCGCTGCTATTTGCTCTGATGCTGCCCGCCACAGCCAGTTACGGGGAGAGCCTGGTTACCATTTACGAGCAGGCGCTGGCCTATGACTCCGGCCTGGCTGCAGCTCGTGCGGCGCGCGAAGCCCGAGGAGAGGGTATCGACGAGGCCCGGGCCAACCTCCTCCCCCAGATCAATGCCTTCGCGGAGTCCCAGTACCGTGATCGCAGCACGGATGATCGCAGCAGCACCACCCACAGCTACGGGGTACGCCTTGATCAGCCATTGTTCCGGGCCGACGCCTGGTTCGGCTATCAGGCCAGCCAGGAGATGGACAAGGCGGCGGAAGCGGAGCTGGCGCTGTTCCAGCAGGAATTGATTCTGGAGGTGGCCGAACACTATTTTGACGTACTGCGGGCTCAGGATGAACTCGACACCGCCCGGGCTCAGGAAGCCGCCCTGCGGCGCCAGTGGGAACAGGCCAGAGAGCGCTACGAGGTGGGTCTGATTGCCACCACCGAAGTGGAAGAGGCCCGAGCCGGTTATGACGCCAGCCAGTCACAGCGCATTGCCGCCGAAAGTGAGCTCGATATTGCCCGCGAGTCCCTGGCGCGGCTGACCGGGCAGTACTACGAGGAACTTGAGAAACTGCGGACGGACTTCCCCGTTGGAGCGCCTGAGCCCAATGACCCTGAAGAATGGAAAGAAACCGCACTGATGCAGAACTGGTCCATCCAGGCATCACGCCTCGGGCTTGACGCCCAGCAGGAAGAACTGCGTGCCACCCGGGCGGGACACTACCCCACCCTGGACCTGTCTGCCAGTGTCAGCCGGCAACACCTGGATAACCAACGTGATGGGAGTCTGCCCCCGGGTGAAGACGTCGATTTTGCAACCGACGACCGGCTGACCGATGCCACCATTGGCCTGTCATTGAACGTTCCTCTCTACAGTGGTGGCGGTACCAGCGCCGGTGTCCGCCGGGTGACGTCCGAGACGGAACAGGCCGAACGGGATCTGGAGACCACGCGCCGCAACGTGCGCCTGGAAACCCGCTCGCTGTTCCGACAGGTGCTGACCAACCAGCAGACGCTCAACGCCCAGCGCCAGACCATTGTCTCGCGCCGCAGTGCTCTCGATGCCACCCGCGCCGGTTATGACGTGGGCACCCGCAACATCGTGGAAGTGCTGGATGCGGAGCAGAACTATTTTGTGGCCCTGCGCGATTTCGCCAATGCCCGCTATGACTATGTGCTCAACACCCTGCGCCTGAAACAGACCGCCGGCACCCTGAGCCCGCAGGATCTGATTGATCTGGACGGCTGGCTCAGTGCCTCGGCGCCGGGAATTGAAGCGCTGGCACGTCAGGTGGCCGAGCAGGAAGACAGAAATGCCAGCGAGCCGGATCCGGATCGCCCAATTCCTTCGGACGCGGTGGTGCCGCTGCGCTGAATCGGCTTCAGGCCGGCAGCAGCCGGCCTACACCCTCGACCAGTCTCTCCACTGCGCCGCGGTTGGCGGCAATGACTGCCCGGGCGTTTTCGCCCATGCTTGAACGTCGATCCTCGTCAGAAAACAGGGCCTCAATCTGGCCACCCAGCTCCTCTTCGCCCTGGACATAGACCAGCCCTCCCTGCTCTTCCAATCGCTCACAGACACTGGCGAAATTGAACACATGAGGTCCCATGACAATAGGCCGGGACCAGGCCGCCGGCTCCAGTGGGTTGTGGCCGCCCCGGGGGATCAGGGATCCACCCACGAACGCCACATCGGCAACACCAAACAGCATCAGAAGCTCACCCATGGTATCGGCCAGATAGACCGCCCTGTCCCGCGCACTGTCGCCGGCGGAGCGTCGTGCCAGCGAAAGCCCGGTCTCCTCAACCAGGCGCGCCACGGCATCGAAGCGCTCGGGATGGCGCGGTACCAGAATCAACAGGGCGCCGGGGTGGTTGCGGCGAATGCCGGTGTGGGCACGCAGAATGGCCTCGTCTTCCCCCTCATGGGTGCTGGCCGCAATCCAGACCGGACGCGAGCCACCCAGCTCCTCCCGTTGTTTCTCGGCCATGGCCCGGGTCTCACGCCCAACCGCCACGTCATACTTGATGCTGCCAGTGACTGACATCCGCTCAGGGTCCACACCCAGTTCCCGGAAGCGGCTTTCATCCGGCGCGGCCTGGGCCGCAATCCAGGTCAGTTGACGGAACACCGGGCGTACCAGCGGCCGCACACGACCATAGCCACGGGCCGACCCCCTGGAAAGCCTCGCATTGGCCAGCACCACGGGGATATTGCGGGAGGCACAGGCATGGACCACATTGGGCCAGACCTCCGTTTCCATGATCACCAGCAGTGCCGGGCGGACGCGACGCACGAAACGATTCACCATGTGCGGCAGATCATAGGGGATATAGCACTGTCGCACCCGATCACCGAAGGCGGCACGTACCCGCTCGGCACCGGTGGGCGTCATGGTGGTAACCAGCATGGGCCGATCCGGGTACTGGGCCATCAGCCGGCGGATCATGGGGACGGCCGCCAGGGCCTCCCCCACCGAGACGGCGTGTACCCAGATGCACCCCGGTTCTGCAGCTTCAGGGACATGGCCGAAACGCTGGGCAATGTTGCCCCGATAGGCGGGGTCCTTGATCCCGCGATACCACAGAATCAGCAGAATCACTGGAAAAATCAGGTAAAGCAATGCAGAGTACAGCCAGCGTCCCATGCGCTTATCCCTTGTCGTCATTCTTGTTTTCCGCCTGCTGCCAACTGCGCAAGCGGTATCAATCTCCAGAGTACGACCATGCCGAACAGCCTCTGGCTCATCACTGATGGAAAACCCGGGCACGAGGCCCAGCTTCGCGGCCTTGGCGGGCGTCTGAGCACCCTGACTCAGGTGGAGCCCTTCTGGGTTGGTGCGCAGCAATACCGCCTGCCCTGGTGGCGCCTGCAAGCCCGGGCTCCTTCAGGTGCGCCAACACCCGCACTCATGGTTGGTGCCGGGCGCACAAGCCACAGACTGCTGCTGGCGCTGAGCCGGCGATACCAGGTTCCGGCCGTGGTGCTGATGCGTCCAGCGTATCCGCTGTCGCTCTTTGACGCCGCCATCATACCCGCCCACGACCAGCCGCCCAAGCGCGACCACGTCCTGGTGACCGAAGGGGTACTCAACGACCTCCATCCGCTGGAGCGGCTGACGGATGAAAAATCCGGCCTGATTCTGGCTGGCGGCCCCTCCCGACACTATCACTGGCAGCAACAACGCCTGCGTGAACAGATTCAGGCCATCGTGCGGCAGCGTCCGGACTGGCATTGGCACCTTTCCGATTCAAGGCGGACGCCGGAGACCTTCCTGCAGGAATTCAATCAGGGTGAAAGCGCGAGCCTGCACCTGCACCCCTTTGCCGAAACTCCCCCCGGCTGGGTACGGCAGCGCCTCGGCCAATCCCGCACCGTCTGGGTCACGCCGGACAGCGTCTCCATGGTGTTTGAAGCGTTGACCGCCGGGGTCCCCACCGGGCTATTATCCCTGCCAGTCAGGAGAAAGGGACGGGTGCCGAACGCCATGCAAGGACTCATTGAAACAGGGCGAGTGACGACCTGGCCTGAAGCTCCAGATGCCCACACCACCCTACCCGTGCTGTGGGAGGCGGATCGGGCAGCACGCTGGTTGATGGGACGATTCCCAGAGCATCTGCCGCTGCGGGAACCGATCTGATCATGCGGATTCTTCAGGTATTACCGGAACTCAACAGCGGGGGCGTGGAGCGCGGCACCCTGGATCTGGCCAGGGAGCTGGTACGCCGGGGCCATGACTCGCTGGTCATCTCCAACGGTGGCCGGTTGGTTGAGAAGCTCGAAGCGCAGGGCTCCCGGCACATTGCCCGCCCGGTCCACCGCAAATCCCCCGTTTCCCTGGCCCAGGTCCGCCCCATGCGCCGGCTGCTGCAGGAACTGGCACCGGATGTTGTGCATGTGCGCTCGCGCCTGCCGGCCTGGATAGTGTGGCTGGCCTGGCGCAAGCTGCCCCCGGCCAGTCGCCCCCGACTAATCAGCACCTTTCACGGGCTCTATTCCGTCAACCGCTATTCCGCCATCATGGCCCGTGCCGAGCGCATCATTGCCGTCTCCCACTGCGTTGGCGACTACATTGAACGCCATTACGCCGTGAACCCCGGCCAGGTCCGAGTCATTCCCCGGGGGGTGGACACCTCGGAATTCTACCCGGGTGAACCGGACCTCAACTGGCTCGATACGCTGTACCGGGAATTCCCCTGGTTCCGGGACAGACAGCTGATCCTGATGCCGGGACGGCTGAGTCGCTGGAAAGGCCAGGAAGCCTTTCTGGAACTGATGCAGCGGTTGGTCCGGAACAACCCCCGGTGCCACGGTGTTCTGCTGGGCGATGCGGACCCACGCAAACGGCATTACGAGCACGAACTCAGGGAAAAGGCGAAAGCACTCAGCCTTGATGAGCACGTCACCTTTGCGGGCCACCGCAGCGACATGGCCCACTTCTACCGCACAGCCGACCTGGTCTGCCATCTTTCAAGCAAACCCGAACCCTTTGGCCGCACCCTGACCGAGGCACTGGCCTGTGGCACTCCGGTGGTAGCCTGGGATCGTGGCGGGGCCGCGGAGTCACTGCAGGAGTGCTTCCCCCAGGGTTTGGTCCAACCCGACGATCTGGACGCCTTCCAGAACAGGGTACAGTCCCTGCTCACAGAGCGCCCCACGGTCAACCCACTGGATCCGCGCTATACCCTGTCCCAGCAGGTGGCGGCAACGCTGGCGGTGTATCAGCAATGAACCAGGTTGTGCTGGCGGATCAGACTCCCTTCGCCCGGGGTGGGCACCGGGAATGCTTTGTCCACCCCCAGCACCCTGATCGCTGCATCAAGATCCGCCGGCGGGACTATCCGCTGCAGGCGCTGCGCCGGGACAAGGGCTTTCCCCGTAACCTGAAGCCACTGAGTGCCTTTGATGACAACCGAGAGGAATACCGCCACCTGGAAAACTTCCGCTGCCGCTTTGGTGAGCAGGTGTTCCAGCACATCCCCCACTGCATGGGATTCACTGAAACCGATTGCGGGACAGGGCTGGTGACGGAGCTGATTCGCGATGGTGACGGTGGCATTTCACAGACGCTGGAGCAGGTGCTGGCCGAGACCGGCCTGACGCCGGATCTGGAGCAGGCGCTGCAGGCGCTGATTCAGTGCTGGGAGGAAATGGCGGTGCCTTCGCGCCACCTGCTGCTGCACAACATCGTGGTTGAGCGCAATGGGCAGGGGCGGGCACAGAGGCTGGTGGTGATTGATGGGCTGGGCAGCCCCAACGTAATTCCCTTTTTCTGGCTGCCCGAGAGCACCCGCCGGGCCAAGGCCCGGCGCAAGACCGCCGAGCTCAGACGCAAGGTTGCGGCAGCGGGTTAGGAGACCAGCGTCAGCCAGTCCCGGTTCTGCTCGCGCCGGCCTTCCACCGAGTCAAAGTACATGCTCTGGAACTGGGTGGTCAGCGGGCCGCGCTTGCCCTCACCAATCTGGCGATCATCCAGTTCGCGGATGGGCAGCACTTCAGCTGCGGTCCCGGTAAAGAAGGCCTCGTCAGCAATATAGACTTCATCCCGGGTGATGCGCTTTTCACGCACCGGCACATTGAGCTCCTCGGCAAAGGCCAGGATGGTGCGGCGGGTGATGCCATCCAGACAGGAGGTCAGCTCCGGGGTGTACATGATGCCATCGCTGATGACGAACAGGTTCTCGCCCGAGCCCTCGGCCACATAGCCCTCATTATCCAGCAGCAGCGCCTCATCGTAGCCGCAGCTCAGCGCCTCATTGAGCGCCAGCATGGAGTTCATGTAGTTGCCGTTGGCTTTGGCCTTGCACATGGTGATGTTCACGTGGTGCCGGGTGTAGGAGGAGGTGCGGATGCGGATACCTCGCTCGCGTGCCTCCGGCTCCATGTAGGAGGGCCAGTCCCAGGCCGCCACCATGACGTGAGCCTTCAGATTATCGGCGCGCAGGCCCATGCCTTCCGAGCCCAGAAACGCCATGGGCCGGATGTAGGCGGATTCCAGTCCGTTCTCCCGCACCACCAGGCGCTGCGCTTCGTTGAGCGTCTGCTGATCGAACGGCAGCTTCATCTTCAGGATGTGGGCGGAGTTGAAGAGTCGCCTGGTGTGGTCCTGAAGCCGAAAAATGGCCGGCCCCTGATCGGTGCGGTAGGCACGCACTCCCTCGAAGCAGCCCATGCCGTAGTGCAGGGTGTGGGTCAGCACATGGACCTTGGCATCACGCCAGGGCACCATTTCACCATCCAACCAGATCAGGCCATCACGATCCGCCATCGACATTTGTGGCAACTCCTTCCAACGACACTTTTTGGGAGACAGGATTCTAGCAGGAAAATCAGGCCGGACGAAGGATCACGGTCACGCATCCGGCTCCATGATCTCGCACCAGCATTGCCGGACATACTCACGTTCCTCGGCAAAGGAATCCGGTGCCACCTGGCTGTTCTGGCGCTGCAGAGCCCGACGGTGAATGGTGGAGCGCATGGCAATGAAAATCGCCCGCAGCCGTTCTGCCCTCCCCTTTGTCAGCAATCCAGCCTCGCCCAGGGATTCCATCTGGCGGATGTTGTCGGACTTGTCGGTGATCTGCGGATAGTCGTGGGACCAGGCCAGAATCAGATACTGCACCATGAACTCAATGTCCACGATGCCACCGGGATCCTGCTTGATGTGGAACACTTGCGGCTGTTCGCCCGGACGCACCGGGGTGGCCAGCGCCCGACGCATGCGGTCGCGCATGCTGACCACTTCCCTGCGCAATACCTGCGGATCCCGCTGACGGCACAGGACTTCATGGCGCAGCTGCTGGAACTTTTCTCCGGTACTGGTGCTGCCTGCCACCCAGCGGGCCCGAGCCAGCGCCTGGTGCTCCCAGGTCCAGGCCTCTTTTTCCTGATAGTGGCGGAATGCAGAAAGATTGGTGACCAGAAGCCCTGAGTTGCCGGAAGGGCGCAGGCGCATATCCACTTCATAGAGCTGCCCGGAAGGGGTCTGGGTATTGAGGATGTGCACCACGCGCTGGCCAAGCCGGGCGTAGAAAACCGCGTTATCAATGGCCTTGTCACCGTCAGTGGCGCCCTGGGCATCCGAGCCGTGGACGAAGACCAGATCCAGATCCGAGGTGTAACCCAGCTCGATCCCCCCCAGCTTGCCGTAGCCCACGATGGCGAAATCCGGCTCCAGGGGTGTGCCGCTGCCATCCGTCGGGGTGCCGTAACGACGGGTCAGGTTATGCCAGGCCAGCACGACCACATGCTCAAGGACGGCCTCGGCAATCCAGGTCAGGTAGTCGCTCACTTTCATTAACGGCAGGGTCTCGCGGATCTCAGCGGCGGCCACACGCAGCACATGGGCCTTTTTGAAATGGCGCAGCATCTCCATCTGCTCCTCGAGATCCTCCAGCGGCACGCGCAGCATCTGCTGGTGCAGCTCGGCCTGCAGCGTGTCCTTATCCGGCGGGGCATAGAGGCTTTCGGTGTTGAGCAGCTCATCCAGCAGCAGCGGTGTCTGCGCCAGTTGATCGGCAATCCAGGGACTGGCGGCGCAGAGCCGCACCAGCTCGCGACGGGCCGAGGGGTTTTCATTGAGCAGCAGCAGATAGGCACTTCGCCGCAGCACGGACTCCACCAGCACGAGCACCCGCTCCAGGGTGCTGGAAGGCGACTCCACGGTACTCAACTCCTGAAGCAGCGCTGGCATGAACTCACTCAGCCGGCGCCGGCCCTCTTTCTGCAGCGTGGTTACCGAGCGACTGGAGCGCAGCGCACGCAGGCGCTCCAGTGAGGTCTCTGGGTCCTCAAAACCGGCCTCACGCAGCACCTGCAGTTCCGCCTCGGCCGAGAGCTGGCCACGCCACAGATCCTGCCAGTTCTCATCCTCCGCCGTGCGCTCCTGCTCATCCTCCTCACTGGTGATGATGTCGGCAAAGTGGCGGCTCACAGCCTCGCGGTGGGCATTCAGGTCCGCCTCAAAAGCAGCCCAGTCGGAATAACCCATGATTCCGGCCACCCGGATGCGCTCGTCGTCCTCGTCAGGCAGGGTCTGGGTCTGCTTGTCGGCAATGCCCTGAAGGGCGTGCTCGGTATTGCGCAGAAACACATAGGCCCGGTCCAGGTCCTTAACCACTTCGGCGGGCAGCAGCTCGAACTCACCAATGGTATTGAGCACGGTCCGCAGGTGACGATCCTGCAGTGCCTGATCCCGCCCACCACGGATGAGCTGGAAGGCCTGCACCACGAACTCAATCTCGCGGATACCACCGCCACCGAGCTTGATGTTGTTCTGCAGGCTGCGCCGGCGCACCTCGCGCTGGATCATCTGCTTCATTTCCCGCAGTGATTCAAAGGCGCTGTAATCAATATAACGGCGGTAGACAAAGGGCCGCAGCATGGCCATCAGCTGCTGGCCCGCCTCGCGGTCACCGGCCACCACACGAGCCTTGACCATGGCGTAGCGCTCCCATTCGCGTCCCTGGTTCTGGTAGTACTCTTCCATGGCGTTGAAGCTCAGCGCCAGGGCACCACTCTGGCCGTAAGGGCGCAGGCGCATGTCCACGCGGAATACGAACCCATCCGCAGTCGGTTGATCCAGCGCCTTGATCAGTTTCTGACCCAGCCGGGTGAAAAAGCTCTGGTTGTCCAGTGAGCGCCGCCCGCCCTCGGTCTCGCCGCTGGCGGGAAAGGAGAAGATCAGGTCAATATCGGAGGAGAGATTGAGCTCAGCGGCGCCCAGCTTGCCCATACCAACCACCACCAGGCGTTGGGCAACCCGCTCTCCGGTGGCATGGTCAGTCCCCATGGGTGTGCCCCACTCCTCACAGGCCTGGCGGTACAGCCAGTCCAGGGCACCGTCGATGCAGACATCCGCCAGCTCGGACGTGGCCCCGGCCGTCTCCTCAAAGTCCGCATCGTCAATGAGATCGCGCCAGACAATGCGGAACATATGGCGGCGGCGGAAGTCACGCAGGTGCTTATTGAGACACTCCTCACTTTCAATCCGCCCCGTATCACTCGCCCATGCCTGTGCGATTTCACCGCGCTGCCAGGGGCGCTCCAGCGCATCACTGGTAAGCAGCGGCCGCAGTACCTCCATATGCCGGTTGAGCTGCTCATGGAGAAAGTCACTGCAGGCCATTGCCCGGAGCACCGACGCTTCATTGTGGCTGAGCCAGTCCACACACTCGCCGATATCCAGAGCCATAAGGTCCTGCCAGCCTTTCTGTACGCGCTCTCTCAACGGCTCCGGAATCGATTCCATCAGCTCTGCCTGCGGTTCGCTGCCCATTAGACCACTCCATGCTGTAACCTGAAGGCTCATGCTCACCACTGCCAGGGCACTTGTCCAGCCCCAATCACCACGGACCCTTTATTAACTATATATAAATATGTAAAGTCTTATTTGTTATAACCAATTCAGAACCAACCCCTGAGGAGACATCATGAAAACATCACAGAAATGGCAGACACTGGCCCTTGCAGCCGCGGTTGGCGCAAGCGCCGCCGGTACTGCATGGGCCGATCCGGAGTTTGATCTGCGGGGTCGCGTCCATCTGGACGCCGCCATCCACGATGACGACGAAACGCCTCTTGAGGATGGCGTGGTGCACCGCCGGGGCTGGCTCGGAGTGGACGGCACCCTGAGCCCGGACTGGAGCTTCCGCGTGGAATACAATCTGCAGGAAGGCAGCAACGGCGCCCAGGATGTCTACCTCAAGC
>LKMJ01007022.1_pt1 | contig 10598 bp, 8 predicted proteins | sample 643391 | NCBI WGS metagenome assembly LKMJ01 (sample SAMN04112250, study PRJNA286221) | soda lake metagenome | biome: soda lake; feature: Kulunda Steppe; material: water; isolation source: sample PL-Br10 brine of Picturesque Lake | place: Russia: Kulunda steppe | collected 2010-07
CTGGCAGCGATATTCAACGAGATGCCGTTTGCGAAGTTGCTGGGGATTCGCGTCACAGACGTTGATGAGGGGTATGCGGAGGCGGAACTCCCGTTTCATGACGACCTGCGGTCGAATACCTGGGGCTCGGTTGCCCATGGCGCGGCGACCTATGCCCTTGCCGATACCGCCGGTGGCGCAGCGGTCATTTCGCTCTCGGAGGATGTGAGTCCGACTGTTGACATGCGAATCGACTATCTCGCCCCCGTAACGGGCGACCTGCACGCACAGGCCGAGGTCATCCGGTTTGGCTCCAGTCTGGCGATGGTCTACGTCGAAGTCTTCGATGCGGACGATACCCGGGTTGCAACGGCGCAGGGAACGTACAAAACTGGCGGGCAGGGCAAACACACGCCATGGAATGATCGACAGGAAAACGGTACGGACGCAGACGCTGAGTGAAAACGCAGCAGTCAGCGAGCGATAACAGCGTTACTCTTCGCTCGGCTCAACAACCGTATTCCGGAGCGTCCCGATTCCTTCGTACCAGATTTCGATATCGTCGCCGGGTTCGAGCAGTCCGGGGTTTGCCGGACTTCCAAAGGAAATCACGTCACCGGGTTTGAAGGTGTATCGCTCGGAGAGGAAGGCAACTGTCTCGTACGGGTCGAAAATCATCCAGTCAGTCGTGGCATCCTGCCGCTTTTCACCCGCGATGTGGGTCGTCATCTGGATATCCCGTGGGTCGATATCGGTCTCGATGACCGGGCCGAGCGGGCCGGAGCCGTCGAAGGCTTTTCGAGCGGTTCGGCGCTCCTGGTCGAGGGCGTCGAGGTCGTTCAGAATGGTAAAGCCGCGAAGGGCTTCTTTGACTTCCTCCTCCCCGTCGAGTTCGTGACACTCCTCGTCGATGACCGCGGCCAGTTCGCCAGCGTAGGTGAGCTCTTCCGTCCACGTGGGATATTCGATTGGTGTTTCCGGATGGTGGAGCGAGACGGCTGGCTTGATGAACCAGTCCGGAATCTCGGGGATATCGTAATCCATCTGGTCGATTTTCTCCGCGAAGTTCCGGCCCACGCAGTAGAACGTCCCTGGCTCGGCTGGAGCGATGAGCGAGCCATCTTCGCCGACCTCGTAGGTCGTCCCATCCTCAGCGGTGACGGTCCCGCCGTCGTAGGTATCGGTTGTGTCGCCTTCGTACGTTCCTTCGACCACGCCGTCGTCAGTGTCGATGCGTGCGAGTTTCATGCGTGATTGTGCTTCGGCGAGTCCCGGTTTATGTGATTCGAATTCCGGAGCTACCACGGCTCCGAAGCGAGTCAGTTATTTCTCTCGCCCAATTAGCCTCCTGAGAATGAGTTCTCCGGACCTCCCTGTAGTCGAGTTTGTGTTAACCATCGAGGTCTACAATGACCGGACGGCGTTCGAACCCGACGACCTTCCAGCAAACTATCGTGGCCCGTACTGGGAGGGGCGACAGATTGAACGCCCGCTTTCACCAGGTGCGGACGCCGCCACACAGGCAACCGGCGTCGAACGCCCGTGGGAAGCAATTTCCGGCCTGATGTTCACCGACCATGATGACTTCTCCGGCACGCTTTCGTTTACCGACCAGAGCATGGCCGAGCAGTGGTATCTCGACCGGACGACACCGGAAGCGATGCAAGAGAATCCGGTGCTAGCACTGTATTTCGAGGACGAACTTGCGGAGATGGACGGCTTCGAAGACGTCACATACGAGGACGCACGCGAGCAAAATCGCCCGGCAAGAGCGGACAGGGCATTCATCGATGCCCTGCTGGAGGAGTATTTCGACGAGGACGAAGAAGACGAGATGCTTGACCTCGTGGACGTGCGGACGCCGGAGGAGATTGACCAGCCGCTTGATGAGATTGTACTGACCGCACAACAGGAAGGGGAGATACAGAAAATCGTCAAGGCCATCGAACACCGTGACTACCTCGCCCAGATTGGGCTGCGAGAGATTGGAAAGCTGCTGTTCGTTGGGCCCCCCGGAACAGGGAAAACCTCCGTTGCCCGGGCGCTTGCGAGCAAACTTGGTCTGCCGTTTGTGGAGGTCAAACTCTCGATGATTACGAGTCAGTATCTCGGTGAGACGGCAAAGAACGTCGAGAAGACCTTCGAGGTGGCAAAACGTCTTGCCCCCTGTATTCTCTTTATTGACGAGTTCGATTTTGTTGCCAAAACGCGTTCGAGCGATGAGCATGCTGCTATCAAACGCGCCGTCAACACCCTGCTCAAAAGCATTGACGAGGTCTCGCTCATCGATGACGAGGTCCTGTTAATCGGGGCGACGAACCATCCTGACCAGCTTGATGCGGCTGCCTGGCGGCGGTTTGACGAGATTGTCAACTTCCCCAAACCCGACGTTCAGATGCGGGCCGACATCCTGCAGATTGTCACCCACCGGATGGATATCGATGATTTCGACCCGCTCGCACTCGCAGAACTCACGGAAGGACTCACGGGCAGCGACCTCAGGCTGGTGTTGCGGGAGGCGGTACTTGAGGCGTTGACTGAGGAGCGAACTACGCTCACACAGGATGACCTCGAACAGGCCGTCAAGGAGTTCGAAGAGCGCGATACGCTGAAAAATCTCGATATGATGAGCGAAGATAACGACGCGCTTGTTGCTGGTGGCGGAGAGGGTGGACACGACCACGAGCATGACCATGACCACGACCACGAGCATGACCATGCTCATGAGCACGATGACTGACTGCCAGGCGACGGAATGACAGTCGAATACTGGCCGTCGACAAATTCCTCCACTGTTGAAAGCTAAAAAATCTCAATTCCTGTAAAACGGCCAATAAGAGTGTTCTCAGGCCCTGAAAATTAGCCCTTTTCTCATATGGTGAGATGGACAAGGTTCCGATATGTCAACACCCCAGTCACGCGGCAATTCCCTCGGTTCCCAGTACGAACGGTTTCTTTGGGGGACGATGGAACAGCTTGGTATCATGGATTCGATCGAGCGAAAAGTGCTCACAGCGGTCGGGATTCAATTTCTTGCGGCAGTTGCGCTGGTCATTATCCCGTTTGTCTTTTCGGGCGTGCTCTGGTATCTCGTCACGGCTGCCGTCTTTCTTGGCGCAATCGTTGCAACACTGAATACGGTACTGATTATCCGGCGGGATTTCACCGAACCAATCCAGCGACTGGAACGAGAGGCGACCGAAATCGCTGGTGGGACGGTTGCGGGCTCACTCGAACAAACGGACCAATCCGACGAAATCGGGAGTCTGACCAACTCGTTCGTCGAGATGACTGCCTATCTGGAAACGGTCTCGAAGCAGGCTGATGCTATTGCCCGACAGGAGTTCGATGACCCGGTGCTCGACGAGGACGTACCGGGGGAGTTCGGCGAATCGCTCGGACGGATGGCCGAGAACTTGGAGGCATACACCCTCGAACTCGAAGAGATGACAGCACAGCTCGAACAGCGCTCCGACCGTCTCGACGAACTCGTACAGGCGTTCAGTGAGGCTGCACGACGAGCGCAGAACGGTGATTTGACGGCTACTATCGACTCCTCGGAACTCACGATTACCGAAAGCGAGCACGAACAGCTCGTCGAGGATTACAACGCACTCGTTCGGACGCTTGCGGAGACTGTGGGTAACGTCCAGTCGTTCGCTGCCGACGTCGACAGCGCAAGCGACGATGTCACGGTTTCGATGACCGAAATCGACCAGGCCAGCGGGGAAGTTGCAACCTCGGTCGAAGAAATATCGAGCGGCGCACTCGAACAGACGGAGGACCTGCAGACGGTTGCTGCGGAGATGAACACGCTTTCAGCAACGGTGGAAGAGATTGCTGCGTCGGCGGACGACGTTGCGACAACTGCAGAGCAAGCCGCCGCACACAGTCGGGACGGTCGGGATGCCTCGCGGGAGGCGATTGCGGAACTCGACGAACTGGAACGCGGCATTCGGGAGACGGCCGAGGCTGTCGAGCAACTCGGGACGGAGATTGCAGCAGTTGACGAGATTATCTCGGTCATCGATGATATCGCCGAGCAGACGAATATGCTCGCGTTGAATGCCTCAATCGAGGCGGCCCGCGCCGGTGATGCAGGGGACGGGTTTGCTGTGGTCGCTGAGGAGGTCAAATCGCTTGCTGCGGAAACGCAATCGTACGCACAGGAGATTTCAGAGCAGGTCGATACGGTGCAGACGAGCGCCGACGAGACGGTTACCGAAGTACATCGGATGGAAACGCAGGTGGGCGAGAGCGTCGAGACGATTGAGACAACACTGACCGACTTCGACGGTATCGTCGACCAGGTGACGGATGTCAATTCGACGATTCAGGAAATCAGCCGGGCAACTGACGAACAGGCCCAGACGACACAGGAGGTCGTCGGGATGGTCGACGACGTGGCTGCCGTCAGCGAGCAAACTGCATCGGAAGCCGAGACCGCCTCCGCGGCCGCCGAGGAGCAAACCGCGGCCATCACGAACTCGACCGAACAGGTCCGTTCACTTTCCGACCGGGCAACCGACCTGCAATCGATGCTGGATTCGTTTACCGTCGGGAATGGGACGGAGCGTCAGGAAGGAACGACAACCGCAACTGAGGGAGAAAGCGAGGAGATGGACACCGAGAAGACCGACAAACAGGACGACAAGTCGCTGGTTGTCGCGACACAGGATTGACGGCACAGACCGAAATCGAAAGCCGTGAGTAGTCTACGGGGGAAAGAAACACACAATGTACGACGATATTCTGGTTCCGACGGATGGTGGCGAGACGACCGAGACGGTGCTTGACCACACTATCGAAGTCGCTGCCGAACATGACGCGACCATTCACGTGCTCTATGTCGTCGACGACGGCGCGTTGTTGACGCTTGCTGACCAGATGAAAGCGGAGGTACTCGACAATCTTCGGGAGGAAGGACAGGAAGCCGTTACTGTCTGCAAAGAGCACCTTGAAGCTGCTGGCTTCGATGTCATCACGGCGATTCGAACCGGGCGGCCAGCAAGTGAGATTCTGGCCTACGTGGACGAGCAGGACATTGACCTGGTGACGATGGGCACCCACGGCGATGAGTATACGAAAAACATGCTCGGCAGCACCTCGAAAGAGGTCGTTACGAGCGCGACAGTTCCCGTGTTGACATATAACGTGCAAGAGGACGAACGAGCGTGATATTTTGGCGCTATCCCCCGAGTGGGCAACCACGCTGTATTTAAAACTAGTCACGCTAGAGACTATATGGAATTAGTCCCGGATACGAGCGTCATCATCGACGGCCGGATTTCGGCACGCGTCGAGGATGGCGAGTTTGCGGGTGCGACTATCGTCATCCCGGAGGCGGTCGTCGGTGAACTCGAAGCCCAGGCCAACGATGGCCGCCAGACCGGCTGGGATGGGCTCGATGAGCTTCGCCGACTGGCCGACCTCGCTGACGATGGTGAGGTGACCGTCGAATATGTCGGTCGCCGGCCCGATGCACTCGAAAAGCGTGAGGCAGCGGAAGGCGAAATTGATGCGCTCATTAGAGATGTGGCTGGCGACCGCGGTGCCACGCTTGTCACGAGCGACGAGGTACAGGAGCGGGTCGCCGAAGCCAAAGGAATCGACGTTATCGCCATTGACCCGGAGGTTCGCGATGTGACCGAGTTGGCCATCGAGAAATATTTCGATGACCAGACGATGAGTCTCCACCTGAAAGTGGGAGTCAAGCCGATGGCAAAGCGAGGGAGCGTCGGCGAGATGCGGTATGAGACGATTGCTGAGGATGTCCTTACTGAAGCCGATCTCATCGAGTATGCCACCGATATTGAGGAGGGTGCTCGCTTGCACGCCGACGGATTCGTCGAACTCGACGAACCGGGGATGACCATCGTCCAGTATCGCTCCTATCGGATTGCGATTGCCCGCCCACCGTTTAGCGATGCGATGGAAATCACGGCAGTTCGCCCGATTGTCAAGACCGAACTCGACGATTACGAGCACGCCGATGACCTACGAGAGCGGTTTCTCGAACGCCAGCGTGGCGTGTTGATTGCTGGTTCTCCCGGCGCAGGGAAATCGACGTTCGCACAGGCAGTTGCTGAGTTCCTCAACGACTCGGAGTATGCCGTCAAGACGATGGAAAAGCCGCGTGACCTGCAGGTCGGCCCCGAAATTACGCAGTACACTGCACTCGACGGCCGAATGGACAAAACGGCCGACTCGCTGTTGATGGTCCGGCCCGATTACACCATCTACGACGAGGTCAGAAAGACAGAGGATTTCAGCGTCTTTGCGGATATGCGCCTCGCTGGCGTCGGCATGGTCGGTGTTGTTCACGCAACGCGGGCTATCGACGCCCTCCAACGGTTGATTGGTCGGGTTGAACTCGGTCTGATTCCGCAGGTTGCCGATACGGTCATCTATATCGAGGACGGGAAAGTTGCGAAAGTCTACGACGTGACGACCGAGGTAAAGGTCCCCGAGGGGCTGATGGAAGAGGACCTCGCTCGCCCTGTCATCTTGATTCGGGACTTCGAGACAAAGAAACCGGAGTACGAAATCTATACGTTCAACCGACAGGTCGTGACGGTGCCGATCGGTGAGGAAACTGACGCAAGTGAATCCGGCGTCGACCGCATCGCAAAGCAAGAGGTCGAACGTGAAATCCGCTCGATTGCCCACGGCGATGTGGACGTTGAACTACGCGGTGGCAACACGGCTGTGGTCTGGGTCGACGAACACGACATCTCCTCGGTCATCGGCAAAGGCGGTGGCCAGATTTCGGATATCGAGCGGCGACTGGGTATCAGTATCGACGTTCGAACCTTCGATGAACGACCGGATACCGCACATGCTGGTGGCGACAGCCACACCAGCAGTTCAGGTGGAACCGGCAAATCGGTTCGACCGGAGATTACCAACCACCATGTTGTGATTCCGGTTGGTGGCCACTCCGGCGAGACGGTTGAGGTACAGGCGGATGGCGAGTATCTGTTTACCGCAACCGTTTCCCGCGGCGGTGAAATTCAGGTCTCACGGGGCAGTGCAATTGCGGAGGAACTCGAACGCGCTATCGATTACGGCCGCACGATTACGATTTCGACGTCGTAAGGTCGGTCAGTTCAGAAGGTGTGGACTTTCTTTTTTGTCCGGAACGGAATTCGAGCTACAGGAGCTACGTCAACACTTCAATCTCGTAGCCACCGTCTTCCAGTGCATCGATGAGGGTCAGGACGTGGTCAGGGCCGCGGGTTTCGATATCCACCTCTATTTCCGCTGCATCCATCGACACGTCGCGCGAGGTGCGGTCATGTTTGATGGCGTAGATGTTTGCATCCTCAGCCGAGACGATATCTACGAACGATTCGAGCGCCCCTGGCCGGTCGGGAAGCACGGTCCGGATACGTAGATAGCGGCCGGTTTCGATGAGTCCACGGATGATGACCGTGGTGAGGGTGTTCATATCGATATTCCCGCCACACAGTGCCGGAACGATGACTTCGCCGTCCTCGTAGTCGAACGCCTCTGCAAGCAGCGCAGCAAGAGGGACTGCACCCGCCCCTTCGACGAGTGTCTTGCCGCGTTCCAGCAGGGTCACGACTGCGACTGCAATGTCGGCATCGGAGACTGTGACGACCTCATCGACCCGTTCTTGAATCACGCCGAACGTCTTCTCGCCAACGGAGCGTGTTGCGATGCCGTCAGCGATGGTATCGACACTGTCTCGCTGGATTCGCTCGCCTTTATCGAGTGACTGTGCGACGCTTGATGCGCCATCGGCCTGGACACCGATGACGCGGATATCCGAATTAATTCCTTTGAGGGCAGTTGCGATGCCGGAGATGAGGCCACCGCCGCCGATGGGGACAACGACGGTTTCGACCTCCGGGAGGTCGTCGAGGATTTCGAGGCCGATGGTCCCCTGGCCAGCCATGACTTCCCAGTCATCGAATGCATGAAGGTAGTACCGGTTTTCTTCCTGTTCGATTTCGCGGGCACGCTGTTCGGCCTCGTCGTAATCGACGCCGTGGAGTTCGACCTCTGCGCCGTAATTTTCCGTTGCTTTGAGCTTTGCAATCGGTGCATCCTCTGGCATCACAACTTTCGCGTCGACGCCCATGCGCGTCGCAGCAAGGGCGACTCCCTGAGCGTGGTTCCCGGCGCTTGCAGTAACGACGCCAGCATCGCACTCCGCTTCTGAGAGCGTGGCAATTCGGTTGGTTGCCCCGCGGATTTTGAACGCACCAGTTCGCTGGAGCATCTCCTGTTTGAGGTGGATTTCTGCGCCGGTCATTGCGGAGAAGGTATGCGAGTACGAAAGCGGTGTGTGGCGACAGGTTTCGCTGACTCTGTCGCGTGCCGCAAGAATATCGTCGAATTCGAGCATACACCGGTGTTCTCACTCGGGCGTGATAGTGGTAGGGGAAAAAGCGTGTGACCGCAGTCGCGACTGCATCCGAAAATTACCATCCCTACATATAAATCCGCGTGTGACGCATGTCTGAAAACCGCAACACTGCGGCCGGTTCTGCCGGGTTCGAAAGCGGAGATGACGGCTGTCCGACGGGCGCGTGACAATTGATTGAGTGGGTGAATCGCTCTCGTTTGCGGTGGGTTGGTATATATAATAAACTCTATACTGCGATAATAAATACGACTGTAGTTGCTCTTTGTGAGGGGTGGGGTTCCTTTTTTAGAAGGTCAGCTGGCGCAAAAGAGAGGATACTGGGTCGTATCGCTGACCTCACCGCCCGAACTCTGCAGCGACGGCTTCCCGTTTTATGAGCAGAAAGCCACTGAAGATAAGCAAAAACCCGACAACAGTCAGGAGGTCGATAGTCTCGCCAAGCAACAGCCAGCCAAAGATGGCGGCAAACACCGGTGCGGCATAGGAAACGAGGTTAATCTCGATGGCACCGAGGCGGTCAAGCAGCCGAAAGTAAACGAAGTAGCCGACTGCGCTGGCGAAGACAGCGAGATAGAGCACCGAAATGACTCCGGTGGGCGTTAGTTCCGCGCTCGAAACGGATTCAGTCGGCATCCCGACGCTCAGCAGGTGCAACATGACGGCACCGAATGCAAACGACCAGGCTGTCATGCCTTCAGTAGAGATGTCACGAGAGATTCCCTGCAAGAGGACACTTCCCAGCGCGACGGCAACGGCTGCGAGAAAGACAAGGCCCGGTGCCACGAGTTCGCTTGTTAGTAGCGTCGATGGCTCGGGACTTGCGACCAGAAAGACGCCGATAAATCCGAGGGTCAGCCCGGCCATTCCCGGCAGTGCAAGCCCTTCACCGGGGAAAAACAGCCGTGAAAAGCCAGTCGTCAGTATTGGGCTGGAGGCGATGAGAATCGCAGCGACGGCGCTCGTGACACCCTGCTGTCCGACAAACAGAAGTGCATTATAGACCGCAATGATGAGGATTGCACTGACCCCGACCGTGAGCCAGTCCGCCCGCGTACGCGGGTACCAGTAGTCCGTTGCATATGCAGCATAGAGGAGCATCAACACTGCTGCAAGGTCGTATCGAAAGCCAGCAAACAGTACTGGTGGGATGGATTCGAGGCCAGCACGGATGGCGACGAACGCCGTTCCCCAGAACAACGATAGCACGAAAAACAATCCAGCATCGCGGTGGCGACTCATTCATCCGGAGTTCGTGAAGGACCGAGAAAAATCCGCCGACAGCGAATCGCGCTGACTGAGCACTGGTTTTCCGTAACGAAACTGGTTTGCTATAGCGAAATGGAGTTTATATTTGCCTCACTGGTGGTTCTGAGGTAGAAGACAACAGCACGGTAGCCGCTGCTGTGATAGCGGATATGCCCTGTCCGAGGAATCAACCGAAGAAACGCATGGCGTGCTAGGGAGAGGGATTAAGTCCGTCTCGCCCCGAGTAACGATGATGAAAATCTACACTGGCCGCGGTGACGAGGGACTGACTGACCTCCGGAACATGGAACGGGTATCGAAAGCAAGCGAGCGTATCGAAGCCTACGGCAGCGTCGATGAGGTAAACGCGCTCATCGGACTGACCCGACCGACCGGCTATGATGACCTTGATGACACGCTTCGCTCGATACAGAATCACCTCCATATCATCCAGGCGGATTTTGCCAATCCCAATCCGGATGATGATGACCCACAGGTCCGGGAAGAACACGTCGACGAACTCGAAGCGACTATCGACGAGTTCGAAGATGAACTGCCCCCACTCCAAGATTTTATTCTCCCCGGCGGTTCAACGCCTGGCGCACACATCCATCACGCTCGTGCCGTCTGTCGAAGAGCCGAGCGCCGTGCTGTTGCCTTTGCTGCACAGGAAGCAAACGTCAACGACCACGCAATCGTCTATCTCAACCGACTGGCCGACCTGTTGTTCACGCTCGCACGTGTGGTCAACCAGCGAGAGGGCGTTCCCGAAGAGAATCCGACGTACTGACAACCTTCCTACAACAAACCCGCATTGATTTAGTGACCGCGCTATCAATCAGTTATAATGACGCGTCGTCGGCAGGTCCTTGCGGCAGGGGCGTCTGTAGGGCTCGCTGGAATGGCGGGCTGTCTCTCAATAGACGAACAGAGTGTGGGGACCGTTACCGCAAGTAGAATTGAGCCAACAACCAACCCA
>LKMJ01007023.1_pt1 | contig 10598 bp, 4 predicted proteins | sample 643391 | NCBI WGS metagenome assembly LKMJ01 (sample SAMN04112250, study PRJNA286221) | soda lake metagenome | biome: soda lake; feature: Kulunda Steppe; material: water; isolation source: sample PL-Br10 brine of Picturesque Lake | place: Russia: Kulunda steppe | collected 2010-07
CGAAGAGGCAAAGGACCCCAAACCTCCAGGAGCCGATGACGACGTCTGGGCTGCCCTCCTGCGCGTCGCCGAATCGCTTCGCCAAGAGCTTCCAAACGCCGAAGTTACTAACGAGGTGACGAGTGTTGTCGACGAAGACGACCGACCGACAGACGAGAGAGCGACAGAACTTCTTGATGAAGCTGAGACGCTGTTGGCTCGTATTCAGACTGTCAGAGAGGAGCTTGATTCTGTAAAAGAGGGTAGCATAGTGATAATCGAAGATTAGTATAGACTACGGGATATTCTAACGAAAGCTACTCTATGTCTGATCAAGAAGAACTCCCGACCAAAGACGGAGGTCATGCGCTCAACGTTACACAGTGTCTCATAGAGTTTATTCATCGGTTCGATACACGGACAACAGACCCTGATGTGCTCAGACGTATCCTCAAAGGTAAAAATTTCAGAGGAGGGGTTGTGGGTCAAGCACCTGAATTCTTTACTGAACAGTATCTTATCGTCCCTGTTCTCAATGCATTAGGTTTCAATGAAGTTCGGTGGCGTCCGGTGGATCTAACGAAGGCAGAACGGAAAGAACCTGATTTCCGAATCGACGATTCACATTCTGAAATCGTTTGTATTGTCGAATCAAAACGGCTGGGTCGCGAGATCGAAAGTGAAAGTGCTTCGAAGCAAATCAAGGAATATCTGGTTGACAATACCTTTGTCAAATACGCAAAGAACCAGGACCATCAGTATCTCGTTGGGATCGGTACCGATGGCCTCGGCTGGACGCTGTATGCGAAGCCAATCGGCGAGCAGGAACTGATCGACATCGGCAGCATCTCGATCCGAAATGAATTGCGAACACTCAGAAGGGCTCAACGTTGTGCAACTCGGTCAAATAGCTCGCTTGCTCGTAACATTAGTGCGCAGCTCGAAGAGTCGCTAGTACCTATTTTTGCAAATCATAACCTCCACAGTGTGGTTACAGAAGAAGTGAAGAATCGGTATTAGATCAAAATAGTACTGCTTGCCCAGTCGGCTGTGGGAAGATTAAAGACGCTCCTGTCAGTCGATGTTAGCATACTGAGTTATTGTCTATGTCAGGCACGTCATCCCCCAAACGGAAGGCCCAACTGGATAAGGCCGAACGTGAACATCTCGAAAAGATAGTCGGCGATATGCGTGCGAGAGTCGATGACAACGTCGACTTCCAGCTTACACAACTTGGACTCGACACTAAGCCGGACGCTCCCGAAACTCTTGATACCGAAAGCCAACATCTCGTTGAGGCAATTGAACTCGAATCAGTCGACGGACACGGCTGGAATGAGGCATTTGAGAAGTATGTTACCGGTGTCGGCTACACAATCGTCAATCGGTTGGCGGCGCTACGCTGTATGGAGGTGCGTGGCTTTCTCGAGGAGGAGGTCACCGTTTTCAAAGACAACGGCCTCACACCGGCTGCTGAGACGCTCGTCCACGAGGAATTTTTACTTGAAGACGAGGCAATTCTAGAGGCTTACCACAATGCCTGCGACGAACTGGCCAACGAGATCGAGATTCTGTTTGATCGGTCGTCTGTTTACAGCCTTATTGACCCCGACGACGACACCTTCGAAGAGCTATGTAAGATGCTTGACGAAGTGCCCGACGAGGTGTGGCGTGCTGACGACGTGCTTGGGTGGGTATACGAATACTACAACGTCTCTGAACTCTCCGATATTCGTACACGTGCGCATCGCGGAGAGATGACTATTGAGGACGTCTCCGTAGCCAATCAGTTCTACACCCCACACTGGGTCGTTCGGATGTTGACAGACAATAGTCTTGGGAAGATGTATATAGAGAGCCAAGACCAGATCTCGGAAGTACTATCGGGAGACAGTAGTGTATCTCCCGAGGAGAGGAAAGGTCGGTCTGGGGGATCAGTTTCCAGTGACTCCGTTGCTGGCTTCTGTACGTATCTCACCGGAGTTTCAGAAGGTCGAACAACTGGAGAGATCGAGCCCGCGGATCTCAAGGTGATTGATCCGGCGTGCGGTAGTGGTCACTTCCTCCTTTATGCGTTCGACGTGCTGGAACGGATTTGGTGGGAACAGCGACCGGACCTCGACCGTTCGGAAATACCTGAGCTGATCCTTGAGAACAACCTCTATGGCGTCGACATAGATCTTCGAGCCGCGCAGTTGGCAGCGTTCAACCTCTACCTAAAAGCGCGTTCTCGGGCGGAAGACGAAGGCTTGGATGAGTTCACTCTTCCATCGGTCGGGATCGTGTGCGCAGACTCAAAGATCACCGATGTCGACGAGGCAACTACGGTATTCGACGAAGTGGCTGACGGACGTCCAGAGGTCCGTGAGGCGCTTGGACAGTTGGTCACCGAATTCGAGAGCACCCATGGTCTGGGGAGCCTCCTGAACGTCCACCAGGCACTCTCGGACAACTTTCTAGAACCAGGATCCGAACAGCAGCTAACGCTAAGCACGGACTGGAACGACGATCCCACGCTCTCGGGATTCCTCTCAACGTTACACGACGCAATTGAGGAGGAGAAGGCCGATGGTTCGTTCTTGGCCCAGGATCTCAAGAGCTTCTTACGGCTCCTACAGATCCTCACACAAGAGTATGACGTTGCACTAATGAACCCCCCATACGGAAGCGGGAAACGGATGCCTAACCCAGTCCAGGATTATGTGAAGGAGAACTACGACTACTATCCGGAGTACTACATCAACTTCTTTGAGGTTTGTGAACGACTGACGGGAGATGACGGTCGAATCGGGATGATCGTACCACGAACATTCATGTTCAAGCGGAGTTTTGCGGATTTCCGGAATGACTTCATCGGCGGGAAGGGGGCGTTTGACTTCCTCGCTGAGTTCGGTAACGGCGTCCTAGACAATGCTACAGTTCGGACCGTAGGAACGGTAGTTCGGAGCGATTCCGATCCAAATGCCGTCGGTCAGTTCATCCGCTTACACGATATCCCTGCTGGAGAGAAGGAGAAGACGTTCCTTGACGTCATTAGCTCGGTCTACAACGGCGATGTCCAGCGTGTTTTCGAGATCAGTCACACGAATTTCTCGAAGATACCAGGGAACCCCATATGTTATTACACTCATCCAGAGATTAGGGACCTCCACGGGTCGGATGTCAAGATCAATCCCGAAAAGAGCGGGATTGAAGCCCGGGGTGTCGCCGACGTGGTTCAAGGATTGGCGACAGGGAACAACGATAGGTTCCTAAGAAGTCATCATGAGGTTTCCTCAGATAATAATTTTATACCGTACGCGAAGGGAGGAACGGACGCTTACGTACTCCCAGAGATCGAGAAACAAATAAACTGGTATCAGGACGGCAACGAGGTCGCACGGTTTGACGGGTCCGTCATGAGGAATGAGGAATTCTACGAACGCTCCGGTCTGACCTGGTCGTATATCAAAGAGACGGGCCGTCGTTTCGGGTACTTCCCGGGTGGCGGTACGTTCGACGTGACCGGGTCAATGCTATTCCCTAACGATGAATCGATGGGGTGGGAGATGCTCGCAGCACTTAATTCTGATCTGTATCACGGGCTATTCCTATCTCTAACTCCGGAACGCGACTGGCAAATCGAGATCGTCTCGCGAATCCCGTGGCTGGATATATTTGAAAATGAGGACAAAATCACAGAAACCGTCGAGGAGCAGTATCGGCTCTCTATTGCGGAAGAGAGCTACGACCCAGCCAGCCCGTACTTCGCCGGGCCAGAATTACTCCCATCGGTCGACGACTGCAAATTTTTCTACGACGACCGACCTGCTGTGGTCGAACTCGACGATCCAGAGGATATCCGTGAAGATATTGCAGACAAAAGTGCATCCATCCGAAAGATCGGCGAAGAGGCGAAACGCACTCGTCTCGGCCGATATAACGAGATTGAGCGCCTCGCAAACGAAATCAATGAGACCGTATTCGACGTAGTAGGAGTCTCCGACGAAGCCAGAAAATCTGTTCTCGAGGAGATCAGACTCCGGACGAAGGAAGACCCGACAGATCGCGAGCTGGCTGATATCGGGAACGTGGAACTGAGCAATGAGGATCTGCGATCCAAGGCGGAGGGCCTCCTACACTACTGTCTCCTGTCGGCTGTTCGCGAGCGCGGTGTGATCCCAATTCACGGAACATATGACGATCTGCTGAGTCCCGTCGAAGCCGTCGAAGACAAAATGGAGGTCTACTTTGGGGAATACACCGAGAAGCGTCTGTCGGAGATTGACAGTCTCCTAGGCTCCCGACCGCCGGTGGAGGAGTCCTATCCGAACGTCCGGACTTGGGTCGAGACGGAGTTCTTCGAGTTTCACACTGAGCAGTTTGACAACCAGCCGATCATCTGGCAGCTTGATACTACTACGCTTACGAGCGGGGACGGGAGCGGGTTCGCCTGTCTCGTTGACTACGAGGCGGTCGACGGCTCGCTCTTTGATAGGATCCAGTCACAGTTTGTGGAGCCTCGGAAGGCGAGGCTTCGAGAACGACGGAATGCGGCAGAACGCCGGCGCAACGATGAATCTGCAACCACTACCGAACGGGCCGAGGCAACAGAAGAGTACGACCGCTGTGTGACTTCAATGCAGCAGATCGATATTTTCGAGGAGACAATCCAGAACCTGATGAGAGAGACTCCCCGAAGCTGGACTTCAGAGGATCGGCAACTGGCAGATGATCTATCTACTCTAGTCGGTTCGTTCAGACGGCGGACGCAAGAGTACCTCGATACTCTGGATAGCCTTCAGGAATTAAAAGACGAGGCGTGGTTCGAGGATACGTTTAGTCCAACTTTCCTAAGGGCTATCTCAGAGAATCGGGACGAGTGGATCGACGCGTTGGACGACCTAGAGACTGCTGCCGAAGCGTACGGGGCTCCCGCCGACGAACCAGTCGAGCCACACCACTACGACCTGTTCCCGTATTTTGATGACATTGTCGGCTCGGATCACTATGCAAGCAATGGCATTCTCTTCATGACGTATTACTTCGAGCGTGAGGGTGAACAATTCTTAGACGAAGCGGGACGACCCAAAAAAGAGTTACAGGATAATGTGGGTGAGTTACTTGCAGCACTCGCAGAAGGCCTCGAGGATTACAAACAACTGGCCGAGGAGATTGAGTTGAAGTGCAATTCATTATCAAAAAGAATCCCGACCGGTTGGGCTGATCGCGCACTCTCAGAGATTACGACTGCAGGCTATCAACCAAATCATAAGCATGGGGTCAAAATCAATATCACACCTCTTTCGGACGCCGATATCGTTCCGAAAATCGTTGATGACGAGGTTGTCTGATGAAGGGACACATCTTCGTTGAAGGATCTAACACAACCGCTGAAGATCATACAAAGCCCGCGAAGGAGTACTTTCAAGGCCTGTTTAGACCGGTAGCCAAATTGACCGATGAACTCTCAGAATCCGCAGATACCTGTCTTCACATTCTCTCCGAAGAGGTCGGTGTACTCAAGGGGAATCAGTCAATTGCTGATGCCACCGAATCTAACCAAGAAACATCGGCTAACCTCTGGGAAAGTGCTCAAAAGGAACTCCTGACTGCTGCAGGAGAGGCAGATGTGATGGTGATACTGCTTTCAACAGACCCCTTTGAGAAGACAGTATGTGAGATATGGCCAAAACTCGCTAAAGAAGCTAAGCCAGACTCCATCTGGTGCATTGGTGCTGCTCGAAACACGCTTGATTTGGTTGACTTGAATAAACTAAAAAATAAAAATTGTCGGGTGATTTCTTATCGGCGAACCGGCGTTGCCCGAATTGGTATAGAAACCCGCGAAGAGCTCTCAAAAATAGTAGCTCAGAAAACTAAAGAATAATGCCAGCAACCAAAACTATCCCCCAATGTGCGTACGATGCCATCGAGAGTGCCATCAACGAGGCAGTCGACGACGAGCCAGTCGTCCTCTGGTGGGACGACGGCGGCTACCTCAGAGACATGGTCCGCCAGACTGCGACCAAACTCGACTGCACATTCCGGGAGTCAGAACAGACCCCGCTCGAACTCCGCGCCGAACCGCCACGTGATCGCACCGTCTGGTACGTTCCCCAACCCAGCAGTGACGATGTCGACTGGTTCAAAGACGTCGAGCATACAGGCGAAGTAATAGAAGCCCACATCGGCAAACTCGCCGCCCGCTGTTTCGGAGACAACCGCCTCCAGGCGGCCACCATTCGAACCGCCTATGAGGACGCCGAGGACCGCGATCAGGTCGCCGGGATGCTCTACCAAAAGCTCAATGGGGAGGGTGGGCTTCCATCACTCCAGAACCTTCAGACGGCGATTGTCCTCGACGGTCACGACGACCCCGTTCAATTCGTTCTCGAACGTGACAGCCAAGACCTGGCAGACAACGACAAACTTCTAGATATCCGTAACCTGCTGGTTGACAACGGTGTGACGGCAGTCGAAAACGACGTCAGCGCCCGGACCATCGTCGAGAAAACCCGCCGGTGGGCAGTCTCCGAATGGCTCGTCGACGAAGGACTGGACAAATCACTTCTTCCGCCAGAGTACCAGCCCGAACCAACCTCTGGTTTCGGTGTCTCACGTCCCGATCTCCGGTCGCTGCTGAGTAAGACCGATCAAAAACAGCAACTGGCAGCCGTCTATCTCGACCCCGACCAACGATTCTGGCACGATGTGATTCGTACCTACGACGATCCGTGGGAGTTAGTTGACTGTCCAGTTGACGCCTCACTCGAACATCGGCTCTGGGAAGAGTGGACCCAGTCCTTCCACGACGGCGAGTACGAGCAGTGTGCAACACAAGCCACCCAACGTAAAGATCGTCTCGAAACTACGTACGGTGACGTTCCGTGGACGAAAGTCTGGGACCAGGCGGTTGATGTTGGAACACTTGCAGGTGAACTCGAAACCTGGGAGGAAAGCGGCGACACCGGTGACGTCGTCGACCTCTATGGCGACGTTGAGGATGGCACATGGCAAATAGACAACGCCGTGTTAAACCTCGTCGTCTCCGGAACACCGGAAACAGAGCTCCCAGACGAACATCCGGCGACAGCAACGCTTGGCGACTTTCGATCATCACTGGTCGAATCAAAATACCTCGAATACCTCCGTGATCTGGGCGATCTCGTCGTCGACCAGATCAACGCAGGCTCACCGTTCGTCGGCAAAAACCACGCCCATCAGTTTTTTGCCGAGGAGCAAGAACATCTTGAGAGTGGCCAAAGTGTCGCACTGTTTATTGTCGACGCACTAAGGTTCGACCTTGCACATGAACTCGCGGAATCGGTCCGTCGTGAACTCCCTAAGCTTGAAGTCGACGAAAGCACGTGGGTTGGAACACTACCTTCCGACACGGATTTCGGAAAAGCCGCACTCACTCCAGGGAGCAAATTTAGCTTCAATATCTCACTCGATGACGGATCACTCATCCCGGAACGGAACGGACGAGAGATCACGAACTATCGTCGAGAGAACTTGCTGGAAAACGATGGGTGGAGCTACATCATGCAGGATGCAGACGACGAGGTTGGCTGGAGCAGCACGCGTGTCGCGTACTATTGGAACGATATCGATGAGAGCGGCGAAAAAGAATTGACGAACTTCGAAGAGGTGTTCAGCGACCGGATCGACACAATCTCACATATCATTTGTGAGAAGCTACGAAAAGGCGAGTGGGACCGGGCCTACATTCTTTCGGACCACGGGTTTGTCTCGCTCCCGAAACACGTCGACATCGACGATATCAACCCACCTGATGAGGCACAGAAGGTAACCCGACGCTGGGTTGCCGGTACTGATCTCGACGACAATTCACCAGGCGTGTTACTCGACGAAAACACACATCTCGGCTATCTAGACGATGAAGCGAGAGTGAGTATTCTCGCCGATCCGATTCAGCGCTTCCGTAATCAGGGGGTTCCCGATGCACGGTTCTACCACGGTGGTGTCCTTCCCCAAGAATTTATACTGAATTTCGTTACGATCACACAGGAGTAAACGCTCATGGACGATTTCGCTCCCGGAGATGCGGTCCTCCTCAATGGCACGCCAGCAGAGATCATCAAAACGTACGCTGTCGGTGATCTTGACTACGTACGAGCCTACATAGAGGATGTCGGTGTCAAGACTGTCTGTGTCGACGACATTGAGATCGAGCCGAAACACGAACAGCTTGGATCTCTCGAACTCACGACAGCTGACCAGCTCCATCCAGACCACGAGGCTGTCTCGGCAGAGTGGTTCGATCTCCGTTCGCAGGCACTTCAGCTCGAAATCGCCCACGAACAGGGTCAACTCCTGAGTATCTCCAACTCCCTTGTCCGACTTGAACCCTACCAACTGGCTTGCGTCAATTGGGTGATGCAGAAACTTCGCCAGCGAACACTCATCGCTGATGATGTTGGGCTTGGAAAAACAATCGAAGCCGGGCTCATTCTCAAAGAACTCACCGCACGGAATCGAGCCGACCGTGTCCTGTTTGTTGTTCCAGCCCACCTCCAGAAGAAGTGGATCCGCGATATGGATCGGTTTTTCGACATCGAACTCACGCCAGCCGACCGCCAATGGGTCGACGGTGAACGCCGTCGACTCGGCGAAGAGACGAACATCTGGGACCAGGATCACCAGCAGTTGGTCACGAGTATGGCCTTCCTCCGCCGTGATGAGTTCCAAGACGAACTAGATGAAGCGTTCTGGGACGTCGTTATCGTCGATGAAGCTCACAAGGCTGCGAAGCGAGGTGAGTCTCCGAGCCAGACCTCGAAAATGGTTGAACGAGTGGCTGACAACTCTGACTCTCTGCTTCTCCTTAGCGCAACACCACACGACGGTAAGGGAGAGGCATTCCGCTCGCTCGTCGAGTACATTGATCCTTTCCTCGTAGCTGAAGATCAGGACCTCTCGAAAGATGCAGTCGACCGTGTAATGATACGCCGTGGGAAGCAGACCATCTACGATGACGATGGGGAACGTATTTTCCCGAATCGAGAGGTCGGAACTATCCCAATCAAGATGACCCACGAGGAACGGCAGTTCTATAGCGCAGTCACTGACTATGTAAAAAACGTCTACAATCGCTCTGAACAGCTCAATGAGCCTGCCGTAGGGTTTGCGATGGCACTCATGCAGAAACGCCTTGTCAGCAGCATCGGGGCGATTAAAGCGACACTTAGCCGTCGACTGGCGAACCTCGTCGACCAGCAGTCATCAGCAACAAGCCTCTCTGAGGATGCAACCGCCTATCTTGAGGGAGAAGATCTCGACGAGCAGGACCAACAGAAGGCCGAAGAGGAACTTGCTGCCCTCACAATTACCGAAAGCGATGCACAGCTCGAAGAAGAGATTGAGACACTCCGTGATCTCGTCTCCCTCGCAGAGGGCATCCCTGTCGATTCGAAAGCTCAGAAGGTTCGACGATATATCCAGCAACTGCTAGAGGACCAACCTAACGAGAAGGTGCTCCTATTCACGGAGTATCGCGACACGTTAGACTACATTCTTGAACTAGTCGAAGATGAGTCGTGGGCAGACGAGATTCTCGTTATTCATGGCGGAGTCGACAAAGAAGACCGAGCTCGGATCGAAGACGAGTTCAACCATGGTCAATCCCGACTGCTGTTCGCAACGGACGCAGCGAGCGAAGGGATCGACCTCCAGCACAGTTGCCACATCATGATCAACTACGAGCTCCCCTGGAACCCTAATCGCTTGGAGCAACGAATCGGTCGGCTCCACCGCTATGGACAAGATAAGGAAGTCAAGGTCTGGAATTTCTCGTTCGAGGATACTCGTGAAGGTGAGATCTTCGAGATGCTCCAGACAAAGGTCGAGAAGATTCGCGGCAAGCTTGGAAACACCGCTGATGTGTTGGGAATGCTCGACAACATCAATGTCGACTCGCTCATTATGGAATCTATCCGGAATGATGAGCCAGCAAGCGCGACAAAGGAGGAGTTAGAGAACCTCATTGACGAACGCCAGCGAACGCTTGAGGAATGGTACGAGCGAAGTCTGATCGACACGACGACGTTCGATCAAGAGAGCCGCCAGAAGATCCAGGACGTGATGGACCAATCAGAAGAAGTCTACGGGAGTGAGGCTGATATTCGAGAGTTCTTCGAGCAGGGTATCTCAGTGCTCGGTGGCGATGTCGAAAAAGCCGGAAACAATCTCTTCAGAGCCAAGCTACCGGAGTCACTACGCCAATCTCCGGAAACTGAGTCATATGGCCCATTCACATTTAACAGAGAATACGCAATGGATCACGAGGGGATTGAGTACATTTCTCCAGATGCTGAACTCATCCAAGAGCTCATGCAGCAAGTCTTGGACAGCGAACAGGGTACTGTCGGCTTGAAGCTTCTACCGTTCGTCGACGAACCTGGGATCACCTACAACTACCGAGTCACATTCGAAGACGGAACTGGTGAAGTAATCCGCGAAGAGATGCTACCTGTGTTTGTCGACAGGGCTCACAAAGACCCACAACAGCGTCTCGGCCAGCAGGTTATCGAAGGAAACAGCATCAAAGGCACCCCCGAAGACGGACGTCTCAGGCCACTACTAGAACAAGAACCAGAACTGCGAACATCTGCAGA
>LKMJ01007024.1_pt1 | contig 10597 bp, 5 predicted proteins | sample 643391 | NCBI WGS metagenome assembly LKMJ01 (sample SAMN04112250, study PRJNA286221) | soda lake metagenome | biome: soda lake; feature: Kulunda Steppe; material: water; isolation source: sample PL-Br10 brine of Picturesque Lake | place: Russia: Kulunda steppe | collected 2010-07
ATTCCAGTAGTAGGCGACACGGGTGCTGTTCCACCCAACTTCCTCGTTATCGTTTTGCGTGATGTAGCTCCACCCATCGTTTTCGAGGAGAGTCTTTCGACGATGATGCGTGATCTTGCGACCGTTCCGTTCTGGGACCAACTCCCCATCCTGGAGTTCGATATTGAAACTGAACTTACTCCCGGGTGTGAGTGCAGCCTTCCCGAAGTCGGTTTCGGAGGGCAGGGTTCCCACCCAGGTGTTCTCGTCGACTTCGAGATCGGTGAGCTCTCGTCGGATGGACTCCGCAAGCTCGTGAGCGAGGTCGAAGCGGAGTGCGTCGATGATGAAGAGGGCGACACTCTGGCCACTCTGAAGATGTTCCTGTTGGTCGGCGAAGAACTGGTGGGCGTGGTTCTCACCAACAAATGGTGATCCCCCGTCGATCTGGTCGACAACGAGGTCTCCAAGATCACTGAGGTACTCAAGATACTGCGACTCAACCAAGGAGGTCCGTAGGTCCCCGAGTGTCGCGGTCGCCGGGTGTTCCTCGGGAAGATCCTCTTCAGGCTCACCGGAGACGATCAGTTTGTAGACGGCATGGTCGATCTGCCAGGTCCCGGTTTCGGTGTCACCATAGAGGTCGACGACATCGTCGGTATCACCACGATCTTCCCAGCTGTCGAGTTCTGCTGCGAGGGTGGCTACGTCGGTGGCCTGCTCCCAGACCCCTGTCCACGGGACATCGCCATAGATCTCTGAGAGACGGTTATATCGTTTCGTTGCTCGTGTTGCACACATCTCGAAGTCGCCATCATTGAACGACTGGGTCCAGTCGTCGAACAGTCGGTGTTCGAGTGAAGCGTCGACCGGGCAGTCGACGAGCTCCCAGGGATCGTCGTGGCTGCGGAGGATATTATGCCAGAACTGTTCAGATGGATCGAGATAGGTACTGGCGAGTGTCGCCCTCTCTGTGGTCTTGCTGAGTAGGGAACGGAGTTCTGGTCGTGAAATCCCAAACCCAGAGTCTGGCTCGGACTGGTACTCCGCTGGGAGCAGTGATTTATCGAGTCCTTCGTCGACGAGCCACTCGGCGACTGCCCAACGCCGGGTCCGGTCGACGAGGGTCCGGGCGTCGGTGACTCCCGAAACGGCGTCGACACCAGCGTCGACCAGCAGGTCTCGGATTTGAACGAAGTCGTCAGTATCGTCGTCGGGGTTGGGGAGAGCCTCCGCATCGTTTTCGAGCACGTACTGAATGGCATCCTCGTGGCCATCCAGGACGATTTTCGTCTGGAGGGCCTTGAGTGAGGGAAGCCCGCCGTCACCGTCGAGGCCCTCATAGAGTGTGTGGGCGACCTGTGTTCGATCCTCTCCAGTAGCCGCTTCGTAGGCGGTTCGGATCGTCCCTGCCTGGAGGCGGTCCTGTTCGAAACAGCGGGCTGCGAGTTTACCGATGTGTTGGTCGATGACGTACCCGGAGCTTTCGACGTCTCTGAACCATTCGGCGTCGTCGGGGCGTTGCTGGGGAACGTACCAGACCGTCTGGCTTCGTGGGGCTTCGGAGCGTAGTTCGAGGGGTGTTGTTTTGGCAGCTCGGAAGCGACAGCCAGCTTGGGTAGCAGCTTCTTCGACGAGGGGTTTGAGGTAGCCGCCGTCGTCCCACCAGAGGATGACTGGTTTGTCGTCGACGGCCTCGCTGATCGAACTCTCGATGGCGTTGTGGGCCGCTTTGTAGAGTGTTGTCGTTGCTGGCATTGATTAGTTAGGGATGGGGTAAGTGAGTGCGGTGGTATCCATATAATATATTATGTCGTGTCACTATTAGATATTTATGTATTCTTTTTCAGATTTATATTTGTCTCGGAGCAGTTGCAACGGACGTTAGTGGTTTTAAATCCTTCTTTTGCAACACTAATACAAGAATCATAGGTATCACACCATAGTAACTCGTAGAGGTCGCGGTAGGCCTCCACCGCAGGTTCTAATTCCGCAGCGGTACAGTCTGTGAACGCGTTTTCGCCTTCGTTGTAGTGAACATTCGGATTGAGTATTCTCCCGTCCCGGTCGACCCGTTGACTAATGTCTTTCAGCTCTTCTTCGATCGCCTCAAGATGATCAGTATCCCTTCCCCACGAATTCTCTACCGCTTTGGCTTGATTTAATAGGTCCTTGTACCTATACACAACGGACATGATAATAAGTTGTATAAATAGATACATTAATATTATGTTGATTTTTCTAAATCACTTCCTGAACTGTATCTACTGCGTTCAAAACTTCTGATGTAGATTCTGTACCAGTAATTACAACCTTACCTGTGGAAAAAATTAGTACTACCGGCCCATTTTCAATTCGATAAATAAGAGCCGGAAATTGCTCAGGTTCATATTCTACATTCTCCAGCCCTAATTCTATTGATAAATAATTTAAATTTATATTCGAGTCTAATTTGAAAGTCGAGACGACGTTTACCAACTCCATCTCATCAATCTCCGTCACCTCCTTAAGGCCAACATTCTTTAGATCCTTAGAGATACGTTGGTAGGTTTTTTGAATATTATCTATTGAATTTCCACCAGTAAATAATAGAATTCCCGATCGTGTGATTAATACAGTAGAGAGTCCTGCCGGGCGGAAAATAAGACTAGAATATCGTTCGGGTTCGTAACTGGCATTTGGTAATTCCGTCGAAAGGTATGATAAATCCAACTCAGTACCAATATCCAATTTTGTCACAATATTCGCAATGTCTATCCCTGCAGACAACAATTCATTTTCGTCAAAATCAAAGGATGTCATTAGAATGTAAATATGCGGAAAATTAATTCCAGTACTGGAACAGGTTCAATACTAGATTATCGCGAAACACATGTAGCGGTACGTTCTATGGGTATATATTAAGATCTGTTGACTTCGATTCTGGCAGCAAGGTTATCATATATCCTCTGAGGAAGTTCTTGGCGCTGAGCGTAAACTTGATATTTGTAACCATCCTCACCGCGAACTCCGTGGAGAACTAGGACTTGATTTTACATCTCACACTCCGGATCGGCGATCAAGACGATGGTGGCATCGTCCCCATCTCGGCCGTCGACAACGAACCCGATCTCCTCACCCGACTCGAAGCTGAATTCGAGCGTTTTTGCGATGACCGCGCCACCGACCGCCTCGCGGAGGTCGACCAACTCTTCGATAGTCAGACCGCCGACGAGGAGGTTTACTCGAACCTCCGTGAATGGCTGGTTGAGGACTTCTTTGACTACCATATCTCGAAATTCTATCGAACCCCGATCCTGTGGGGACTCACCCCCAGCCGCCTCGTTTCCGATCCAGAAGGAGAAGGCGTCGCCTGTCTGGTCAACTACCACTAGCTTGATTCGGCCGTCTTCGACTGCCTCCAGAACCGCTATCTCGAACCGCCGAAAGCCCTCCTTCGAGAACAAAGCAGTGCCGCGAACTGCCGTCGGATCGACGATTCACTGTCTACTGGCGAAAAGGAAGCTGCCGTCGAAGAGTACGACCGCTGTGAGTGCGGCCTCGAACAGATCGGTGTCTTCGAAGAGCGACTCGCTGAACTGTCCCAACCCTCACCTCGTGACTGGCCCACTGAAAACCAACAGACTGCAGAGAACGCCATCGAACCTGTAGCAGAGTTCAGAGAACGGACCGCCTCACGGTTGGAAACACTCGGAGAACTGGCTGCACTCGATGAAGTCGACATGGGGGGGAGGGAACTATACTCTCCATCATTCTACGACATGGTCCAAGAGAATCAAGATGAATGGCTGGATGCGCTGGCTGATCTGGAGGCCTCACTCGAAGCCTACGCCGCCGTCTGCTCCAAGCCAGTTGAAGCCCATCTCTACGATCTCTTCGAGCACTATGACAAATAAATATTTAAAATCAGACATTGTGATGATTTCTGAGAAAACCGACAAGATTCAAATAATCACTCAAAATAAAATATCTCTCTAAACACCCACATTATCAATCCCCATGTTTTGGAATACCTCAATCAATTCCTTGTATGAGTTAACAATCTGTGAGTATGTATTTGCACCATTTATTATACATTTACCAGAGGTGTATATTAAAATCGTCGCACCATTACGAGATCTAAAAATCAGCCCTGTAAAATTTTCTGGTGAATATTCGAATAATTCTTCTTTGGAAGTTGATACTTCCTTAAGATCTAGCTCTCTATCTAGTGAAGTTGTTCCAACAATATTTTGAACAACTATTTCTGGAGATTTAGAATACTCTTTTTCTAATAGATCTAAAAATATATCTCTTGCTTTAATTAGTTCTTTTACACTTTTAGCACCCACAATTGAAATTCTACCCGTTGATGTAGCTATTATCTTAAGAGACCTATCATTAAAGGGTGTGTAATTCAATCTATTATTTGATTCAGGATGATATTGTATTTGCCTATGATTTTCAGATATATGTTCCAAATCTAACCCATTGTCTAAATCAAATCCTGCCACAATATTTGATATACTTATTTCATATTGGTCAAGTTCATCAATAGAATTATCATTATCTAGTTTTTGGATGGGTATATTTCCAGCTTCTGTACTCCTTCCTTTTTGAGTGATTTTCCAAGTTTTTTTACAACCATCAACACTAGTAACAAATCCCTTTTTAGATAAAGACTGAAATCTATCTGTTAAATAATTGTGTAGTGTTCTGTCAGGATACCGTTTTTTCGCAAGTTCTTTTAATTCATCTATTGTCGCTTTCCCTCCTTCTTCTATTAACAACTGCCGAGCAAGTTCTTGGCTCATAATGTGTGTTACTGTTTCAACGAGAATATTGTTTTATTTATTGAGAACTGGATTAACGCTGTAGCTGTATAGGTCAAGTATAGAGAAATTCAGCTTTTAATTGTCCATCCATATTAAATCTTGATTTTTATACATAATCACTATCAACAACGAACTACTCTATCAGAGCGTAAAAATAGTTGGCTGCCAGTCGTATAAACTTATTGTACTGGCTAGCGAGCCTGTCGAAGATTTAGACAAACATCAGATCACCTGCTGTTCTACCGTTTCGGGCACGATTTTAGCTTCGACAAGTGGTTTGATATTGATGACGACGCCATACTTTTGATTGGGTTGATAACCAGCAGTTGTGATTTCAGAAAGTGCGCGCTCTGTCCATTCAGATGGTATATCACCCTTGATCTCGTCACAAGCTTCCCCAATTTCGTTCGCAAGGTCCTTGTACTCCTTAATGTCACTCGATAATTCAGAGAGGAGACGCTGACGTTGTGAGTTATTTTCATCGACAATTTGAGACTGCCCGATATCTTCAATATTATTAAAATAGTATGTCATAAATAAAATACCATTACTTGCATAGTGCGCAGATCCGACAAGGTTTTTGTAATATCCAAAAAGATCATACAAGTGCGCTTCAACCGGCTCGCACCCGTCAGCAGTATAGGCTTCAAATGCATTCTCTAAGTCGTTAAGTGCGTCTAGCCACTCATCTTGGTTTTCCTGTACTGTTTCGTAGAATGTGGGGCTGAATAGTTTTTTCATGTCGACATCGTCAAGAGTTGTGAGATTCTTCAGCGTCTCTAATAGAGACACAGTTCGGTCTCGAAATTTAGCTACTTTGTCAGTTGCATTTGTGGCAATCTGTTTATTATGTTCGGGCCATTCACGAGGAGACGGTTGTGCGAGGTTGGCTAACTTGTCTTCAAACAAACTTATTTGTTGGAGACTACTCTCATATCGTTTGTATTTTTCTGCTGCTTCTGATTGCTTAGTAGTGGATAATGAATCATCATTCCGCTGGCGATTTGCAGCACTGCGGCGTTCTCGAAGATATGCCCTCCTAGGTTCCAAATAGTGATTTTGAAGCCGATCAATAAGATTCGATTCGAAAGAATGAAAATCAACGAAGCAGGCAAAACCTTCTGCAACAGAATCAGTTGCCAACCGCTTGGTAGTTAATCGCCAGACGATGGGGGTTCGATCACTCTCACCTATATGATGTTTAAACGCTTGCTCTTTAATCCATGCCTGAACGTTGGGAAACGGATTGTTGTCTGCTGGTCGATCACCAAGAATACTATCGACTTCAGAGAGTCTCATATCTGCATATTCTCCAAATATTTCCTCAAACTTGTTTTGAATCTGATCAAGAGCAGATGGTTCATTTGGGATCGGTTCCGTGGGGACAATTCCATCCTCAGCCTCGGAAACGATCTTGCAAAGAAGATGGTGTAATAGATTTTCAACAAACGACTCGGTGTTTAGGGATGAATCGATTAAATCTACAGAATCTTTTGGGTTTTGATTTGTTCGAAGAGCAATCTCTTGGTTGATTTGGTCTAAATGTATAGAATTGACATCGAGGTGTTCGATGACAAATTTGTCAATTTCGTTGGATAATTCATTGATGGAACTCTCTAATTCAGATAAGTGTCTGACGCCTCTTTCGATAGCATCTTGAATTGGTACTTCGGCGGTGAGCTCTGGGGATTGAACATCTTGTTCATCAGATACGTGACGATGTGGGTGATCCAAATGGGTCAAGAGCGACGATGCCGCTCCGTAGAGATGTAGAAGTAATGGGCCGTTATAATAAGGTGAATCGTACTCATACTTTCTCAGAGAGCGTAGTTGATGAAATATTTTTGTCGAAAGTTCAGGGAGTCTAGGGGTTTCTGACAATTCAGGATCCCATGGAAGCTTTGAGACAGATCCCACTTGCCAATGTCGATCTGGTGTCTGGGCAAGCATTAGGTAAGTAACAAGGGTACTATTAAGATAAGGTAACAACGACCAGAGATTTATATCCACAGTCGGAATAAAAGCTGGACCGGTTCCAGAAGCGAAAATAGATTGTTCATTAAGATAGCCAAATCTTCTCCCACCTTCTTTGACTAAATTAAATGTCAGTGATTCATTGAAATAATAGCTCTCATTGAATAAGCCAGAACCTGGTGAACGGCGAACTTCTGTTCCAGTCTCTCCCCAATAAACGGACTGTGTCATACGAGGAACGATCCAAGAGTCTACTCCCCCTTTTGCGAACGGTGTCCATCCATTTTCCAATTTGTTTTCCCAAAACTTGTGGACAAAACGTTCATTGTTACCCGTCTGGAGGCCGTTGAGAACTACGCCGACACCATCTGCATCAACACGTCCCCGTTCGGGGTCAAGGACCGTGTCCGCTTCATAAATTTCCCTTATTTCTGGAGGCACCCAGTAAGAAATAGGAGCACCTGGTATTTCAAGGAATTCTTCCATTTGCCGTTGATAATGCCTTTTAATAGAATCGTTTTCTCGTTGTCCAAAAAGTGTTTCATAGAATACATTTTCTTTGTCGGAAACATCGTGAAGACGATAAAAGTCACCGATACGGTCTGCATTCTGACTTGTCGAACGGATCACTGTACCGATCGTCCGAATTGTCGCATTATCTAGAACACCAAGACCGAACTCGGCTAAGAAATCAAATGACCCTTTTTGTTCGATAAAATCAAGACGGAAATCCTCGAACCGACGTTTGAACATAAATGAGCGGGGGACAAGCATCCCGATTCGGCCTTCCGACCGCACAAGCCTCTGGCAGACCTCAGCGAAGCTGATGTAGTATTCTGGTGTATACTGATATCTGCTCTGAACGTATTCGTGAACTTCTTTCGGCATTCTCCCACTCCGCCCCTGACGGGACCCATAGGGAGGGTTCATTAGTGATACATGATATTTCTGAGATAGAATTTCTAGTAATCGAATGAAGCTCCGGAGGTCTCGCGCAAGGAAAGACTCTTTTCCCCCATTTGTCGTCTTATTTTGAGAAATTGCCTCTCGGAGTGATTCAAGGAAATCAGATAACGTATGGGCCTGAGAAAATGTATCGTCCCAAGTCAGTTGTTGATCCTCTCGCTCAAATTCTTCTTCAAGAGTTCCGCGGACATCAAGGAGACTACCTAACCCGTGAACGGTCTCGAATGAGGTTAGTATTTCGTGTAGCGTCTGCTTAAGTTCCGGGTGATCCCCAGCAACCTCAGCAAAGACAGCCTCAGCGCTGGAAACATCTGCTATCTTCGCATTTGCGCACACAATTCCGACTTCCGGCATCTCGAATTGGTCGGCTCCCTCTGCGCTTGCCCGTGTTCGGCCTTTCAAGTAGAGACTGAACGCGGCTAGTTGACATGCTCGCAGGTCAAGATCGACGCCATAAATATTATGTTCTAAGATCTTGCTTGGGATTTTATCACCGGCAATATTTGTCTCTGATAGCCAAATACGTTCTAGTACGTCGAAGGCGTACAGAAGAAAATGACCACTCCCGCAGGCAGGGTCAATAACGTTGATTTCCCGTGGATGGTCAAATTCGGGGGAAACTGGCTCTCTCTCTTCAGGAGTGAGGTATGTACAGAAATCTGCTATTGTGGGCGAAATATCCATCGAGAGGGGGCGGTTTTTCCGCTCTTCCGGAGAGAGATTTTTTTGTTCCGAGATAACAGAATTTAATTCGCCAGTATGTTCAAGATAAAGTTTTCCTAGCGAGTTATCGGTAAGCATCCGCACAACCCAGTGTGGTGTATAGAACTGATTTGCAGCAGCAACATCCCCCACGTCAAGACCACTCGATTGAGCCTTGTTACGCAGCGAATCTAGCTTCCCATGATTATAGTATTCGTAGACCCAGCCGAGGACGTCATCAGCCCGCCAGACCTTGTCCGGGACCGAATCAAGCATCCCACAAAGTTCCTCGAAAGTGTCGTCATCAGGGTCAATCAGACTGTATACAGATGAGGGGTCGAAGAGAATCTTGATTTCTTGGGCGAGGTCGTTGCAGACGTTGTGATAGGCTTCGACGATAGCCTCATCCTCTAACAAGAACTCCTCATGGACGAGAGTCTCAGCCGCAGGTGTAAGGCCGTTATCTTTGAACACAGTGACTTCCTCGTCAATGAAACCCCGAACTTCCATACAGCGCAGTGCAGATAGGCGATTAATAATGGTGTAGCCCACACCTGTGACGTATTGATCGAAGGCTTCAGACCATGATCCACCGTCGACGGTTTCAAGATTAATCGCCTCCACGAAATTATGAGTATCCTCGTCCACCGCGTCGCGATTCTCGTTTTTGGGGTCAAGTCCTTTTTGTTTGAGTTGGAACTCAACGTTGTTCTCAACGCGCTTGCGCATCTTGGTGACAATGTCCTCAAGATGTTCACGTTCTTGCTTGTCGAGTTGGGCCTTCCGTTGGGAGAGAGAATTACCAGACATGAATTGGATTGCGTATGCTACTACAAACTCAGAGAGGGGACTTCAAACTTGTTGACGGGCTGTAATTCGAGACTGTCACTCTTAGGCAGACAAAGTAGCACTACATGACACGACATAGACGATCAATCTTCGATCAAAACGATACTCCGATCATCAACGTCGTCCAAAGTCGATTTTATATCTTGAATTCGTGTTAGCAGTGTTTTTGCTTCCTCAAGGAGTTCGGTCGCTCGGTCCTCAGGTGGACGATCATCGTTGTCGACCAACTGTGTCACTTCATCTGTGACCGTCGCATTCGGGAGCTCTTGTCGGAGCTCTCCAGCGATAGCCTTGAGATCCTCCCAGACATCGCCACCTGTCCGGGGATCTTCTGCTTCCTCGATAAGCTGGTGAACACGTTGAAGAGATGGTGGTCTTGATGCATTGAGTACTGTCTGGACAGACTCGGTCGTCGGTGAACCCGCATACTCTGCCTGCAGCGGGTCGAGCGTTGCTTCTAGCTGCGACCATGGGCTTGGATCACCAATGAGAACGTCCCGAGCTGTCGCGTACGTCTCGGCCTGTTGTTGAACCGTAGAATCGACAAGGGTAGCCTCATCAATCTGCTCACCGTCCCATGCTTTCTCAAACACTGAACCCAGACTGTCGAATGATACAGCGTCGAACGTGGCTGTTGCATCATCGACTAGCCCCTTAATCTCCGACTCAGTAGTCCGAACCCACTCCGAAAGGTCTCTACATATCTCAACAGGCTCCGATTCACTCGTACTCTCACCGGTGAGTCGACGATACTGCTCCGAGAGGACGTCGACACGGTGTCCGGTAGCATCCGAAAGTCTAGTTGTCACCGTCTGTTTCGTCGGAACAGAGCCACTCTCGGCAGTGGTCTGCATCCTGGATGTGACTGTTGCACTGCCGTACAGTGTCTCCATCTGCGCTAGTGCGTCGGTAAACTGGTCCCACAAGGCAGTCTCCCCGTCTTCGGAAACAAACAGTTCACGAGCCGTTACAAACGTCTCAGCCTCTGTTTTGACGCTCTCTGTAACCAACTCTTCGGCAGAGATGTTGTCGCCCCTGAATGCCGGTGAGAGTGCTTCTTCGAGTGCATCCAGCGTAATATCAAACTCTTGTGAGACCCTTTTGAGGGTCTGTTTTACCGACACGCTGTTATCAACGACCCAGGTACCGAGTTCAGCGATCCAGTCGTCTGGATCGTCTCCAGTAGGATCACGTCCAAGCAGCGTCGACACCACACTCTTAATCTCATTCGAGGGTACGACTTCAACGTCAAATCGCACTTGGAGTGACGTGAGACCGCCCTTCGTTCGCACTTCTCGACCGATTGCAGCAGG
>LKMJ01007025.1_pt1 | contig 10596 bp, 9 predicted proteins | sample 643391 | NCBI WGS metagenome assembly LKMJ01 (sample SAMN04112250, study PRJNA286221) | soda lake metagenome | biome: soda lake; feature: Kulunda Steppe; material: water; isolation source: sample PL-Br10 brine of Picturesque Lake | place: Russia: Kulunda steppe | collected 2010-07
CCAAAATAAACCTTCGATTGTATGTAGCGCAAACTTTGCACACTTTCATACTAGGTCTTACCTCACCCTCCCAACCCGTGCCCGCCCACGCTGCCCTTGCTTGTCTGCCTACCTGGGAGCAGGTTGCGGGGGGGTCCGCTGCCCAGGGCATGCCCAAATCTGGCCTCAAATTCCGCCCATTCCCGCTGCAGCTCCCGCTGCTGTGCCGCCAGTATGTCCTGCTTGATGAGTAGGTACTCCCGCCGCGCATGGCGCTCAAGCTCCTCCTCGCTGATGGCCCCCGGTGGCTCGGCTGCAGCAAGGTCAAGCCCACTGGCGCCGCCGCTGCTGACGGCTGGGCGAGGGGCGGTGACCAGCTGCAGGCCTCTTGCACTGGCAGGCGCCTGCTGTGCCAGGAAGAGCGCCCCTGGTGCAGGGGCACCACCAGGGCCACCTGTGCGCACATGCACGTGGGCGTGCATTTGTGCGTGCATGCACATGTACCTGTGCGAGTCTTTTTGAGCAGGGATGGCGCGGCCTTCCTGGACTGGACTGGTGATGCATGGCAAGGAACATAACAGTCAGAAGGATGTGGTGTTGCGTGCACAGCCAAACGCTGCCTAGCCACCAGCCTTGGCACACACTTGCAGTCACGGAGAGGCAAATAAAGAAGCCCTCCACCATCTCTGCTAATGCGCAGTGAGGCCTTCAACAAGGCCTTGGCATGCACACGTTGTCCTTGAAGATGCGCTGGCAAACAGAGATTGCACTTGGTATGGCCAAGTCTGCTCTAGACCCTGGCACTTGACCTGTGCCTGATGGTCGTACAAGGGACAACGCACCGCTTGCTACTTGCACAGTGTAGGCACTGAGCGCGCCTTGCTTCCACAGACCTGTATCCTCATGCAAGTAGCATCGTTGCCAAAGAAGGCGGCGTCCAGTCATGCACATCAGCACGACCAAGATCATCCGCAGCTTGAACTTGATGCGCCTGCGCGTTCTGGTTCTGGTCAGGATGCAACCCACCAAGTGCATGCCAGCCTTTGAGGTGAGCTGCAAACTGACCCCGTGCAGGCAAGTGCGTGCGCGTGAGGCTGCACTTGTTTGACGTGCCCCACACACCAGCCCTGCAGCGTATCCCTAATAAGCCCCAGACTGATGCAGCACCGCAGCGCCACAGCACATGCCCTTGCATCAGTACACCCCTGTCCCCTAACTCACAGCACAGCAGCCCTTCCCACCTGCTGATGCTGTGCTTGAGGCAACTCCACCAGGATTCTGCACGCCTGGAGCAGCTCCCTGCTCGGTTGCAGGCAGCGGAGCCTGGGGCTTGCTCATTGGGGCCGCACCCCCCAGGCTGGCGTGGGCACCGGGCAACTTGGCCCCCGCGCCGGCACCCGCTGCCGCCGCTTTGACCTTGCCGCCCTGGGTGTGGGGGGCCGTGTGCCCGCGGCCCCGGCCGCCGGCAATGGCTGCAGCTGCGCCCATCATCATCACGGTGGAGCCCCGGCCCCGGCCCGTGGCGGCACCACCCCCGCGTGCTGCAGCAGGCAGAGGTTGCGCGGCGCTCGTGGGTGCCGCTGTTGCTCCAGCCGGGGGCACGCTGCGTGCCCTGTTGCGGGCCTCTGCTTCTCCAGAGGTGGGGGCCTCAAGGCTGTGCAGCTCGGGCTGGATGGAGCTCAGGAAAGCTGCAGCTGTGAGCTTGTTCTTCAGCTGCACATCATCCACCGCGTGTGCGGCCTGACACTGCGGCTGTTGCTGCTGCTGCTGCTGTTGCTGCTGCTGCTGCTGCTGCTGCTGCTGCTGCCTCTGTGGCTGCCTCTGCTGCTGCTGCTGCTGCTGCTGTTGCTGCAGCAGCTTGCCTTGCGCGGCAGGCCGTGGCGCAGGGGGTGTGAGTCGCTTGTTGGACCCTGCTTGCTGCTGTTTGCGGAGTGCGGCAGGAGCCAGGGCAGATGCAGAGCTGGCTGCGCCCGGCTGTTGCTTGGTTGCAGTCTGGAGAGCGACAAGCTGCGGGGCCCGCACAGCTGCAGCCTGCCTCGCGCTGGAGGCTGGGGGCCCTGCGCTGGCTACCTGGCTTGCAGCTTGAGCGCCTGTCGCAGCGCCCAGCTGCTGCTGTGCCTGGTGCAGGGCTAGGGCATGCTGGTGCTGCTGGTGGGGCGGCTGTTGAGACTGGCTCACAGGGGGCCGCTGCATGGCCTCTATCTTGGCCCTCAGTAGCATAATTTCATCATGCAGGTCCCCTGTCCCCTCCCTTGGCCCTGCCCCCACCTGCGGCATTGCAGCAGATCCGACCTGCGGCGCTGGAGCTGCCCCAACCTGTGGTACTGCAGCTGCCTCAGCCTGCTGCGTTGCAACCGGTACGATCTGATCCTCATCATCTTCAAGCTGATCAAAGTCTAGGATGAACTGGCCCTGCGGGAAAGCAAGGGGCGCCCAGGTGTGCACTCAATGAACGGACGCAACCATAGAAGCAATGTAGCACCCTCAGGTCAACCAGACCCAGCGTACACCTTACACCCACAGGCACACACCTCATCATCAGCCGGTGGCCTGCTCTCCGCACGCCCTTCCCCTCCTCTCCCAGACATGCTACAGCCACTAGCGGCGCATATGCACCTGTGTGCATTTACAATACCATTTATTTAAAAATATAAGTTGAACGATTCTTTTCCAACTGAAGTAGCTGAAATTCTGAGAACGAGATAAAGGGAAGGAGAGGCCAACCTGAATGGCTGCCTTTGGAGCAAGGTGAGGTTAACTGAATTATTTGGCTGCAGTCTTAATCAATGCCTGTCAACTCAATCTGAGAATGGGGAGAACAAACAGACCGCCCTCATGAGTGATCCCTCGTCCTCTTTTTGCCTGCAGGAGGGTAGGTCATGGGAGCAAGGCAAGTTGCAAGCATGGGCCCAAGAATGGGATGCGCATGCACCTAGCTACTGAATACGAGCACCCACACATGGCCCCCGTGCCCCCCATGCGCACAGGAGAGGGCTGGCATGGACGTGGAGTCCTTAGAAAGGGGAAATGACCAGGGCCTGGACACCCTTGCTGATCGTGTAGGCCTGCTAAAAATGGTGAGAGCTGCCTGCAAGGCAGCAGGTGCACTGTTGCAGGTTCGCCTGGTGCCAGCGACTCTCTTACCTCCCTCTCATGCCTGGGCTCATGCTTGACTGCAGGCCACGCACGGCATCCGAAATGAGGCTGAAAGCCAGCACACCATCCTTGACAAGCTGGTAGGTGATGTAACGCAGAAAGCCTTAACATCCTTGCCAGGCTGGCAAAAGCAGAGGGGGAGAATCTCACTAACTTGCCACAGCCCCTTCTTCACGTGCTTTACACCTCCTGACCTCTTAACGCATGTGTATTCATACCTCCTTGATGTTATAATCACCTGCAGGGTATGGGGTTCGCCAGCACACACAGCGTCCTCGGAGCTGCCAATGACAAGTTCAAAATGGTGAGTGCTTTGAGCTGGACTACGTGGAAAATTCTGCAGAGGTGCTGACTTGGTTTTGGTACTGCCATTGCAAGTGGTGGGGTATTTCCCCCAAGTGAAACAGACTTTGCCTGGACATAAGGCATGCAAGCAAACTACAGGCACAAAATAATATTTGCATGCTGTGCCAGGAAAAGTTGTCAGCTCGAGTTGTATGCATAAGGGATAGATTTTTATTGCAAAAACGTCAGCAGGCAGACTTTTTAACGGCTATGAATTGGCAATGGGTTTGTTCTAAGTATGAGCATGTATTAAATTACATAATCCCTCCTGTGAGTACTTACATTTACAGTACTTGATCTAATAGGTCAAAGAATTCTCCCTCGTTGCTATTTGGGGCATGAGCCCCTTCAGTTCTATCTCGAGGCACAGAGCCTTGCTGCATTCAGGCATGTTTGGCTGGGGAGGCAGGTGCACACACTCATACCTCACCTTTTGCGCCAAGAGGTCACAATACTTCTCTGTCTGTTCTGCCTCACCCAGGTTATGAGCAACAAGCAAAATCGAAATATCACAATAGTCGTCATTGCTTCTGCTGCTCTTCTATTTTTGTACTGGCACTGGAAGCAACAATAATGCCTCCTAAGGGAGGTGGGTCCCGAATAAACCGTTTTCTTCTTCATGCTTGCAACAGTCCTCCTTTGCGATGGTCGAACACCTTATTGGGGTGAAATTTTGGCATTGATTTGTTTTCATTTTTGCAAATTATTCATCTGCACATCTTCCTAGACTTGTGCCTTGGCGACTCCTGTCATTCACGTTTTTCATGTGAGCCGAGCTTGGATCCAGCCGGCTGGGAAGGATGAAGGCAGGAAATCATTTTGTTGAAACTTAGACGCTTGAGATGGTCCTGTTGATTATAAAATCCATTGTAAAAGCCTAGCTAGGAAACAGTATCAGCTGTACGCCATCAGCAGCACCTTCAAGCCTGGAAAGGCCAGCAGCAAGTCACTGGTCCCACTCTGGGCTCCCTCCCCACTACTATTGTCGCCCCCTCGGATTTCCAGGGTGGCCAGTGCAAGGTGTTGCTGCTCATGGCCTACTGGAGCACTGTCATCAACACTCTTCACGCCCTGGACCACCTGTCATGCGCACAAACAAGTTGCACACATGTATCAGAAAGCTTCCAGCATGGCACCTTGGTTGGCGGGCTGCTGGGAAAGCAGGCTCAAGCGTTGGGAATGGCCGCAGCCAGAGGCACCTCATGGAGCTTGGCATGTATTGTGTTCTCACTAGGGGTCAGTGCGAGGCTGCGCACCCATAGGTGCGTCTAGGTTTAAGGTTTAAGGTTTTCAAGGCTGTATCCGCCGAACGAGGGCAGCTTAGCCGGTCCTAGATGCGTCTAGGTACTGTGTGCTTTCTTAGTGCCGTTGATAATTGCAGCAAATTCTAGCTTCTGCAATATTTGTGCAGTAACACGAATTGTCATGGCGCGCTCGCGTTCGCACCAGAGTTTTGAGCGAGGGCGCGGTGCTTAGCAGGGCAGCAGCATCTCCTGGCAAAGTCAGTAGGCAGCTGGGCAGGCTGAGGTGAATCAGCTGTGGAAAGTGCAAGTCAGGCTGTGCTGATGCCCAAGATGCCAGCACTGATCGGGACACGTGCGGAAGTGGTTGCAGCTGTGCTGCAGCAGTGTTGGCAGGGGTGGCACTTATGATTGCGGCGTCAGGCAGCAACACGCTGTCACGCTGGACCTCTAAAATGAGCACACGGAGCGTCTGCGGCAGCTGGATGAGGATGGAGAGCGCGACGCGGTCTGCATTGTGAGGTGTCACAACATGCAGCTCCAGGGCGATGAGGCGAGTGTGGGCAACCATGCTGGGGGTTGCGGCGGGGGCAGTGTGGAAGGCGCTCAAGGCGGCAAGGGAGACAAGCTGCGTGGAGATGCCGGACATGAGGACTGGCGTCTTGTCATCAATGCGGAGGTGCTGGAGCCCGGGCAGCCCTGATGTGATGCTGCCGAGGGGCCAGGCTGGCAATTGCTCCTGGGCCAGGCGTCTCACCGCCGCGTGCCCAGTGTACGCTGCTGCCCTCACGGCCAGGCAGCATCGTAAGCGCTTGGGGGGCAGTGCGCCAACATGGAGGCTGTGGAGGCTGCGGAACTTGTGCACCTGTTGCAGCAGCTGTGTTGTGGTCAGGGGCAGCACAAGCTCCCTCAATTGGGGTGCGCAGTGGGCCAGATGTTGTAGGATCACGGTCAGGCCGCAGTCTTGCTGCGAGCTTAGTTTGACCAGACTGCCAATTTCAAAGCGGCTCAGGCGTCGCAAGCTCGCCATGAGGGCATCCAAAACATGCACAACGGCCTGTGGGCAACGTGTACGAGGGTTCTGGTGTTTGGTGTTTGGTTAGAGTTGGTATCCTAGCCCCCAAAATTGGGCTAGGCAGGGCATTTTTGTTTGTGTTATGCTCATAGGTAGCTGATGGAGCTCTTGAAATGTTTCAGGCCCTTGAGCGTAGCTGCCTGACCTGGGTGTCTGGGGCAAAGCATCGTCCTGCACCATCTTCAAAGCGCAAGGTGTTCAGCCTGCGGGGCAAAGTACCGACTGTAGCTAGTCAATGGGTGTGTGCAGGGGAGACGACAGGCGCCCCTTTGCAATGAGCAGGCTCCATTGGGTTGGCATGCGCATGTGAGGAATTTCACTTGACCAGCATAAACTGAATCCCTTCAAGATGCTGCATTCTGCTGCCTACACCCCCGTGCTTGCATCTTGGTCCCTTTCTTTGATGCAAGCTTCTCTTGGGACAACCAGGCTGATTCCTAATCAGCCATCGCCAATTAACTTTTTTGACTTGCATCACCTCGGGAAAAAAGAAGCTTGAGAGCCCACCGGCAACATGGATGTGTGCTGAACGGCCACTGTGATGCACTGCACCGAGGCATCGTGTGCATCCAAGAATGCTTTGCTTACTAGGCGTACACCTGGATCTCGAGGGACAATGCGTTCAAGGACGTGGGTTTGCAAATCTGTTAAATGCGTCTTGCGTTCGATTTGCTTTTTCATTTGATAATATATCAAAATACTTCAACATCTCAGCCATTTTCGGTACTAACTTTTCAGCGCGATTTCAGCGCGAGGGGTGCAAAATTTGTTTTTCGGGAGTCCACAAAATGATTTGATGGTAGCTTGCTTTGTCACACCATGGAAGACCCGGAGTGCGCAGAGGACGGTGGGCAGCAGCCTGAAGAGAGGAATGACCGTCGTCAGCAACAAGCTCCGCAAGTATGGAATGAGCTGTTGCCAGCAGTAACAATGGGCAAAGCCTTTGGCATGCTATGATGCAGCCCCTTCAGTTCTGCAGCATGCTCTGTTAGGAAATGTCACTTTTATCTAGGGTGTGTGCAGCATGCATGCAACCCTATTTTCTTGTGCAGTGTTGGCAAGTTCTCTTCACATGCACTGCCCGGCCGCAGGGTATGACGCTGCAGACAACAGTGATCGAGCAAGGAGATGAGCAGCAGCAACAGCAGCAGCAGCAGCTGCACAGCGATCAGCCTCGAGTCACACCCGAGGGGCCCTCAGAGGGTACAAGCTGCTGCCAAGTGCCTCCTGCCAGCACTCGAAAAGCGCTCAGGGAAGAGGCAGAAGCAGGGGCTCATAGCCTACAACCCGAATTCAGAAGTGGCATGGTCCAGCAGCCTGAACCACTGCAGGATTGTGTGCGACAGCTTGGTGACTTAGCTGTGGTGCCACCAAGTGCAAGAGCTGGTGAGCTGCCGGAGGCCGGGGTGGGCCTGGAGCCGGCTGCTGGGATTGGTGGGCAGTTGACAAGTGCTTGGAATGTGGATGCCTCACTCAACCAGGGGAGTGGGGCGCAACTTGTTGCTGGAGGGGTGCGCGTGCCAGAGGAAGGGGGGGAGGCCCAGGCGGATGCTGGAGGACAAGTAGTAGAACCTGTGGGTGCGCCGGTGGCTGAAGGTGGAGGGGTGAGGGAGACGCAGTCTGAGGGACAGGCAGTCCCGGGGAACTGTGCGCAAGGGGGGCGGAATGACGTAGGCCAAGGGGGTGGCGGGGAGGAGGGCCTGACAGCCCTGCCCCCCCGGGCGGCGATGAGCGCAAGCTCACAGCATCAGGAGAACGGGCCTGCCACTGAGGCCCGTGCGCTGGTAGAGGCGCGGCAGGGGGTGCAGCAGGAGGCAGGTGCTCAGGAGGACCAGGAGGAGCATAAGGGTGAGCAGCTGCCACAGCAGCCAGTGCCTAACCATGCTGCACAGCCTCCGCAGCAGCATGCACCCAGCCCGGCCGACGAGCTGCCACAGGCGGCTGTGCCCGGCGGCACAGAGCAGCCACCGGAGCAGCATGCACACAGCCGCGATGAGCAGCTGCCACAGGTCTCTTTGCCCGGCGGCGCTGAGCAGCTACCGCAGCAGCATGCGCCCAGCCCAGCCAATCAGCTGCCACGACAGCCTGTGCCCGGCAGCCCTGAGCATCCATCGCAGCAGCATGTGCCCAGCCACGATGAGCAGCTGGCACAGCAGCCAGTGCCTGGCAATGATGAGCAGCCGCCACAGCAGCATGCACCCAGCCCTGCCGACCAGCTGCCACAGCAGCATGCGCCCAGCCATGATGAGCAGCTGCCACAGCAGCATGCACTTGGTTATGCTGAGCATCCGCTGCAACAACATGCACCCAGCCCTGCCGACCAGCTGCCCCAAGCACCAGTGCCTGGTGACGCTGAGCAGCCACCCAAGCAGCATGCACCCAGCCATGCAGATCAGCTACCACAACAGCCTGTTCCGGGCGATGCTGAGCAACCACTGCAGCAGGATGCACCTAGCCCTGCCAATCAGCGGCCACAGCAGCCAGTGCCCGTCATCACTGAGCATCCACTGCAGCAGCATGCGCCCAGCCCTGTTGACCCGTTCCCACAGCAGGATGCGCCTTGCCATGATGAGCAGCTGCCACAGCAGCCTGCACCCAGCAAAGCTGAGCATCCACCGCAGCAGCATGCATCCAGACCCGCTGACCAGCTGCTACAAGTACCCTCGCCTGGCGACGCTGTGCAGCCACCCCAGCAGCATGCACACAGCCCTGCCGGCCAGCTGCCACAGGTACCTATGCACAGCAACGCTGAGCATCCACCGCAGCTGCATGCACCCAGCCGTGATAAGCAGCTGCTACAGCAGCCAGTATCCAGTGACACAGAGCAGCCACCCCAGCAGTCTGTGCCTGGCAACGCTTGCCAGCTACCACAGCAGCCAGTGCCCGTCAACACTGAGCATCCACCGCATCTGCATGCGCCCAGCCCTGCCGACCAACTGCCACAGCAGCATGCGCCCAGCCATGATGAGCAGCTGCCACAGCAGCCTGCACCCGGCGAAGCTGAGTATCCACCGCAGCAGCATGCATCCAGCCCCGCTGACCAGCTGCAACAAGCACCTTTGCCTGGTGACGCTGTGCAGCCACCCAAGCAGCATGCACCCAGCCCTGCCGACCAGCTGCCACAGGTACCTATGCACAGCGATGCTGAGCATCTGCTGCAGCAGCATGCGCCCAGCCACGCTGGACAGCCGCTGCTGAAGCCTGTGCATGGCGATGCAAGGCAGTTGCTGCAGAGTACGCCAGACGGTGGGGGGGATGCTCATGGGCAGCGGGGTACGGTGGGCCAGGAGCTGGCGGCTGCGGTCAGCAGGGAGGAGCACTCAAAGCCCAGGCATGAGGGGGAGGAGCAACCGTTGCCTGGGCGTGAAGAAGGGTACCAGCAGTGGATGGTGGCAGGGAGACTTGAGAGGGGGCGTGAAAGGAAGCCTGGAGAGGTGGACAACTGCAAAGAAGGGGGGCAAGGGGAGCTGGAGGAAGGGCAGATTGCCTCTGGCATGGGCACCCCGGAGGAGGGCAAGGCGCGCAGCAGTAGCTGCATCAGCGGCCACACCAGAGACAAGGCCACCCAGAGGGTTGCCGCACTGAGGGTGCTGGAGGTGGACGCGCAGGTGGGCAGGCTGCGCTGTGATGCAGATATGTGTGTGCATGTGTTTGCGCATGGATGCATGTGCAAGTGTGCACTTATTCAAAGTGTGTGCGTGTCTGCCCTCGTGTGTGTGTGTGTGTTTACACGCAAGCCTGTGCATCACGAATCTCAGCCCTTGTGCTGCACAGGGTACCTCGGGGCTGACGCTTTTTTCTTATTCTCTTAATCTTTGTCTGAGGTTGCGGCCTTTTTTCTCTTTCTGGTAGTTGTGTCATTGCAGTCATCTGCATGACTTTGTTGTTCTTTTGGCTGCCCCGTGGTTCAACAGCCTGCAGCGCACAGCGAGTGCTGTGCATGATTCGGCGCTGAATGCGCACCATGGAGCTTGCTGCGCTGTATGGTTGCATTTGGGATCAGCCAGAGTTGCTGCCACACGATGAAGCAATGAGCAACAACTTTCACGCTTGTAAGCCTCCCGTCAATGGCCGTACTCTGCTGCCCAGCCCTGTCTAGCTGCAAACCGCCGTGCGGCCTCCTGCAGCACAAGCTCCCTCAGCGCTCTCTCAGTGCTTGCTGCGCTGACCATTTCCCGGGTGGAGTGCAGGGTTATGCGGAGGTTGTCGCAGAGCAGCCTCCTTCCCCGGGAACAAAGGGCAGCCAGCTGCCTGCGCCGACAGGCAGTGGCAGGGAGCCGGGGCGGGGCAGGGAGCGGGAGGGTGACTGGGAGCGGCATCGGGAGAAGGAGCGGGAGAAGCAGAAAGAGCGGGAGCGAGAAAAGGAGAAGGAGCGGGAGCGGGAGAAGCAGCTGGCAGCTGTCAGGGGTAGGGAGCAGCAGGGGGGCAGGGGGAATGCGGAACGCAGGGAGCAGCAGGGGCAAGCCAAGGGCCACAGGGACGCAGAGGCGCGCGAGCGGGGCCAGGAGCATGGGGGCAAGGAGCGGGAGGGTGGGGACAAAGAGCGCGAGCGGGAGAAGGACAGGCAGCGCAGGGAGAAGGAGAAGGAGAAGGAGCGGGAAAAGGAGAAGGAGAAGGAGAAGGAGCGGCTGCGGGAACGGGAACGGGAGCGGGAGCGGGAGCGAGACAAGATCAAAGACAGGGATAGGGGCACGGCCTACAAGGCTAGGGAGTCCAGCCTGGGCGGGGGCGGCCGCCAGGGCAGCCGCCACCACTCGCCTGTGCCTAAGCGAGGGTCGGCAGGGCCCCCCCCCCCCCCCC
>LKMJ01007026.1_pt1 | contig 10594 bp, 12 predicted proteins | sample 643391 | NCBI WGS metagenome assembly LKMJ01 (sample SAMN04112250, study PRJNA286221) | soda lake metagenome | biome: soda lake; feature: Kulunda Steppe; material: water; isolation source: sample PL-Br10 brine of Picturesque Lake | place: Russia: Kulunda steppe | collected 2010-07
CCTACCGGTCGACGTACGGCGTGGTGTGCCAACTTACTAAACCGTTGCACAGGTAGTACAGATAGTATTAGTGATGTTACTCTCCGGAACCCTGATCAAAGACGCTGAGACGGTTATTCACGACGGTGCTGTCGTTACCAACGAAGAGACGATCGTGTTCGCTGGTCCCCGTCATGAAGCACTGGAACGATATCCAGACCACGAGCAACGTCAGTTCGATATCGTAGCGCCGGGGATGGTCGAGGCACACATCCACAGTGTTCAGAGCCTCGGGCGTGGTATCGCTGACGACGACGAGTTGCTCACCTGGCTGTTCGAATCAGTCCTTCCGATGGAGGCTGCGATGGATGCTGAAGCGATGCGGACTGCGGCAATGCTGGGATATCTCGAATGTATCGAGAGCGGAACGACGACCGTCGTCGACCACCTGTCCGTTCACCACGCGAGCGAGGCCTTCGATGCCGCCGGTACTGTCGGGATTCGTGGGGTGCTCGGCAAAGTGTTGATGGATAAAGACTCACCCGAGGGATTGCTCGAAGACGCCGAGACAGGACTGGAAAAATCAGAGCAACTCATCCGTCAGTATCACGGCGAGTTCGGTGACAGAATCAGATACGCCGTGACACCGCGGTTCGCTGTTACGTGCACTGAGGACTGTCTCCGAGGCGCACGCGAGCTTGCCGACCGCTACGAAGATGTGCGAATTCACACGCACGCGAGCGAAAACAGGTCCGAATGTGAAACCGTTCGAGAGGAGACAGGGATGGACAATATCGAGTGGCTTCACGAGGTCGGATTGACAGGCCCGGACGTGGTACTGGCACACTGCATCTGGACGAACGAGAGAGAGCGGACAATCCTCGCAGAGACCGACACGAACGTGGTTCACTGCCCGTCTGCAAACATGAAATTGGCGAGCGGAATTGCACCTGTGTCTGAGTACATTGACCGAGAAATTACTGTTGCGCTTGGAAACGACGGACCGCCCTGTAACAATACGCTCGACCCCTTTACAGAGATGCGCCAGGCGAGTCTGCTCGCCAAGGTGAACCAACTGGACTCGACGACACTCCCTGCCCAGACCGTCTTCGAGATGGCGACTGTAAATGGAGCTGTTACTGCTGGATTCGAGAATGTCGGACGGCTCTCCCAGGGGTGGAAGGCCGATATTGTGGGCATCTCCACAGATTCCTCGCGCTCGACGCCTGTTCACGACCCGCTCTCTCATCTCGTGTTTGCGGCCCACGGCGACGATGTCGAGTTCACCATGGTCGACGGGCAGGTACTCTACGATAACGGTCACACAGCTGTCGATGCAACGGCAGTTCGCCAACGAGCGAGAGAACTCGCAGAACAGTTCTGACCGGCCCCAGTACTGAACAACGAACAATAGAAGCCGGACAGAGCGGTCTGTCGACTCTGTGGAATGTAGGAAAAAACCCAATAAAAATTGGGTTGGTAGGGGTGGGGTGGTAGGGGGTATGGCACCGGAATGGTGCCGTACTTTCTCTTATATTGTCGAGATACTTAAACCCCTAGGCTCAATTATTGATAGTGATAACAAAGCGGCCTGTACAAATGAATTATCTGTTCGTTATCTATGTGTATCCGTAGGTATCTTCCACTACCTATGGAATTTCAACTCCCGAAATGAGTACCTACTAGTCGGTAATTCGTTAGAGTCATTGCTCTACCCTGCTGTATTGACGAATTCGAGGGCTGCAAATCCATCTCTTCGTCACCTCCGTTCCTCAGAAGATGCGTGGGACCGGATTCGAACCGAGTGGAGACGGTTGTGCTCGCTCACTCCGTTCGCTGCGCGCACTGCGTCTCCCCGGGTCCGAATCCTCTGTACGGATTTGCGACTCACGCTGTAGTTCGTCGCAAAATGCGTGGGACCGGATTCGAACCGAAATCACTTCTCTCACTTCGTTCGCTCGTGATAGGGCTCGAATCCGTAGATCCATCTCTTCGTCACCTCCGTTCCTCAGAAGATGCGTGGGACCGGATTCGAACCGGAACAAGAAATGCTCGCTCACTTCGTTCGCTGCGCGTTCCTTGCAGGGTTCAAACCGGTCGTACATTTTCATCGCTCGCGAAGTTGCTCGCGGTGAAAAGTGCGTGGGACCGGATTCGAACCGGCGGACTCCTACGAGACAGCGCCCTCAACGCTGCGCCGTTGGCCTGGCTTGGCTACCCACGCGCGCTCCGCAGTTCAGACTTCCCCGTGGACGAATTAAAGCACTTTCGTTTACGAGTCGACCTGACACTCAGTTACACACTCCTGGCACCCATATCCCTACCTGTTCCCATCTTACAGACATACCTCTTGAACACTCTCATCATGAGGGTAAACTACTACAGGAACCGCCTCGAAAGAGTTCTCATGGCAGTAGACCGATCACGCAGTCTGACAGGTGGGAACCAACGGAATGCACCCACCAGACCCGACTGGCTGGGTCCCGGAATCCGCTGTGCGCTCGAAATGGTACTTGCTGGTGGTCTCGTCTTGCTCGTGGGCCTGCCGGCGGAGAATATCATCTTTTTCGGTGCCGTCGTCACCCTCGCCATCGTTGTGATGGTCGTCGTGCTGTTCTGGGCGCTCAGTCTGCACGTCGAACGGATGGTCGACTGGAAGATCGCCTCTCAACAGCGATGAGAGAATTCCATAATCGCTTAAGTGGATGTCGTGAGAAGAGTAACCCGTTATGCAACTGACCTGGCACGGCCACTCCACGTGGTACGTAGAACTCGACTCGACCAGCCTGCTCATCGACCCGTTTTTCGACAATCCGAAAACGTCGCTCGAACCAGCGGACGTCGAGACACCTGATTACGTTCTGTTGACTCACGGCCACGCCGACCATATCGCAGACGTGGGCGCGTTCTCCGAGGCCACAGTCGTTGCGAACCCCGAACTGTCCGCGTACGTCGCTGATGAGTTCGACTTCGACGAAGACGATACACTTGGGTTCAACATCGGTGGGACGGTCGAACTCGGTGACGCCTTCGTGACGATGCTCCGCGCAGACCACACGAACGGTATCATGATGGATTACGACATCTCGGCGGGGATGCCAGCCGGATACGTCATCTCCGACACCAAACCGACACAGATAGCGGACGAGGATTCGACGACGTTCTATCACGCAGGCGATACCGCCCTGATGAGCGAGATGAAAGATGTCATCGGACCGTTCCTGGAGCCCGATGCCGCAGCACTCCCAACCGGGGACCACTACACGATGGGACCACATCAGGCCTCGATTGCAGCGGACTGGCTCGATGTCGACTACGCACTTCCAATGCATTATGACTCCTTCCCACCGATAGAAATCGACATCGAACAGTTCGAAAGCGAAATCCGAGGGAATGCACCAGGAGTAGAGGCTGTCGTCCTCGAAGGTGACGAAACGTTCGAGCTATAACCAAGGCGAACTCGTCACCTGTACACGGGTTATCGGACGAATTGTGGGCAATTTCTGAGGCGATACACAGGTGTTTTGGTACAGGAGACCGAATAACCGACTGATGTCAGACATCAATGTCACGAGCACGTGTGAGGAAGGGTACACGACCGAGAGCATTCTGGGCGACTGGGACCTGGTAATCGACGCAGCGGGCGAGAACGGACCGAACCCGAACGACGTACTGGTCGCAGATTATGCGTCCTGTTTCATCCCGGCGTTCCGCGTCGGCGCAAACAAGGAAGGGTTCGACGATATCGGAACTGTGAAAATCGAATCCGAGGCCGAACTCGACGACGAAGACGACCTGTCGAGCATCTCGTTCGACATCCACGTCGAGGGAGACCTTAGTGACTCGGTCGACGATGTTGTGTCCCGTGCAGAAGACATCTGTCACGTCCACGCTGCACTCCGTGAGGGACTCCACGCAGAGATTACAGTTACTGACGGCGCTGACCTCTAGGGAGTGAGACAGCGACCCCGACAGAAACTCGATAGCAGTCCAGAAAACCGTTTTTTTGATAACGCTCTTACCGATGCATGGCGTAGCGACCCGTATGAGCAACCAGTGGCGAGACAGGCTCGCAGGAGCACGGATGCAGGTCGACCAGCAGTTCAACGACCGGATTATAGCCTCACAGTTCACGAATCAGCAGTGGGGACTCATCATGACTGCCGTCGAGTTCGATATCGTCGACCCTGAAGACCCCGACGAGGCCGAACTCGTCGCGAAGACGGACAACATAAAACACATCATCCCCGAACTGGACAACATCCCAAATGGGATGAGTGCCCCTGGCGGCGGGACCCAGCGGGGCGCAAACAAGAGTAGCGGCTCACTTCTCGGCAAGATCAAGGGGCTGGTCACTGGAGATACATCCGGAGGTGGAGGGGCTGATAGAGAGACCATCGAAGCAGCCAACGCACTCACCAGTGAGTATGCGGCCGAACTGCAGGCGTTTCTCGAAGACCAGGGTCGCTGGAACAGTCTCTGTGAAAGTGCGGCAAAGGGCAAGCAACAGGACTGAAAGTTCCAGAATACTCGATACTCTTCTATAAACAACATTCATACGAGTGCGTACCCGATTCTATCCATGCAGGTACCGGATGCACTCGTTTCTCGTGGTATCGACCAGGTCGATATCGAGATAGCCATTCTGGACTCGACTGGAACGATTATCTACACCAATCAGGCATGGAGCCAGTTCGCAACCGAGGGCGGATTCCCGGGTGAGCCGTCGATGGTCGGTGAGAACTATCTCTCCGCTGTCGATGCGTCGAGGGAGGATGACAGGTACGCAGAGATGGCATCCGATGGACTGTCTGCAGTCGTAGATTCGATAGAAGATTACTATCAACTGGAGTATCCCTGCCCATCGCCCACCGAGACGAACAGGTGGTTCGATATGGTCGTCTCGGCGTTCGAGTTCGAAGACGAACGGTATCTTCTGATTACACATACCGACATCACAGAGAGGAAACGGGCACAGCGTCGCGAACTGGAACGAAACGAGGTTCTCGCCGGGGTTGCCAGCGTCCTCTCACACGACCTCAAGAACCCGATGGCTGCTGCGATTGCGTGGGGAGAAGCGATCGAGTCAGATCCTGACCCGGCTCATATCGAGCGGATGATATCGGCACTGAACCGGATGGACCGGATGATAGATGGGGCCGTCGTCCTCGCTCGTGAGACATCTGTCACAGCGGTCGAGCCTGTCGACGTTGCCGTAGTTGCCCGTTCGGCATGGGAGACGATTCCGACAGCGGACGCAACCCTCGCGCTCGAAGGCGTCCCGAGTCCTCTCGCTGATGAAGGCCTTCTCGGGACGATTTTCGAGAATCTGTTCAGAAACGCTGTCGAGCACGGCGGACCGACAGTAGCACTGCGAGTTGGGCCGGTAACTGACCCAGTATCACAGCAGGTTACTGGATTCTATGTCGAGGACGATGGGCCAGGGATACCGATTGATCAACGCGAACAGGTGTTCCAGACAGGGGTGAGTAGCCACAACCGACCGGAAAACACAGGACTGGGACTCGCAATTGTCAAGGGAGCTGTTGGAGCCCACGAGTGGCTCATCACAATTACTGACGGAACCGATGGTGGTGCCCGCTTCGAGATAACGAACGTCACGTTTCAACGCGAGAGTAAACGGTAACCGTCACCTGGAATCGCGGTCGAATCCAAGTCTGGGCATCTCACCCCACGACCTATCCCCTTTCAGATACTCGATGAGCCCGTACCAGGTGACGAACGCACGCCACGGCCTGTATGTGACGCTCTCCAGGATGCCATAAGTGAGCATCACGACGACGTCTTTTGGATTCGTATACCGTCGGTAGGTGACGACTTCACCGAAGACACCCAGTGTACTCATCACGGCACTCAGTGCGACTGCGACGGCGAAAAAAGCGAGTACGAACGGCATTTCGAGAAGACCCAGCAGGAACAGCAGTGGGATAAGAACGTAGCCAGCACCTTCTACCAGTGGTCCGATCATCTCGATGAACACGAAAAACGGCAGGGCGAGCAGTCCGACCGCTCCGTACGTCCGGTTTCCGATGAGACGGCGATGTTTCGAGAGCGTATCGACCAGTCCACGGAACCACCGACGTCGCTGTCGACTGAGCAGTGTGCGTGATTCGGGTACCTCGGTCCATGCGACTGGTCGTGGAAGGAATTTCACGGCGTACTCTCGTTCCTCTTCGATGAGATACCGGTGTAACCTGACGACGAGTTCCATATCCTCGGTGATGCTCTCTGTGTCGTAGCCGCCTATTTCACGGACGACATCTGTCCGGAACAGTCCGAATGCACCAGAGATGATAAGCAGACTGTCCAGTCGGCTGAGACCGATACGCCCGAGCAAGAAGGCACGGAGATACTCGACAGCCTGGAACTTGACGAGCCTGTTCTTCGAGAGTTCGACGTTCGTCACCGAACTGTGTTTGAACGAACAGCCGTTTGCGATTCGAACGACACCACCTGTTGCGACGGTCTCTGTTGGATTCGTGAGAAACGGCTCGACGATATCTATCAACGCATCGTGCTCGATGATCGTATCCGCATCGACAGCACAGAACAGGGGCTCCTCCGTGTAGAACAGCCCGGCATTCAACGCATCTGCTTTTCCCCCGTTCTCTTTATCGATGACCACGAGATTGCGTTTTTGAGCTCTGAACACACGCTTTACTGACTCCGTAGGGAGGTCGAGCGGGAACTCAGCATCTACCTCCTGAAGGGAGTACTGTTCCCTGAGACGGTCCAGCGTGTCGTCTGTAGACCCGTCGTTTACCACGATGACCTCCTTGTTCGGATACGCAAGCGAGAGCATTGCTTTCACGCTATCGACGATAACCCCTCCCTCGTTGTACGCAGGGACGACCACAGCGACACCGGGAAGAAACCTGTTGGAGTGCATACTACCGACTGGCTCGTACTGGTCGAGCGCACGGTGGTCTCGGATATCCAACAGCGCGTGAACCGTAATCAGAATGTACGTCGTATTTACCACGAGGAAATACGAGAGTGTGAATATCCCGATTCCAAAGACGACAGTCGAGAGAATCGTTGCGACCGTCATCTCTGTCCTCCAACCAGTTCCTGACTCGGCAGTCGCTGTCCCCTGTCGATAGCGAGTTCGGCCTCTATCCAGTTCCACGCGACTTCCGGCCAGGCGGGATGCTCGACGCTGCTATCAGCACCGAGCGAGAGCAACCCTCGAATGGCAACGAGTTGACATCGAGAGTCAGTCTCGTCGATAACGACCCACTCCAGAAGCTGTTTCGCTTCCGTGCCGCCCCAGTATGTAAGCACCTCGTATATCGCACGGCGAACTGCGGGCGACTCGTCCGCGATAAGCTGTCGATACGGAATCCTCGTTCGGAGCGAATCACGCCAGCCATGGCGAGTGAACACGCGAACTGCGTGATCTCGAACCACGGAGTCGTCGTGTTCGAGCAGGGGGAGAACCCAGTCGAAAGAGGGATCCCGTTCGGTTATCTGGCAGTGTTCGAGAACTCGACAGACCTGTACGAGCAGTGCTGTGTTCCACGTCGTCGAGTGCATCTGCGCATGATTGAGCACCGGTGTTCCAACACCGTCGTTCAGATTGAACAACACCTCCATCCCGTATACCGTGAGTTCCTCATCAGGGTCCGAGAGCAACAGTTCAGTTCCCCACCGTTCAGGAGAGTCGTATGCAGCCTTGCGCTCGAACATGAGTCGAGCACCTGCCTCTCTGGTGCGTCGGTTATCCTGACACGTCTCGAACAGTCGTTCCTTTGGTATCTCGTAATCGATGAGTGCAAGTGTCGAAAGCGCCTGTAGTTTCTCCGGAACGGATCCCTCATCTAGCGTGGCGTCGGCCTGTGGACCCAGTTTCATGGCATCCGCGAGTCCGATGAACGTTGTCTTTTGACCTCCTTTGACGGTCCGTAGATAGCGTTGCAGAACGGATTCGAGTTCGGCTCGTTCGATAGTAGAGAGTCCAGCAACCCACGACTTCCAGAGCGGAAATTCCCGATACGCGCGTTCGAGCATCTCGTTGCGGACTCGGTTTCTCGCTTCAACGCGTTTCTTATCACGATACCACTCACGGATCGAAAAGTAGAGCGTCAGCCCCGCCAGACCGAGAAAGACTGTACTGATCGCCAGCCCAACGATAACCAGCAGTAGTTCAACTGTCCTCATTTCTGTTTCCGGAGTCTGTTCACGCGCGTCCGGAGTTCGTGGGGGCTGAACGGTTTCGTCACGTAATCGTCCGCGCCTGCTTCGAAGGCTTCAGAGACCATATCCTCCGAGTCGATTGCTGTCAGCACGACTGCGGGAATGGCCGACAGATTCGGGTCGTCACTGCACCGCCTAAGTAGTTCGATACCACCCATCTCGGGCATGAGTAAATCGATAATCAGAACTGTCGGTTGGTCGTCTCCACTCACGGTCTGGAGATAGTCCCACGCCTCGGTTCCGTTGTCGAAGAGACGTGTCTCGGACCCGTCGTTTTGGAACGTATAGGAGAGAAGCGGCTGAAGGTCGACGTCGTCTTCGACGATGAGAATCGGTCCGTTACTCATCGACATCACCTCTGTTGGCAGTCGGTACGCGGTGAATATCGCTCGTGAGTTCGTACAAATCGAGCGGTCTGTCGTTGAACCGGCGATTCCCCAGCGTGGGTATCCACTCGCTGCCATCTGGATAGTAACTCGTGTCCGAAAGCAAGACGAGTGCACGAGTGTCGTAACCGAAGACGCCCCTGAGTTGAGAAATGTCGGCATCCGAAAGACTCGAATACGTGGCTGTATCTAGACAGATGATATCTGCGTCGCCTGTACGGACAGTCTCGATGTCTGAGTGTTCTGGCCCCGAGCTACAGAGTACCGTTTCGTTCGTAGACGCCAACTGCTCGCCAAGTGTTGTATCGGGGAGAGTCGATAGAAGACCCGCCAGTGTCGGCTGTCCCGCTATTCCAAACGGTTCGAATATGGACTCGAGGCTCTCTGTTTCTGCATCTGGGTCGAGCATCCCAGAAAGTCCCAGAAGCGGGACACCATCCTGCTCTATCACGGACACTGGATAGACGGAACTTCGAGTCATGTCGGCTGTTCCATCTTCGAAAAGTGCTCGAAATCCAGCTTGCTCTTCGAAGATAGCGTCCACCAGAACTATGTCGGTAGGTTTCTCCGAGAGTGCAGCATCCAGCTCTGCTCTCGTACTCACGTGGGTCAGGTCAAAGCTCCCAACGTGACCATCTGTCTCTTCGATAATTGTCTTCAGGTACTCACTTTCTGTCAGAACGATTCCAACCCCTGTTTTAGTATCCATCTCGTCTGTGACGGCAGTCTCAGACAACGGAGAAGGTGAGTCCTCTACTAGCCCCGAGATAACGTGACAATGATTTTTAATAGCATTTACATTCTTTTGATGTGTTGCTGTGTCATCGATATCCACACTGATTTGTTCTGTCTCTGTGAGAATACTGGATATCCGTTTCCGAATTTCGTACGTCGGCGTACGTAATGGATGAATATCGATAGAAGAACGTAACTCGTCCATACACTCTTGTTTACTTGTAGGTGTATAATTGTTACCACTTTGCATCACTAATTTAATATAGTTCAATATGAAATATATTGTCAGAAAACGGGTACGATATCGTATCGTCTGGGGAGAGATTCAGGCTCAGTGAATGTCCTCACGAGCGTTCGGAATCAGGGACTTCTTTCATCGTGAGGAGAACCAGCGAAAGTGCCCCGAGTACGGGAACTCCAACAGGAATTGGAAACCCTATCACATCCCGTTCTACGTAATAAAGAATCGAGGCACCTGCCAGTGCAACTGTCGTGATGCCAAGAAGACCGCCCATCACACGAACTTCGCTGAACGGAAGTCGGGCCACAGTAGCCTCGGTTCTGAAATACAGCCCCAGACTCAAGAGAAATGCAAGTCCAAAGGCGAACGCCCCCACTGTCCAGAGGAGACTGGCTTGCCAGAGCGTACCGTCGTAGAACAGTGCAGACGTCGGTGGCGTGGTGAGATAGATACCGGAGCCGATGCCTGTACCAGCGTACAGTTCGGTGAGGACGCCTGTGATATCGAACCCTGTTTCACCGACAACAACCGTCTCCTCTCGTATCTGTATCTCGACGAAGATGAACCGGAGAAAGAAGATTGTACCCTCGATATCTTGCTGTCCCGGGACGCCGACGTCTGAATGGTACGTGACGTTCCACGGTACGAACAGGGATACCCACGCAGCCAGGACAGCCAACTCGCTCGTGTACTTCGACCGAACCCACATGATTCACGTTGTGCATCTCGGCACACCTTTATAGAGATTCGGCTTCTCGTATCACGAGTCAGGTCAGGCGTCGAGTTCGACAGTCGGAACCGGTGTCTGCTCGACGACCTCGCGGACGATACTCCGTTTGTCGACACCGTCTATCGTGGCTTCTGGCTTGAGAACGAGACGGTGGGCGAGAACAGGTTCGACTATCTGTTTCACGTCGTCCGGAGTGACGTACTCCCGACCTGTGATTACGGCCCTCGCGCGTGCAGATTCGAACAGTTTCTGTGTTCCCCTCGGGGAGACGCCCACACGGACCTGTGGATGGTTCCGGGTGGCCCG
>LKMJ01007027.1_pt1 | contig 10594 bp, 8 predicted proteins | sample 643391 | NCBI WGS metagenome assembly LKMJ01 (sample SAMN04112250, study PRJNA286221) | soda lake metagenome | biome: soda lake; feature: Kulunda Steppe; material: water; isolation source: sample PL-Br10 brine of Picturesque Lake | place: Russia: Kulunda steppe | collected 2010-07
CTTTTCCGCTTCAGAAGTACCTTTTTCCGCTTCGGGTGACTCGCTTCGCTCGTCACCACTCGCGCAAAAATCTACGCTAAAAAGGCTGAACGCTCGGCGTTGCCTCGCGTTCAGTGAACCGCTCGCTTCGCTCGCGGATGCTGGTGGTGATCACTACTTGCCCTGTACTGAGCGGTAGAGCGACACGAACCATCCTACAATAGGTTCTGCGCTCAAACCAAGCATTGTCTCACCGAGCTGGGGACCGGCAACTGTTCATCGGGGGTGGCTTGAAATAATCACTCGCGCGTGTCGCGCTCGCGCGTGCGTGGCCTTTAAGTCCCGGGGGGTGCTACGAACATGTACGATTTTATGTCCGAGGATAGAGAGTACGGTGCAGGACAGATACAGGTACTCGAAGGGCTCCAGGCAGTCCGCAAGCGCCCAGCGATGTATATTGGCTCGACCGACGGGCGCGGCCTCCATCACTTGGTGTATGAGGTCGTTGACAATTCCATCGACGAGGCGCTCGCTGGCTACTGCGATTCCATCGAGGTAACGATTCACGAGGACAACTCTGTCACTGTAGCCGACGATGGGCGAGGGATTCCGGTCGATACCCACGACGAGTACAACAAACCGGCAGTCGAGGTCATCATGACCGTGCTACACGCCGGTGGCAAATTCGATAACAAATCCTACCAGGTTTCGGGTGGGCTCCACGGTGTTGGTGTCTCCGTGGTCAATGCGCTCTCGAAATCACTCAAAGTCAAGATCAAACGGGATGGGGCCGTCTGGCAACAACGCTTCGATCACGGGGAACCCGAAGGGGAACTCGAACGGGTTCGTGATATGAATCCGGACGAGGAGACGGGGACCCGGATTCGTTTCTGGCCCGATGACGAGATTTTCGAGACCGACAATTTCGTCTTCTCGACACTCGAATCGCGCCTGCGAGAGCTTGCTTTTCTCAACTCCGGCGTGGAAATCACACTCGAAGACGAACGTGACGACACCAGCGAGACGTTCCGGTACGAGGGCGGAATCAAGGAGTTCGTCGAGTTCTTAAACGAGACGAAGACACAACTCCACAGAGAGGTAATCTACTTCGACGAGGAGGAGCCAATCAGTGAGAATGGCGATGTCGAGGGGGTCGTACAGATCGAAGTCGCAATGCAGGCAACAGACGAACTGCAGGGTTCGATCCACGCCTTTGCGAACAACATCAACACCCGCGAGGGTGGCAGCCATCTGACCGGCTTCAAGACCGCACTCACACGGATCATAAATGATTATGCGAGCGAGAACGGCCTCTTGAAAGACCTTGACGATACGCTCAAAGGCGAGGACATCCGTGAGGGGCTGACAGCAGTGCTTTCGGTCAAACACCCCGACCCGCAGTTCGAGGGCCAAACGAAGACGAAACTCGGCAACAGCGAGGTCCGAGGGATCGTCGAGTCAGCCGTCCACGAGCATCTCGGGACCTACTTCGAGGAAAACCCCGACACCGCCGAAACAATCGTCTCGAAGGCAGTCGAGGCAGCAAAGGCACGCAAAGCAGCAAAGAAGGCAGAAGAGCTAACTCGCCGAAAGAGCGCACTCGACTCGACAGCGCTGCCAGGAAAGCTGGCTGACTGTCAGACCCGCGACCCAAGTGAAGCCGAGTTGTTCGTCACCGAGGGTGATTCAGCAGGCGGCAGCGCAAAGCAGGGCCGCAATCCGGACTTTCAGGCAATCCTCCCGATCCGCGGGAAGATATTGAATGTCGAGAAACACCGACTGGATCGAATCCTCGAAAACAACGAGATCCGGAATCTCATTACGGCACTGGGAACCGGAATCGGCGACGAGTTCGATATCGACGACTTGCGATACGAGAAAATCTTCCTGATGGTCGACGCTGACGTCGATGGAGCACACATCCGGACACTCCTGCTCACGTTTTTCTACCGGCACATGCGTCCGCTGCTGGAGCGAGGTCACGTCTATGCGACCCAACCCCCATTGTATCGTGTTCGGTATCGTGGGGAGACCTACGACGTGATGACCGACGAGCAACGCGACCGAATCATCGAGGAAAAATGCAACGGTAAACCCGATCAGGTCCAGCGGTTCAAGGGCTTGGGTGAGATGAACCCCGGCCAGCTCTGGGAGACGACGATGAACCCAGAGACGCGCCGACTCAAAAAAATCACTGTCGAGGATGCGGCTGCTGCTGATAAGATGTTCTCGGTGTTGATGGGTGATGCCGTCGGGCCGCGAAAGGAGTTCATCAAAGAGAACGCACCTGAAGCAGAGTGGGTAGACATATGAGCTCGGATCTTCCTGACCAACCTGACGCAATCGAGGCACCGGCAGCGAACGTCGAACACGTTCGCATCGAAGACGAGATGGAACAGAGCTACATCGATTACGCGATGAGCGTCATCGCGGGTCGTGCACTCCCCGATGTCCGTGACGGGCTCAAACCCGTCCATCGCCGGATTCTCTACGCGATGCATGATATGGGCGTTACCTCGGGTTCGAGCCATCGCAAATCCTCCTCGATTGTCGGCGAGACGATGGGTGATTACCACCCACACGGTGATTCTGCGATTTACGATACACTGGTGCGGATGGCACAGGACTTTTCGCTTCGCTATCCGCTGGTCGACGGACAGGGCAATTTCGGCTCGATGGACGGCGATCCGCCCGCTGCGATGCGGTATACCGAGGCGCGGATGGCGAAGATAGCTGAAAAGCTACTCGAAGACATCGAGAAAGATACGGTCGATTTCCAGTCAAATTACGACGACCGGCTGAGCGAACCCGCAGTGTTACCCGCAAAGCTGCCGAATCTCTTGCTCAACGGTTCCTCCGGGATCGCAGTCGGGATGTCGACGAATATCCCGCCACACAACCTCGGCGAAGTCGTCGACGCGACGATCCATCTCATCGACAATCCCGATTGTGGGATCGACGACCTGATGGAACACATCAAGGGGCCGGATTTCCCAACTGGTGCAAATATCGTCGGGAGAGATGCGATTTACTCGGCATACGATACCGGCCGCGGACGCATTCGGATGCGTGCCGAATACGAGGTGCAGCGAAACGAATCGGGTGCCGATCAGATCATCATCAGCGAGTTGCCCTTCCAGGAGAACAAGGCTCGGATCGTCGAGCGCATCGCAGATGACGTTAACGAAGGGACAATCGAGGGCGTCTCGGATCTGCGCGACGAATCAGACCGTGATGGCGTCCGGATCGTGATCGATCTGAAACGGAAGGCAAACGCCGACGTGGTCGAAAACCAGTTGCTCGAACACCACCTCGAATCCACCTTCGGTGTGATCAATCTCGCGTTGGTCGATGATCAGCCACAGGTGCTCTCGCTGAAAGAAACGCTTCGACACTACATCGACCACCGCAGAGAGGTCGTCAGGCGGCGCTCGCAACACGATCTTGAGGAGGCCGAAGACCGCGCACACATCCTCGAAGGCCGGCTGAAAGCCGTCGATAACGCCGAGGCGATTGTCAACCTCATCACGGAGTCAGACGACCGCGAGCAAGCCCAGCAAGCGCTCGAAGGCAAACTGGAGTTGGCCGAACTGGACGGCGTCGATGAAGAATACGAAGCAGTTCAGTCGGAGTTCGATTTCTCCGCGGAGCAAGCCGAGCACATCCTGCGCATGCAGATTGGCTCGCTCACGTCGATGGAAGCCGGCGAGATCAAAGAAGAGTACGAAGAAGTAAACGAACGCATCGAGTATCTGGAGTCCGTCCTGGCCTCCGAAGAGAAGTTGCTCGGCGTCATCAAAGACGAACTGCGCGAACTGAAAGAGGAATACGGCGACGAACGCCGGACATCGATTCTCGAAGACGAAGGCGAGGTCAGCCACGAGGATCTGATCCCCGAAGAAGACAACCTCGTCGTGATCACCGAGCAAGATTACATAAAACGCATGCCCGTCGCAAACTTCGATCCGCAGGGCCGTGGAGGAAAGGGGATCATTGGTTCTGATCCCAAAGAGGGTGATCGCGTCTCGAAGGTATTCCGGGCGAATACCCACGATTACCTGCTCTGTTTCACCAACAAGGGGCAGGTCTACCGGCTGAAAACCTACGAGATACCCGAAATGTCCCGGACAGCGCGGGGCAAATCCGCTGTGAACATCATCGACCTCGACGAGGGCGAGGAAATCACAGCCGTTGTCGATACCGATGAGTTCGAAGACGACGAGTGTTTGACGATGGTGACACGGGATGGCTACGTCAAGCGAACCTGTGCGAGTGAGTTCGATAACATTCTCTCGACGGGAATCATCGCAGCAAGCGTCGAAGAAGGTGACGAGTTGGTCGATGTTGAAGTGACAGACCGAAGCGGTGATCTGGTCATCGCAACCGAGCAGGGAATGACGATTCGCTTCGATGTCGATGAGGTGCGCGAGATGGGTCGCAACGCCCGCGGTGTCCGCGGTATCGAACTCGACAGCGAGGACAAAGTCGCAGGGATGGTCTCGACAACCGACGACGATGACCGCGCGCTGTTGACGGTCACACGCCAGGGCTACGGCAAGCGCACACCACTGTCAGAGTATCGCCCGCAGTCCCGGTATGGCAAAGGGCTCGTCGATATCAAGACTGGCGACCGGAACGGACCGGTTGCAACCGTGAAAGCCGTTGAGGAGTCGGATGATATCGTCGTCATGAGCGAGGACGGCCAGATTATGCGCTGTCCAGTCGAGGAGATTTCGACGGTCGGGCGAAATACAAAAGGTGTAATCGTGATGGATGTCGAAGCGGGCGATCAGGTCGCAAGCGTCGATATCATCCCTTAGAGTAGGCCATCAGCCTGTGCGAGTAAGATTCCTTCTATCGTTGCGTCGTTTGCTGGCGCTTTCCGGGCGTGTTCGAGTGCATCCTCGACTGGGACAGTCCGCACCGACAGGAACTCGTTCGTATCGCGGTCGACTTCTGTCGGTTCGAGCCCTTCGGCGAAGACGATGCCACGCCGGTGGCGCAACACGCCGGTTGCACACCAGAAGTCTTCGATAAGCGATACGCCCGCGGGGTCGAACCCGGTTTCTTCCCGGAGTTCGCGTGCGCCTGCGGTGGTAAAGGACTCACCATCTTCGACGAGGCCAGCAGGCAATTCGAGACAGTGCTCGCGGATTGCCGGGCGGTACTGCTCGACCATCACGAGTTCGTCGCCAGTGGTTGCGACGATAACGACTGCTGGCGGGAGACTGGCCCAGTAGTATTGTTTTTGGGTACCATTGGGCTGTTCGACCAGGTCGTAGCCCCCTTCGTACCAGCCCGTTTCGTACTCCGTCGCCGATTCGATGACCGGCCAGTCATGGTCTGCATATGGTTGCTTAGCTGTAGTGTGTGTTTCGTCTGTGTCTTTTTCCGTCTCGTCAGTCTGTTCGTCAGTCATTGAGAATCACCGCTGTCGAGAATTTCTTTATACAGTCGGCCAAAGACCTGTCGGCGCAAGGTATCGACGGCCGCGTCCTGTTCGTTCTGGTAGGTTGCCATCACGACCGTCTCGGCAAACGGCGGTGCGTGCCAGACGGCGTTGTCGACGTTCTCGTGTCCGAGTTCGACAACCTCCCTTTCGGTGTCTGCCTGCCAGGACTGAAACTCCTCGCGGGTCCCGACCTGGACTTCGAGCAGTGAGGCAAATAGCGCCTCGTGGGCGGTGTCGATCACGTCGTCGGTGACCCGGTCGCTGTACTCGTCGGTATCGAACGACATTGCGCGAGCCACTTCCCGAACGACTCCTTTCGCAGTCGGGGCGAGTTCCTCGTATCGGCGTTGCGCCTCGGCTTCCGTCTCCGGCGCAAATACTCCCACAGATTCCATACCCCGGTTTTGGCCGCTCGACACTATTCCGTTTCGGACTGTTGTTCAATAAGTGTCAGGCGGATTCTCCAGAATATCGAAGATTTCCTTCGCCCGATATTCTTTGTTCCGTTCCTTGCCCGTCGTTTCCTCGAGAACACCGTCTTCGACTAACTCCTCGATTGCTCGATATGCCGTTGGTCCGGACACGTCGAGTATCTCTTTGACCATCGAGGCCGTCAGATACGGTTGTTCGAACAGTGTACAGGCGAGTTGGGCGTCAGCCCTCGCCTTTCCGCCATAGGTGGCCCGATACTCCTGTTGGAGGTCGCGCAGTTTTCGTGACCGACGCACCGATTCTTCTGCCTGGTAACGAATGCCTCTGATGAAAAACGTGATCCAGTCTTCCCACTCACCCGCCATCCGAACGGCAGTCATGCGGTCGACGTACGTTGTCTTGTACCGATTGAAATATTCGCTGAGGTAGAGATTCGGCGCTTCCAAATAGCCATGACGATAGAGTTGCAGCGTAATCAGCAGCCGCCCGAGTCGTCCATTTCCGTCACCGTACGGATGGATCGTTTCGAACTGATAGTGGACCAGTGCAATATCAATCAGCGGGTGATAGCTCCCACCTGTCTTGAGATACGTGATGAGTGCCTCCATCAGCCCTTCCACACTGCTTGGAACTGGCGGCACGAAATCTCCAAGATGATTCGGCACGGTTTTGAATTCACCGAGTGTGTCCGTCTCACGACGGTCTTCCGGTACATCAGCCAGCAATGTTTCGTGGAGTGAGTGGAGGAGCTCTATCGAAATTTCGTCCCCCTCTTCGATTCGTTTGATTCCTTGCTTCACTGCGTCCTCGTAGTTGAGCACTTCCTGCGCGTCTTTCGTCTGCTTTCTCTCACCCTTTTCTCCCGTCTGTTCGTCTCTTTTCGAGCGGGTTTCGTAACTATACACCGCGTTATAGTCGATATCCGCACCCTCAATCTCTGCAGATTCCATCGCTTCCTTCCGTAGGAGCGGGGTATAGAGGACCGGCGGGAAATCGACAGTCATCGAGAAACCAGCAAGTTTCCCCAGCCAGAATGTTGCTTCCGACAGTGTCTCGTAGAACTCATTGTCGAACGAGAGGGCTGATTCCGGCGGTAGCGGTTCGGGCTTATAATACGATTTCCGCCCATAGGGCACATACTTCCCAGGGGCCGCATCGCTTAAATTCTGACCCTGCATTCTTTTCTACAACTGTTCTATGTACTCCTAAGTTAAATTCTCTAGCTAGAATTGAATTGGTGTCCAGAAAAGCGAAGACAAAATACATTCCGAGATTTCAGTGTAACTTTCTGAGACGGTCGTGCGTGACTATTTTCGGCTCCGGGTGACAAATCCAAGGGTGTCGCGGTCTGACAGTCGCAAATAGCGACCCCACGGCGGGAAAGAATATGTGAGCGGTTGGTTCATGTTCGCTCGGATGTCCAGTATTAACTGTCATGGCTAGTATCGCGAACAAGCTCTTGTATATCCGCCACGTCCGCCGAGATGTTGCGCCGCCGGAGACAAAGGTGTTCGACTCGTACCAGCCGGAGTACGAGACAGCACTGCGCGAGACTCGTTCGCTGGCCGGGCCGGAGACGATGAACGACCTCGTCACCTGGATCGCCAGACGAACTGTCGAGACTGAGCAACTTCCAACACCGGCAGCAGTTCGCGCTCACGCGCGGAACCTCTGTGCTGCTCGGAGTGTGTCTGTGCCCGAAGAGTCATCGCTTCGAGACGATCAGTCGGACAGTGAAGAATCGACCGCCAGCACAGCGAGGGACGACAGCGAGCGAGCAGACACAAAAGCGACAGCGGACGGGGCCGACAGTGCTACCGAGTTGACGGAGGAGACGGTCGAAAATCATCTCGAACTGTTAGAGCCATACACGACTGAAGAAGTGAGCACGAATCTGAACGCAAAGCCCGGTCGGATTCGATCACTGCTCAACCGGTTGCGGAAGAAAGGAACAGTGACTCGGAAGAAACCGCCGTCGGGTCCGACGATCTGGGTGCGACATCCACCGAAAAACGAGTGCTCAAGCTGTGGCCACGAGTTCGAGGTCAAGTTCATACATCCTGTTCTCTCGTCGGTACAGTTCTGTCCGAAGTGTGGCTCACAGGTATGACACGCCAGTTTCGAATTGCGTTGTCTTCCTCATCCGTACCCTTCACAGTGAATGAACCGCTCTGGAACACCGAGACGTCTAGCCGCAGTTTCGAGGCTGTAGACCATCGCGTTGATGCCACAAGCGTAGACTTCGAGTGAGGACGGGTCGATTTTCGTGTCGATGTCGACCGCTGGCTTCTGTTTCAGCAATCTGGCCGTATGGCGGCCGAACGCGGCGTCTGCAAGCGCACGCTCTTCGACGTATTTGAGCAGCACGTCCTGAATGTAGTCGGTCTCGCCGCCCCACTCGGCGATGTACGGTTCCCTGCTCAAACATGGGACATACTGGAAGTTGTCGTGTTCGGCTGCAAGCGAGGCAAAGTCGTCGTGGTACGGAAGGTCATCTTCCCAGGCCGCCCCAAGAAAGAGCCAGACGTTCCGTTTGTCGCCCTTGTACTCGTCCCACCCACTCTCGAAGGCGTAGTCGATCATGCTCTTCATTGGAGCAACTCCGGTGCCCGTCGCGAGAAATGCGATATCACGTGGTGAGCGGTTTTCGAGAATCAGGTGCCCATTTGGGCCGCGAACTCTAATTTCGTCGCCAACTGAAAGCTGGTCACAGAGCTTCGGCGAGAGTTTCCCATCTGCTACCCGCCGAACGCAGAGTTCCGTCGTTTTGCTGTTCGGTGAGCTAGCAATCGAGTACGCACGCGAACGGCCGTCGAATTTGATCGTTACGTACTGTCCAGCCACAAAATCGAAGGGCATCTCGGTTTCGAAGGCGATGCGAACAAGTGCTGGATGCGAACGGTCGTAGCGGTCGTGAAGTGCCCCGATGCGGGTCGCTATCCACGGATCGACCGATGCCGCTACGTCGAAAACGTGCTCCCAGTCGATATTCCCGCGTTCCGGAACGACATCCTCGAATCCGTACTCGCGGCCCAGCCGTCGTAATGCTTTGTGAACCTCGTCTTTTCGGTTTCGGTCCATCGCTTCGACCGCCGTCACTGTCGCCGCTTTCGAAATGAGTGGCAACGATTCTGCCTTCTGGTGTTGAGAGTTGTGGTCTCTGACAGTCACACTTTGTCAAGAGTCGCGTTCGACGTTAATGTTCCCGTATTGTGAGAGAATGTCACTCGTCCGCCCAGGCATCGCCGTGGGCACGATATCCGTCGAACTCACCGTGTTTGATCTCGCGTTCGATCTCTGTGAGTGTCTCCGGGTCGAGCCGAACGAGATGACAGAGCGGGTGGCCGGGTGCAGCGACGGGGTTTTCCAGTGCGCCGACGATGAGTCCGTCGAACGGAGCGGTGACGACGTGCGTTTCGGTCTTGAAGTGATCGGTGATCGTACAGATGGGATCGCCCTCGTGGACGAGAGGGTACGGACCCCACTCCATTTCGACGAGACCACCAGTATCTGCTCGGAGCCATCGCTTCGTGCTGTCGGCAGCGGTCGTCTTGTACCAACCCGGCCAGTGGACTGGCTCCCCTGGCAGAAACTCGTATTCGGCGAGGACACTCTCGACGCCTTCCAGTGCCTTCTCGATGAGGACTGGCTGAAACCGGTGGGCACGCCCCATCTCGACAGTAACCGTCGGAATCCCCTCCCCCGTCGCGACTGATCGAAGCGCCCCGTCATCGCCCTCCCCGTACAGGACGACGTTTGTGGCGAACGCCCGTGCCAACCGGTCGACGTCGGGATTCGTCAAGTCAGCACGAGCATGGTATATTGTCGTCCGGTTTCGCGTCGACGTGTGGAAATCGATGCCAAGATCGCACTGGGCGATGAACCGCCGATAGATCTGATTCGCCATTCGCTCGGTCGTGTTCGACCGGGCTTTCCCTGGAAACGAGCGGTTCATATCCTGATCGTAGATCGGCGTATCGCGCTGTTGTGCCTCGTAGGCAGGAACGTTACAGACGTGTAAACAAACCAGTGTCCCGTGAATCCGCTCCGGCGAGTAGCGGTCGGCAATCTCCTGAACGACTTTGACTCCGTTCAGTTCGTCGCCGTGGATACCGGCACTGAAAAATACCGTCTTCCCCGGATGCGCGCCGTTTATGATTGTGATCGGGACCGCGACCGGATCGCCGAGATAACTTTCACCCACTTCGTACCGAATGTGTCGCTTTTCGCCCGGTTCGACTTCCGTATCGTACTGAAACGGCTCCGGGTCAGAACGTGAACTGTCCATGAAACCACCTCGCAAAGAACAGGCAAAAACACTTTGTGAGACACCGCTGCGACCGGACAGGAGTAGCGCACACTGTGCTGTCACAAATGCCGGCATTTACACAATCGAATCACTCCTCGTCGCGTCCGGACTCGCCTGTATCGCGTACTCCTTGCTCCGGTATTGATTTCCCTTCCGGTTGTCGAATTGCTGTGTTTTCTGTCTCGGAGATGTGAACGAACCACTCGAATTGGGTTTTATGACATCCCGACGAAACGATTATCGGTAAGACTGACGTAATACATCTATATGTCTGGAGCAACTACAAAAGGAGATGGTGAAGACGATATCGTCACGGTGAATTTCAAGCTAACCGAGTCGTTCCTCGAAGAAATCGACGATACATGGCAGGGACGGGGATTCAACAGTCGGAGCGAGTTCATCCGCTATACAATCCGTGATGC
>LKMJ01007029.1_pt1 | contig 10594 bp, 14 predicted proteins | sample 643391 | NCBI WGS metagenome assembly LKMJ01 (sample SAMN04112250, study PRJNA286221) | soda lake metagenome | biome: soda lake; feature: Kulunda Steppe; material: water; isolation source: sample PL-Br10 brine of Picturesque Lake | place: Russia: Kulunda steppe | collected 2010-07
CTCCCCCAATCTCTCCCTCTCCCTCTTTTTTCCCCTCTCCCTGTCTTAGGAAAAGTGGACGGACAACGAATGCAGCCAGGCCTGTACCACTCTCTCGAAAGAAAGGAAGGCAAATGGCAGGTACGCGCAGGTCTCCCATGCATCTCCTGCGCGCACCTCTATGGTGGTGCCCGCCAGCATCTGCTGCACTGTGATCCACTGCTGCTGCTGCTGCGTGAGCAGCGGGCTCTGTCCGTCGGCCTCCACCTTCATCTCGTGGAACTGTGTGCAGGCAGCACAGCAGCGCAGCGGCAGCTCACGGTCAGGGCGCAGCAGCACGTATGTTTAGGCCAAGGTGCAGCTGCACGGCAGCGGCTTGTGGTCAGGGTGCAGCGACACATGGATCAAGGCCAAGGTGCAGCAGCATACTGGCAGCATGCGGTCAGGGTGCAGCAGTATAGGCGCAGCATGTGGTCAGGGTGCAGCAGGGTGCAGCGGCAGTTCGCGGTGAGGGCGCAGCGGCACATGGGTCAAGGCCAAGCTGCAGCAGCACAGAAGCCGCATGTGGTCAAGGTGCAGCAGAGGGTGCAGCGGCAGCTCGCGGTCAGGGCGCAGCAGCCGACGTGCCAGCTGCACAAGGCCTTTGATGTCCTCACGACCCCCTCTGGCACCATCCTACTTGTTCACCTCACCCAGCATCACACTCTCCAGCAACCAGGACATGACTGCACACATGCGTGCGCTCACACATGTGGGTGTGACCTTCAAGACAGCCAACAACAGCCAAAAGGTTGCATGTGGGTCACATGCTCACCCCCGTCTCACACCCTGCGCTGTGCGGAGTTTGACTCACGCACCACACTGCAAAAGGTTTGCACCTTCACCGTACGCTCCCATGGCCAAAATAGACCCAACGCTCTGCGCTGCGCAGGGCCCGCATTTTTCACAGGGAGGCCATAGAGCCACCCACACCGCAAGGCACAGGGCCTTGTGCAGGGCCTTGTGCAGAGCCTTTGACAGGGCCTTGTGCAGGGCCCTTGACAGGGCCTCCCCGCGCATCGCACCACCCACATCTCGTGCATCTCTTAGTTCTGCACATTTGGGCACCTAACACTGCATCTCACGTCTCCTCCCTCGGCATTACCACCCAGACGACAAACTCAGCCGCCCAGCCTAGCGCACCAGCCGGATTTGTGCCCCAACAGGGGCTGTAACATACAGAGGCCGCGCACTGCGCACCCACAGGCAAGCTTCATCACGGCGATGCAAAGGACCCAAGCACGATGCAACGCACGGCACAGGGGCCCTCATGCAAGCTACGTACTACATCAATAGCGGAGGCAGGCCACGGGATGCATCGATGCCCCTGTTTTCAGGCGCAGGCTGCAAACAGCATCATGACGCTAAAGCAGGCAACGCGCAGCGATGGTACCCCATGCAGGCCATGCATCACATCATGATGCTCAGCCAGGCAACGCACCCCGGCCAGCCTCACCTTGTTGATGGACACGCCCACAATGAGCGCAAGCACCGTAAAGGAACCGACAAACTGCAGAGGCAGCCGAGGGTAAAACACAAGCGCATGTTTTTGCCGATGTGTTCTGTTTGTGCTCTTGTTGGCTATAGCCTAGATGATGCTGTTCTCAATCTTGTTGTGATGGTGCCGATGTGTTCTGTTTGTGCTCTTGTTGGCCATAGCCTGGATGATGCTGTTCTCAATCTTGTTGTGATGGTGCTGATGTGTTCTGTTTGTGCTCTTGTTGGCCATAGCCTAGATGATGCTGTTCTCAATCTTGTTGTGATGGTGCTGATGTGTTCTGTTTGTGCTCTTGTTGGCTATAGCCTGGATGATGCTGTTCTCAATCTTGTTGTGATGGTGCTGATGTGTTCTGTTTGTGCTCTTGTTGGCTAAAGCCTGGATGATGCTGTTCTTAATCTTGTTGTGATGGTGCTGATGTGTTCTGTTTGTGCTCTTGTTGGCCATAGCCTGGATGATGCTGTTCTCAATCTTGTTGTGATGGTGCCGATGTGTTCTGTTTGTGCTCTTGTTGGCTAAGATGATGTTCTTCTCAATCTTGTTGTGATGGTGCTGATGTGTTCTGTTTGTGCTCTTGTTGGCTAAAGCCTGGATGATGCTGTTCTTAATCTTTTGTTGTGATGGTGCCGATGTGGCACAACCGGGGGCAGGCGACAGAGGCGACAATGCACTTCTCATGGGCGCCCGTGCACAACTCGTAACGTAGTAGCATCAATTCCCACTGCCTTTACCGAGTGCCATGGCTTGCACTGTGCCCTAGAGGCGTTGCTGCTGCCCGTGCAGGTGCTGCGTATGCTCCTCACACATGTTTCCCCCTCCTTCCCTGCCCCCCCCCCCAACAGGCAAGCACTCCCACATGTGCACCCACCATGAACAGCACCCACAGCAACCCTATGTGCTCGTTGGCCTCGGCAAGGGGCTGCGTCTCTCGGCCCACAGCCATCTGTGTGTCGAACATGATCTCGCTCCACAGCTCAACCGACGCCATCTGTGGCCACAGCGCGCACAGCAGGTCGCGTGATGCGCTGTGTAGGCAGTTCTGTCTAGCATTCTGAGAGTGCATGTGCAGTGTGAAGCCACACACTCCCCTCAGGTAGCCAGGCCCAGTGCCACGACCACAGTCGTCAGAACAGAGTATCGTTCAGCCACGAGCTTCAGCAGCTTCAAACGTGCACCTGATGCAGCATCCACCGCGCAGTGGCTGCGCTGCCACAGCAGTGCAGGTCCGCGACTGCAGGGGGTATCCCTGCCAGCGCCCTGCGCACACGCACCTGGTACAGCACCCACAGCGCCGTGATGACGTTGTCAAAGCGGCGCAAGTCCCGGGTCCAGCTGGTGGTGAGCTCATAGGGTGGCACCTCCACGCCAATGCGCGAGTGGTAGTGGGAAGTGGTGATGATGCGCGAGCCTTCGCGATGATGATCCGACTCCTCGCACCTGCGCGTGCGTTGGGGCACGCACACGTGTGTGATTGCATTTGAGTGCGCCTGTTGCGGCATCAGAGGGCCTGTCATTAAGCCGCATCTGCAGGTGGAGCTGCTCAAGTAAGGTAATGAGCGTTTATCTGTCCGTATGTGCCTGTGTGTGTGATTGCACCTGTGTGTGCGCGCGTGTTCCCCGGTGTGTCGCAGAAGCCTGACCACCCCTGAAGATGTTGCCTAAGCTTTGTTGGATGGTTGGCCCGGGTTGACCGGTAATTTCATTGCTTTCCCTTCCGTTTGTCCGGTAAGATGATAAATTGATTCTTGGCCGCAAAATACAAGTCAAGAAACAACAGAGAAAGGGCGAGGAAGAGGGAGAGGGAAGGGGCCTTGTCCAACCAGATTCCTTGGACCTCCCCCTGTTAATAGTACGAATGGGAGGGCAGGGAATGCTGATGCACGGTATGGTTTGAAAATATACAACTATCCTACAACTATCTGTGGGGGGCCTACTCCACACTGGGGCCACAGCTATCTCCCCACAGCTCTCAGCCCCTTTTCCTCCGACCATCCCACAGAGCCTTTTGGTGCACCCCCAGCCCTCAGTAGGTGGACACCTCAGTAGGTGGACACCTCAGTAGGTGCTGCAGTATCCAAATCCCATTTCAGGCACACACAAGAGGACTCATTTCTTTCTGACTGTACCTGGTACAAACGAGGAGATTTAAGACTCTGCAAGCTGAGCCAGCCCATACCATTTGCAATCTACTTGATGTGTTGAGGCCTTATCCAGCGCCAATGGCTGATGGGGTCCCGATGGGTTTGCCATTCCCTTCCCCTCTCCCACTTTTGCTCCTGGCTTATTAAAAAGATGGTGAAGAGTCTGAAAATTTTGATGCACGTTTGAATGATGGTGATCAGGTAGAGATGGATGAAATGGCGGAGAAATTGTTTGAAGGGGTTACTACAGAAGAGCTGGAATTGCAGGAAATTAATGTGTGAACATCCCAACCAAACCTGCCATATGTGCGGAGAAAGGGAGAATGGATAAGGCTTGCACATTAGAAGAAGTGGGGTGATCTGTGGGGTGGGATTGTAGTGTGATTTCCTACCCATCCCCAGTAAATATCCAACAAACAAGCCTTTGTGAGCGATGGATAAAAGGCTTCCATATAGACTTTTGCAAACAAAAATTATCATTGTTATCATAGAGTAATGGCCTTATCAGTTACCATCGCATGCCATGCTTTAGCTTTAAGCTGCAGCAGCCACGCATTTGAGTCAAGATCGTTGGAAGGTTACAAGCTAACACTGAAAATAGACATCCATCGGACCAAGGAACGCCCAGTCATGGCAACCACGTTGAAGGCAAGGCTTTAAGTACTTGTTATCATGTACATTGTATCACCCGCAGCAAATGAGCTGGCTGGGCCTTCCTATAGGGTCAAACCGGAAACATTTGGCACAAGGCATCCAGGAAAACGTTGAAGGAGTAGTTCCGGGCAAACCAAACAAGTCACAGACCCCCCTGAGCGTGTGCGTGTATGTTGTGCATGCGTGCATGTGTATGTGTGTGTGTGTGTGCATGCGCGCGTGTAACAAAGGGATGATGCACGTCCGCGCGCACCAGGACTTGGTGATGGTCTCGCCCTCTGGCAGAACGTAGTAGGGGTCCAGATAGTCTCCGCCGTCGTCCGCACAGTAATGCATCTTGCCTGACAGCAGCGCCACGCCCAGCACCTGCCGCACGGTGTGCGCGCATACAAGGAGTGAGTGGGCACGGCCACGCCTGATGCACATTGGCGGGCACGCACAACAAACAGGCACAGACACCTCAAATGCGCTCACTAGCAGGCAGGCAGGAGTGTGCAGAGGCTGGCGCAAGGCAGCAAGCCGCGTAACGGGCGGCGTCTTGCACCCGCGCAAACACTTTGATTTTGGTGCACGCGAGCCTCTGCCTCCCCTGAACGCACCGCAAAGATGTAGTAGAAGAGCAGGCCCACCCACAGCACATTTGTCAGTGTGGGGATGAGCTTGCCCAGCGCCTTGAGCACGACGCGGATGCCCTCCACTTGAGAGGCGACGTGCAGCACGCGAAGCCCACTGCACACGCACGCAGGGCATCAGGAAAGCAGTGGGGCGTGCTGCATAGGCGCATCCCTGCACTTCAGACGCCACATGCAGCATGCATGCAGCCCGCTCCAGGCACTCGCGGTTCTAGAGCAGTGGAGCGTGCCGCATGGGCGCAGCCCTGCAAACGAGACACGACGCACAGCACGCGCGCAGCCCACTGCGCGAGCGCTGGCACAGCGCAAACAGGATCAGGGTGCCGCAGTCCTCTGCCAGGAGGCCACATTAGCTGCGGCAAGCCCTGAGCCTGATGGTGCTGCAACATCAGCCTTGTACGCCCATGCACCCACACAGGGCGGCCCAGTCACACATATCCCCAGGTCACAAATATCCCCAGGTCACACATATCCCCAGTCACACATATCCCCAGGGCAGCGCAACCCTGAGTACCACCCACCTAGCACATGCATGAGACCTTGTCCAGGTCCCAGCGCATGCCCAGGACCTTGTCCAGGACCCAGCACATGCACAGCCGCATGCCCAGGACTCTCATGCACCCATCCATCACTCACTGCGCTTCTACACCCTCCATCACTCACTGCGCTTCTACACCCTCCATAACTCACTGCGCTTCTACACCCTGCATAACTTACTGCGCTTCTACACCCTCCATCACTCACTGCGCTTCTACACCCTTCATCACTCACTGCGCTTCTACACCCTGCATAACTTACTGCGCTTCTACACCCTGCATCACTCACTGCGCTTCTACACCCTCCATCACTTACTGCGCTTCTACACCCTGCATAACTTACTGCGCTTCTACACCCTTCTGCATTGGCTGCCGCCACACCCGACGCAGCGCACGCGTGAGTGATGCCGATACCACAGCACTCAATGGCACGGCCACGCCCACTGCGCCGCCCGCAGCGCGGCCACACCCACCGCAGCGCCCGCAGCGCAGCCAGCCATGTGAACGTCTCCACCGATGACGCGTCGATGCTGAGCACAACGACGCTGATGGCCACCACAAAAACGTCCCACCAATTCCAGCCACTGCGGCAGCAGGGGCAGCAGAGAGTGATTGCTCGTGTGTGTGTGTGTGCGTGTGTGTGTGTGTGCACGCGCATGTGCGCGTGTGTGAGCGTGTGTGAGCGTGTGTGTTTGTGTTTGCACATACAGGCGTGCAGTACTGCATGCGTGTTGTGTGTGGCTTTGCGTGTGCCCTTAAGGAAGAGTGCCACCAAGTTCCTTGGAGCAGCAGAGGGATAGGCGCACAGGACAGCTGTGCTAACGTCCAAATGTCAGACCAAATGACACAGCGGTGCTGGCGGGAGCAGAGCAATGGGGTGCTTTGACACAGAGGTCATGCACAGGGGACGGGGTTGTTGCAATAGCATCGGGTGATGCGTCGCACTACTGCGATGCACAACACCCAGCAAAACAGGCATCCACTGCCACTGAAACTTGCGGGGGATACAGGGTGCGGCAGCCCTGGCGCGCACGCGGGGTGCACAGCGGGGTGCACAGCGCGCGGCCTGAGTGAGCTGTCCCTGCCCCCAGACCCCTGCCCACCCGCCTGCCCTGCCCCTCTCACAAAGCGCCTGTGCTTGCAGGCAGGTGTGCTCGCCTGCACTGCAAGGCTGGCTTGCAGGCGACCACAGCTGTGTGCACCCCACCACAGCGCCTGCCAGCACAGCCGTCCGTACCACAGAGCGCGCAGCCAGGCCCTTGGGTGCGCGTGCACCTTGCATAGCCTGCCGCTTCACGCCGTGCAGTGCACGCACTCACTTGCGCAGGTAGGACTTGGGCCCGTTGAAAAGCACGCCTAGGTGAATCGACTGCATCACAACCTGGGGCAGCAGCAGAAGCAGGCGCAAGCACACGCACATGCACTCTGGGTCTGATCAGCCCACCAGCCAGCGCACACAGAGCTCTCTGCTTGAGGATGCAAACAGACAGGCACACAATGCATGCACGCAAGTGCCATGCAGGACATGACACGACTAGGCGTGCTCGAAGGTTACTTGGCTATGATATCATAAAGCTAGACGATGACTGGCACATGACACTGTGTGTGGGTGCAGTCCTAATTACACACACATACACTCACGCACGCGCGCATACGTGCATGCAACACACCTCTATGCCAAAAAAGGCCGTGGTTGCTGCGTCTAGGTTTCGCAGCACAATGCCTTTTGTAGACTGGCGGTCTAGGCTGACCACGTCCAGCATGAGGATCACACACGATAAGACCACCATGAAGTTAAGGGTGTAGATGAAGGCCTTGTGGTTGACAATCTGCGCAGAAAGCAGGGCGACATGTGTGTGTGTGCGTGCATGTGTGTGTGTGTGTGTGTGTGTGCGTGTGTGTGTGTGCGTGCGTGCGTGCATGTGTGTGCGTGCGCGTATGCGCGCGTGCATGCGTGCATGTGCTTGCGTATGAGCACTGCACAGTAGGACAAAGAGCAGCATGCACTGTCACTCTGATCATGCTTTGAAAGGCAAGCACGTACAACAAGCGAGGACAAGCATTAAGACCAGGGTGAGAGGCGCATGAGCTGCATGACATGCATGGGTGCTGAAGGTCGGTTGCACAAACAGGGCAGGGGCAGTGCAGGGTGTGGAGGGGGTGCGCGGCAGCAGGGCAAGCGCACGCAGGAACAGCTCGCCCCTCGGCATTCACAAAATACACACGCCACGCATTCGTTGTGTGCTGGCAGAAGGGCACAGCCGGCGCGGCTGCACCTGCCGCCGCTGCCACCAGCACACGCGTGCTGTATGCCATGTACCCCGCACACAACGCACCCGCGCGACCGCCCTGCGCAGCGGGTTGTCTGGGCCCAGGCAGAAGCAGGAGGTGCCATGCAGCTGGTCGTGGCAGGCGGCCTCGGCCGCCTCGCGCTCGCGCGCGGCCATCACTGATTCGCGCCGCGTGCGCACGTCCAGCAGCGTCTGCTTGCCGCTGCTGCTGTGACCCTCCAGCTCACTGAATGACTTGCTGCCGCCGCCCACGCTGGCCTTTGGGTCCTTCAAGCTCGCGGGCTTTGCGCTGACATCATACGATGGCCGGCCGTGCAGGTGCGGCACCTGCCACGAGTACTGCGCGCTGCTGATGGTCCTGGCCTTACCCGACGGCGGGAGCTCCTGTGCCTCCGCCACAGCCTGCCCCCGCCCGCTCTGCGCGTTGACCTGCGGCGGCCTGTCCCCCTCCCCCGGCTCCTCACTGCCGCCCTCAAAGCTGGGCATCCTCAGCCGCGCGTCCGCGCGCGCGGTGGGGCTCCCCCCGTCCCCTGTCGCCAGCGCTTCCTCTGCGCTCGTGGGGCCGCTGCCGGGCGGCGAGCCACGGCCGCGCGACGGCCAGTGCACGGGCGGCAGCCGCACAATACTGCTGGGACGGCTCCCCGTGTTGGGTGGGGACGGCTGCGCGTCCGTGCCGCTGGGCGGGGGGGCCTTGCCGTGCCCCGGCTGGGGCGCGGCCAGGGTGGCCGGGGCAGAGGAGAAGGGCGCCTGCGCCGCCTCCGCCGCGGGCTCCGCGGATCCTCGCCGTGGGCGCGTGTGCGGGTGGGGCGCCAGGTGGCTGCTGGAGTACAGGTGGGGCAGGGGCTCCCTGCTGTGGCCCTCTGAGGGAGGCCCCTTGGAGGGGTTCACTGAGTTGCTGGGGCTGATGCGGTTGCCGCGCGCCAGCATCTGCAGGGCAGGCACGGGGACGCGGGGCTCGCAGAGGTCAGGCACGCATGGGACTCGCAGAGGGCAAGCACGCGTGGGGCTCGCAGAGGTCAGGCGGGCATGCTTTTGAACCAAGTGCAACCACTGTACGTCGCTTGTGCTCGCACATGCGTGTGTTGTGTGTTCGTGTGTGTGCGCGTGTGTACAAGAGAGAGGGAGAGGATTGCGTGCGTGCATGCCCTACGCGCACATGCTTTACGTGTGCGTCCAGTACATGTGCAGCGAATGTGCGTTGGCGCGTGCGCCATCAGCAGCCCCATCAAACAAGAGGCCATCACAATCACAGCACCACCCTGGCACGAATTCAGCACGAGGACGCATGCCTGCTTCCCCAGGCCTGCCCGCCTTGAAGGGCGTTTTGGAGGGAGCCGCGCACCCCCAAGCACAGGGTGGATCCTGCAGCAAGTGCACTCCCAAACACGTGCACTCACGCACCCGCACATGTAAGCACAAGCACACACCCAAATGCTGTAACACTCACTCACCCACGCACCCGCACGTGCACGTGCACCCACATGCACACTCACGCTTGCCAGCCGGGGCGCGATGGCCGTCAGCTTGCCCAGGCTGCCGGGCGCGCCAGGGGGTGCGTGCGCGTGCGCCACCTCCGCGGCCTCGACGTCGTTGTTGAACAGCACACGGGGCGGGCGGTGGGACAGGTCTGTGGTGGGGCCTGACAGGTGGCCTGCACCACCAGACCCGATCACGTCGAGGGAGTGCGTGCCAGAGCTGCCGGCCCACATGGGCTTCCCGGACCCGCTCTGGTTCTTTTTCAGGCTGTGCCCCATCGAAGACAAGGTGCTGCTGATGAGGATGCTAATGGAGCTCTCGCGCCGCTTTATCTTGCCGTCCCCGGTCCGCTGCTTTGACTTCTCCTCCTCCAGCTGCATGCACATGCACGCATGCACATGCACAGCGCACCAGAGCTCAATTGCGCGCACATGCATGGTGACACACGTGCTCGCTTACAATTAGACGCGTGCATGCCTTGCAACGTCGGCGGGGATAAGCAGGTTGCCAAGTGAGACTCACCTAAAAAGCTACATATAGCAGGGCCTCGTTTACAAAGCTACAGCAGGGCCGCCAGGCAGCAGCAGGCAGCATGCATGAGCAGCGTAGGGGATCTAGGAACAGCGACAGGCATTGACCGACGCGCACACCCACCCACACCCACACCACCCCACCCCCACACACATGCGCGCACGCGCCCAATGCGCACACGCAAGCAAGCACGCACACACCTTGTCCAGACCACCCAACAGGATGGCCAGGAACAGCTGGAGCAGCATGAAGGTGCCCAGCACGATGACAATAACAAAGTAGATGGCGATCCAAGGGTTGATTGCCTGCGGGTTAGGGTGGTTGCCAGCACAATATCGATAAGTAGACTGCAATCCAAGGTATCATTGCCTGCGGGGTGATGTGGTGGCCAGCACAGTGCTGCCGCATGGTTATTACCTGCCTGTTGAACACCAGAAGGCGTGGTGACAAAAGGATGGCATCCAAGCGTTGATTGCTCGCTAGGTGATGCGTGTGAATGCCATCACGATGATGCAAGGCAACTGACGATCATGGTGATGAGAGTAGATGATGGGGTGCAGTCCCCTGCATGCCAGTCCCCTGCATGTCATCCCTGCATGTCATCCCCTGCATGCCAGTCCCCTGCATGCCATCCCCTGCATGTCATCCCCTGCATGCCAGTCCCCTGCATGCCATCCCCTGCATGTGTAGTCCCCTGCATGTCATCCCCTGCATGTGTAGTCCCCTGCATGTCATCCCCTGCATGTGTTGTCCCCTGCATGTCATCCCCTGCATGCCATCCCCTGCATGTGTAGTCCCCTGCATGTCATCCCCTGCA
>LKMJ01007030.1_pt1 | contig 10593 bp, 8 predicted proteins | sample 643391 | NCBI WGS metagenome assembly LKMJ01 (sample SAMN04112250, study PRJNA286221) | soda lake metagenome | biome: soda lake; feature: Kulunda Steppe; material: water; isolation source: sample PL-Br10 brine of Picturesque Lake | place: Russia: Kulunda steppe | collected 2010-07
CCGTCCCCGCGTTGATGTCGATTTGGTCGGGAACCGCGACGACGAAGGTCGCGCCGTCGAGGCCGCTGCCGAGGACCGCGACGACGCCCTCCTCGACCAGGGCGTTCGCCGTGGCTCGGAGTTCGTCCATGTCGGCGTCGACCCGCTGGATCACGGCGGTCGCGTCGCCGAGATCGATCTCGTCGCCGCCGCTGTCGCCCTGCGCTCGGACCGCGGCGAGCTGTTCTTTGAGTTCCTCGATCCGTTTGCCCCGCTGTTTCCACTCCGTGAAGAACCGCTCGGCGGTGTCGGGGACCTCCTGTGGCGAGACGTCGAACGTGTCGGCGGCGGCGTACAGCGCGTCCTCGGAGCGCTGGGTCGCCTCGATGGCGGCGTCGCCGGCCGCGAAGACGAGCCGTTCGACCCCATCTTGGATCCGCTCGCTCGAGAGGACCTTGATGGTCCCGATATCGCCGGTACGGAGCACGTGCGTTCCGGCACAGGCCTGGACGTCCTCGCCGACGTGGATCAACCGCAGGTTCTCCCCCGGCGGGATACCCCCCTGATACAGGTCGAAGCCGTGTTCGTCCTCGGCCTCGCGACGCTTCGGCCACTCCTGTTTGACGGGGCGGTTGTCGGTAACAACCTCGTTGGCGACGCGCTCGATGCGTTTGACCTCCTCGCGGGAGATCCGCTCGTAGTGGCGGATATCGAACCGGGAGGATTCGGTCCCCTTCTGGGCGCCCGCCTGCCGGACGTGCTCGCCGAGGACCTCGCGGGCGGCGTAGCCGATGATGTGCGTCGCCGTGTGGTGTTGCATGAGCCGCTTTCGGCGCGTGGCGTCGATCTGGCCCCGGACGAAATCGCCCTTCCCCGGGTCGTCGTCCGTCCGGTGGAGGACGACGCCGTCGAGCTCGCGGACGTCCGTCACCTCGACGGTGACGTCCTCGCCCGACAGCGTCCCGGTGTCGGCCGGCTGCCCACCGCCCTCGGGGTAGAACATCGTCTGATCGAGAACGACGTCGTAGCCGTCCCCGCCGTCGCGTTCGAGGACGTCGAGGACGACCGCCTCGAACTCGGTCCGTTCGGGTTCGTCGTAGTAGATTTTCTCGGTCTCCGGTAGCTCCGCGATCCGATCGCGGTCCAGCGCCGCCGTTTCCGTCCCCTCGTCGGCGTCGCCCTCGTCGCCGTGACGGGCCGCGACGAGCGAGTAGAAGTCGTCGGGGACCTCGACCTCGACACCGTAGTCGGCCGCGATCTCCTCGACCATGTCGGGCTGGATACCCCGGCTGTCGTAGAGTTCCAGTACCTCGTCTAGGGGGATCGGTTCGCCGCGCTCGGCGTACTCGTCGGCCAGTCGCTCGACCTGTCTGCCGCCGCGTTCGAGCGTTTCGCGGTACTTTTCGACCTCCGTCCGGACGATATCACGGACGGTGTCACGGTTGCGATAATCGAGTCGTTCGGCCTGCATATCGACCAACTCGTCTAACGGCGCGTCGACGCCGAGGGTGTCGATCATCCGCTTCGTGCGTCGGAGGACCATGCGGGCGAGATACCCCGTCGAAACGTTCGAGGGGACGATGCCGTCGCCGAGCATGTACGCGAGCGTCCGACAGTGGTCGGCGATGGCGTAGACTGTCTCGAGCGGTTCGACCAGTTCGCGGAGCCGCTCGGTCGAGACCTCGAGCGCCTCGGCGATGTCGTCTCTGGCCGCCTCCACGTCGTCGACGTCGTCGATATCGAGCTGGCCGGAGAGCCTCGCGGCCCGATTGACGAGTTCGGCCTCCTCGTCGGTGTACTCCAGTCCCGCGTTCTCCTTGAGAAAGGAGATCATCTCGGGGTAGATCGACTCGTAGACGGTCGCCGTCCCCTGGGACATCCACGTCCACCGTTCGAGCCCGTAGCCGGTGTCGACGATGTAGGTGTCCATAAACGAGTAGGTGTTCCCGTCCTTGAGTTCGTACTCGCCGTCGGGGTCCTGTTCCATGCACATGAAAACGAGCGTGGCGAGTTCGAGCCCGCGGTAGATCACCTCGATCGCCGGGCCGGCGTTGCCGCCGCCGACCCACGGGTCTTCGATGTAGGTCACGTCCTCTATCTCCGCCCCCAGCGAATCGAGCAGCTCGTCGCAGTACTTGACGGTCTCGTTCTTCCAGTAGACCTCGCCCTCGTAGGCGTACTGGTCGGGGTTCTCGATGTCCTCGCGTGCGTTGAAGGCGTGATGAGCCATCATCTCGAAGGCCATCGTGTGTCGCCCGGTCTTGCCGACGTTGTCGATGTCCTGCATCCGGATGCAGGGCTGGGAAACCGTCAGGGGGTTGGCCGGCGGCGGCGTCGCCCCGGACGTGACGAGCGGTTGAAAGTCGTAGATCGATGCCTGCGTCAGGAGGACGTCGTCGCGCCACCGGTTGGCGGCAACGGGGTAGGGATCGATGCGCTCGTGGCCGTGTTCTTCGAAAAACGAGAGGAAGGCCTCCCGCATCTCCTCTAGACTGTACTGTTCGTCGAAACCGGGGTTGTCGATGAACTCGTAGTCGGCACACGGCGGCTCGCCGCACAGTTCCCTCTCGTGATCCCGCGTCCAGAAGTGCGCCCCACAGGACGGACACTCCTTGCGTTCGAAGCCTTCCTCGTAGAAGTACTCGAGTTGATATTCCTCATCGAGCTCGCTCATTACGCTTCGTTTGGCCCGTGATCGGCTAAAGGGTTTTCGAGTGTCCAGCGAGCTGCGAAACGGACTAGAGAGCGTTTTGAGGGACGCTCAGTCGAGCAGAGCCGTTCGCTCTCCCGTTTCGCTTCGATCACCGCGTTCCAAGTTCGGCGACGTCCTCGGCGGTCGGCTCGTCGGGGAGCCCCTCGATACAGGCAAAACAGAGGAAGTGTTCGGTTCCGTCGCCCAACTCGAGCGTCATTCCGCCGGTTCCCTCGGGGTCGGACGACCAGATTCCGGCGATACCACCGCCGATGGGGACGGCTTCGCCGCAGGCCTCACAGGGTTCACTCGCCATGTTCCGGATACGGGCCACGAGAATCAAAAGCCGTCGGATCGTGCGCGAGTCGGAACGGGAACGCTAGACGGGAGGATTCAGCGCCAGTCCGTCGAGAACGAACGGGATGGAAACGAGCGCACCGACGGAGAGTGAAGCCCAGATCGGAACGGTGGCGACGTGGCCGACGATAAGAGCGAGCAACAGCAGGACCGGGATCGCTGCGAGCAGGAGGTCGTATCTGGTGAGTTCCGAAGGGTCGAGGAACTGGATTTCGTCCGGTCGTGCCGGACGGACCGTACCGGGTATGTCACTACGGGGTTGTCGTTCGGACATTCTGTACCACCTCTGTATTTTGTTAGTTTCCACCCCGATTTAAATTTTTCGTGGATAAGTTATAGATAACTTATTGGAAACTTTTTCAAATAATTCCCAAAGGGTCAAAGAAACGAACACAAGAATTCGGAATGACGTTAAAAATGATATACAGTCGGGCCTTCGACCGGTTTGGTCCGCCGGAGCCGATGGTCGGTGTTCGGCCGCGAGTATCGACAGCATTTCGTCCGCCCCACCAGCGACAGCCCGCCGGTTGGCCAAGCGTTATGCTCCCAGAACGGTGAGTAGAGACGATGGCGGACGTTGCCTGGGACGACGACGATCCCTTCGAGGAACAACGCGAGAACGCGGAGGATCCGATGCGTCGGCTCTTTGCGGTGTACGGCCGGCCGAACGCCGGCGCGATGAGCGTCGGGATCGTCGCAAGCGTCGCCGCCCGGTTGCTCGATCTCCTGCCGCCGATCATGCTCGGGTTGGCGATCGACGCGGTGTTCGGCGAGCAGGCCTTCTCGCTTTGGCTCGTCCCCGACGCGTGGATCCCGGCCAACGAGACGACGCAGTTCTGGATCGTCATCGGAATCATCACGGGCGCGTTCATGCTCGGGGCGGCGTTTCACTGGGTCCGGAACTGGGGGTTCAACTCCTTCGCTCAGAACATCCAACACAGCGTCCGGACGGACACCTACGACACGATGCAGCGGCTCAACATGGGCTTTTTCGCCGACAAACAGACCGGCGAACTGATGTCGGTGCTCTCGAACGACGTCAACCAACTCGAGCGCTTTCTCAACGACGGGTTGAACTCGGTGTTCCGCCTCGGCGTGATGGTCGTCGGGATCGGCGGCGTGTTGCTGTATTACAACTGGCAACTCGCGCTCATCGCGCTGCTTCCGGTGCCGCTCATCGCGGGCTTTACCTACCTGTTCATCAAGGTTATCCAGCCGAAGTACGCCCGCGTCCGGTCGTCGGTCGGGACGGTCAACTCCCGACTGGAGAACAACCTCGGTGGGATCCAGGTGATCAAATCCTCGAACACCGAATCCTACGAGTCCGAGCGCGTCGAGGACGTCTCGACGGAGTATCTCGACGCGAACTGGAGCGCGATCAAAACGCGGATCAAGTTCTTCCCCGCCCTCCGGCTGCTCGCGGGGATCGGCTTCGTTATCACGTTCCTCGTCGGCGGGCTGTGGGTCTTTACCGGCACCGCGCCCGGCCCGCTTACCGGGGAGTTGACCGTCGGCACCTTTGTCGTCTTCATCCTCTTCACCCAGCGGTTCATCTGGCCGATGGCCCAGTTCGGTCAAATCATCAATATGTACCAGCGGGCCCACGCCTCCGCCGAACGGATCTTCGGGCTGATGGACGAACCCGACCGACTGGGCGTCGATCCCGACGCCGAAGAACTCGTCGTTCGGGACGGCACCGTCGAGTACGACGACGTTACGTTCGGCTACGACGGCGACGAGGGCCCGATCGTCGAGGGGATCGACTTCACCGTCGAGGGCGGCGAAACCCTCGCGCTCGTCGGTCCGACTGGAGCCGGGAAATCGACCGTTCTGAAGCTTCTGTTACGGCTCTACGACGTCGACGAGGGGGCGGTCCGGATCGACGGACAGGACATCAGGAACGTGACGCTCCGTTCGCTTCGCGAGCAGATCGGCTACGTCGGGCAGGACACGTTCCTCTTTCACGGAACGGTAAAGGAGAACATCACCTATGGGACCTTCGACGCCGACGAGCGGGCGGTGATCGAGGCCGCCAAGGCCGCCGAGGCCCACGAGTTCATCGAGAACCTGCCGGAGGGCTACGACACGATGGTCGGCGAGCGCGGCGTCAAACTCTCCGGCGGCCAGAGACAGCGGATCTCGATCGCCCGTGCGGTGTTGAAGGACCCGGCGATACTCGTCCTGGACGAAGCGACCTCCGACGTGGACACCGAGACGGAGATGCTGATCCAGCGCTCCCTCGATCGACTCACCGAGGACCGGACCACCTTCGCGATCGCACACCGGCTCTCGACGATCAAGGACGCCGACACGATCGTCGTCCTCGAGGACGGGGAGATCGCCGAACGGGGCAGTCACGACGAACTGATCGAACAGGGTGGGCTCTACGCGCATCTGTGGGGCGTCCAGGCCGGCGAGATCGACGAACTCCCCGAGGAGTTCATCCGGCGGGCCGCAAAGCGGCGGGCGCGGACGGAGGCCGGTGACGATTGAGCGGGACGTGTCGGGAAGTCGGATAGCCGTCCACAGACGAAAAGTAATATTAGAGATCATACATTCAATAGGTAGGTAAGACATAATATAAAATATCTGATATTTATCCGTATTTGTACAAAAGGCAATTCCCCGTTCAGATCGGTCCGAGCGGGTCGCTGACCGCGCAGACAGAATCCAGTGTTTTACTTCGCATATAAACGATTACGGTACTGACGAGTCAGTTATAAATGTATCAGCCGACCAGCGAACGGTTGTATGTAACGGCATACTGTGCCGACCGAAATGAAAGCCGAGCGAAAGGATCTGATCCGCTCTATCTCCAGAAGTATAAAATAAATATAATAGTTGGTCGAATTACATGATGGAGTAGTGTCGGTGGATAGGACCGTCCCTCAGGAGAGCCGAACGGCCACCGCCGCCGCACAGATAACGATCGCACCGAACAGCAGAAAAACGTAATTAAAATAACCGGCATCGGCGACGAAGCCGACGAGCGGGAGCGAAATGGCGGCCAGCCCGATGTAGCCGGTTCGGATCAGGCCGTAGCCGCTTCCCTGGATCTCCTCGGGCAGCAGGCCGACGGCGTAGGTGTGGGCCGGCGGGATCGCACCGAGCACCGCGGCACACCCGAGAACGAGCGGGACGATCACCGGGTGAGCCTGAGCGAACGGGAGCGAGAGGACGCTGACGAGTCCGAGCAGACTGAAGAGGGTGATCGCCCGGAGTTCGCCGACCCGGTCGGCGGTGATCCCCGAAAAGAACTGAAAGACGATCGCCGCGACGAAAAACGAACCGTACAGGACCGACGCGGCCGCCTGAGAGAACCCCTTGATCTCGATGAGATACGACGGCAGAAACCCGGTCACTGCCTGATAGAAGTACATCAAAAAGAAGAGTACGAGCGCCGCGGCGAACGTCGCCCGGTTCGTGACGGCGACGGCCAGTTTGCGGATATACGCGAGGCCGGTGCCGTCCTCGGGTTCGGCCGACGTCCGGGCCGGCACGTAGACGACGATTCCGGCGATAACGGCGAAAAACAGCGGCAGGAGGTATCCGAAGCCGGCCCGCCAGCCGAACCAGACGGCGACGACACCGGAGACGACCGGCAACACCGCGTTTCCGACGTTGCCGGAGGCCTGACTGAAGCTGACGGCCGTCGTTCGGTTATCGGGGTAGACGTCCGAGAGGATCGTCACGCGGGTGGTCCCGTAGAGGCCGGTTCCCAACCCGAGAACCGCGGTCGCGAGCACGAAGACGGCGAAAGCGGGCGCGACGATCATCAAAAGGACGGCACCGACCGCCGAGAGCATGCTGACGAACATGACTGCCCGCTCGCCGAAGCGGTCGGCGAAGAGGCCGCCGGGAAACTGGACGAGGCCGTAAGCGATCCAGATCGCCGAGAGCAGGAAGCCGCCGCCGGTGTACTCGAGACTGAACTCGGCCATGATATCCGGCAACAGCGCCGGGTAGACGATCCGAACACCGATCGCGAGGAACCACCCGCCCGAGACGATGAGCAAGATCGGTCCCTTGCCGTCCCCCCACAGCAGCGCCAGTACCGGTTCCAGCCGGCGACGGAGCGAGGTCGGGGCGAGTCGGGTCATGCCGGGGTCGTGCCGGGAGGATCGACGACGCTCCCGGATCGATCGTTTGGATCCATCTGAAGCGCGCGGCGACGGAGAGCCGACCGAAGGGAAACCACGTTACAGCCGATCGATGACGGCGTCGGTCACGTCCTCGGTCGACGCCGAGCCGCCCAAATCGCCGGTTCTCGGCCCGTTCTCGAGGGTCGTCTCGACGGCGGATCGGACGGCGTCGGCCTCGGTGTCGTGATCGAGGTATTCGAGCAACATCGCGGCCGAGAGGATCGCCGCCGAGGGGTTCGCGATCCCCTGACCGGCGATGTCAGGCGCGGTCCCGTGGACGGGCTCGAAGAGCGCGTTCTCGTCGCCGACGTTCGCGCTCGGCAACAGTCCGAGTCCGCCGACGAGGCCGGCAGCCAGATCCGAGAGGATATCGCCCGCGAGGTTCGGACAGACGACGAGATCGAACTGGGTCGGATCGAGACAGACGCGGGTCGCGAAGGCGTCGATGAGCACCTCGTCGGTTCCGACGCCGCTGCCCTCGGCGACGTCCTCGATCGACTCCAGGAAAACGCCGTCGGTCTCGCGCATCACGTTCGATTTGTGCGCGATCATAAACCCATCGTATCCGCCGTCTTCGGCGTACTCACAGGCGAACTCGCCGAGCCGTCGCGACGCGGTCTGGGTGACCACGCGCGTCAGCGTCGAGACGTCTTCCGTCAGGCGGTTCTCGTAGCCGCCGTAGACGCCTTCGGTGTTCTCACGGAGGAAGACGATATCCGTCTCCGGCTGGAGGGCGCCGACGCCCGGGTACGCCTTCGCCGGGCGGATGTTGACGAACGATCCGACCGCCTCTCGCAGCGGGAGGATGACGTCCGCCGCGCTCTCGCCGGCCGCCCCGAAGAGCGTCGCGTCCGCCGACGCCGCGAGTTCGTAGGTCTCTTCGGGCAACGCGGTGCCGGTCGCCTCCTTGACCGCGTCGCCGGCGTCTCCCTCGTGGAATTCGAAGTCGACGTCGAGCGCCCGGAGGACGTCGATGGCCGCAGGGGTGACTTCCTGACCGATCCCGTCGCCGGGAATGACCGCGATATCGTGTGTCATACCGGCCAAATCACCGGCCACCGACGAAAGTAGTTCGGTTTGCTGGGAGGGAGTATCGTCGATTGAGCCGACCCGACGAAAGCACTTACGCACATCGGGATCGAGACAGAGCGTATGACTACCGAAACATACCCGACGGATTCGAACCTGATCCTCTATCGGTTGCAGTCGTGTCCGCACTGCGAGCGGGTCGTCAGAAAACTCGACGACCTCGGCCTCAAGTACCACTCGCGGTACGTCACGGCGCCGCACTCGGAGCGAAACGTCATAAAGCGGATCAGCGGCTCGCGGACGGTCCCCGTCTTGATCGATCGGGCGGCCGGCCTGACGATGAGCGAGAGCGTCAACATCAACGAGTATCTAGAGGCGACCTACGGGGAAAGCGATGAGTAGAGACTTCGACGTGACCGCGTTGCCGCCCTCCAATCACCCCGAGGTCGGCGAGACCGCCCCCGACTTCACGCGGCCGCTTGTCACTGACGGGTTCTGGGAGAACGTCTCGCTGTCGGCGCTCACCGACGGGGGACCGGTCGTTCTCGTGTTCTATCCGATGGACGGGAGTCCGACCGCGGTCAACCTCTGGAGCGAGCTCCGAGATCGGGACTGGCAGGAGACCCACGGCGTGGCGCTCGTCGGCGTCTCCGTGTCGAACCCCTACGAACACACGGCGTTCATCGACGAGCAGGGACTCGACGCCCGGCTGTTCAGCGATCCGACGAACGAACTCGCGACGGAGTACGATGTCGTCTACGACACCGACGGGATGGCGGGTATCACTGAGGCCCGGCCCGCCGTGTTCGTCCTCGACACCGACCGGACCGTCACGTACGCCTGGACGACCGAGGAGTGGCCGGCGTATCCGGAGTACGACGCCGTCGAACGAACGATCGAGCGGCTCTGAGAGGGGAACGTATTTAATCGACGCGGATCGATTCGGAAGTAGACAATGCACGACGAGAAGATCTACGAGGGTGTGAAAGTTCTCGATCTGACGACGTTCGTCACGGGCGGGTTCTGTTCGCTGATGTTGGCCAATCAGGGTGCGGAGGTCGTGAAAGTCGAGCGTCCGGGCGTCGGCGACGACAACCGCCACTCCGGGCCGCCGTTTATCAACGGCGAGTCGCCGTACTTCTGGACGATCAACTACGGCAAACAGAGCGTCGAACTCGACCTCAAAAGCGAAGCCGGGCTGGAAGCGCTGTACGACCTCGTCGAGAAGGCCGACGTGTTCATCCAGAACTTCCGACCGGGGACGGCCGAACGGATCGGCGTCGACGACGAGACGATCCGCGAGCACAACGACGACATCGTCTACTGTGCGATCTCGGCGTTCGGACAGACGGGACCGTGGAGCCAGCGACCCGGCTACGACCTCATGATTCAGGGGATGAGCGGCATGATGAGCTTCACCGGCGAGGAAGGCGGCGGCCCGGTGAAAGTCGGCATCCCGATGACGGATCTCATCACCGCGATGTGGGCCGCCTTCGGGATCTCGAGTGCGCTGTATCGCCGAAAGGAGACCGGCGAAGGCGAGTACATCGATCTCGGGATGCTCGACGCCGCGCTCCCGTGGCTCAGCAAGCAGGCCGGGAAAGTGTTCGCCGGCGAGTCGCCCAGCCGGATGGGCACGAAGGACCCGGTCCTCGTGCCGTATCAGGCGTTCCCGACCGCGGACGGCTACATAAACGTCGCCGCCCTGAACGAGAAGCTCTGGACAGCCCTGTGTGAGGCGATCGAGCACCCCGAGCTGGCGAGTGACGAACGGTTTGCGACCAACTCCGATCGCGTCGACAACCGCGACGAACTCGAGGAGATCCTCGCCGAGATACTCAAAGAGCGGTCCACCGAGGAGTGGATGGACCGGATCGTCGAGGACGCCGGCGTCCCCGCCGGCCCGGTGTTCGACGTCGAGGACGCGCTGTACAACGAACAGACGGAGGCCCGTGGCGTGATGAAGACGCTCGAGGACCCCGAACACGGCGACGTCCCCATCATCGACCATCCGCTGAACTACGAGAACGTCGACAGCGGCTTCGATACACCTGCGCCGCGACTCGGCGAACACAACCGGGAGGTATTCGAGCGGATCGGCTACTCCGAACGCGAGATCGAACAACTCGAAGAGAACGGCGCCTTCGGCGGCGAGTAGCGTCGGCGCCTCGCCAACCGAGGTTCGGGAAGGGCGGAACGTCCGGCCGAAATCTCTGAACAGCAACTCTTTTGCGAACAGGTTGAGTAGCCGTGGTATGACAGATACTATCAAAAAAGGGTTAGAGGGAGTTCTCGTGGCGGAGTCGTCGTTGAGTCACGTCGACGGCGACGCGGGCGAGTTGATCTATCGCGGCTATTCGATCGACGAGTTGGCCGAAGAAACCAGTTTCGAGG
>LKMJ01007032.1_pt1 | contig 10592 bp, 16 predicted proteins | sample 643391 | NCBI WGS metagenome assembly LKMJ01 (sample SAMN04112250, study PRJNA286221) | soda lake metagenome | biome: soda lake; feature: Kulunda Steppe; material: water; isolation source: sample PL-Br10 brine of Picturesque Lake | place: Russia: Kulunda steppe | collected 2010-07
CTGTTGCAGCCCCAACCTCCCAGGGTCTGCACCAACTGCTGCAGCCCCCTCACCGTCTCTCCCACCACCTGCAACCGCCCGAACTCCATCGAATTCGTGTCCCCGCAGCCTCCCTGCCCACACACCCACAGTGCCCCTCACCTGCAGCAGCCGTACTGCCAGCTCTTGCAGCTTCTCGTCCTCTTGGCCCCCTCCCTTTGCCCCTGCCATGCTTCCGCCTCCTGTCCCCCTAAACAACCCACCCCCCCCCGCTTTAGCCACGCTGGAGACCCCTTGGCGCGCAGGCCATGCCGTGCGGTCCCGGAACAGGGGGCACGGCTTAGGTGCGGGATCCGCGGAGAGAGGGGCTGGGGTGGGGGCAGGGGGGGCGGGGGAGGAGGAGGAGGGCGGGAAGGCGCGGTGGAGGAAGCTGGTGAGGGCGTTCAGGACCTGAGCAGCAAAATGGGTGCAGGTTGGTCATGGTGGCGCCGGTCACCGGGCAAAAGGCGAGCTTGCGCTTGACATGCCTGGCCACCGGAACAGCAGGCCAGGGAGCGCAGAGCTCAAACACATTTCTTGGCATTTGACGAGAGCACGCCCACAGAACTGCAGGGCCGTGGAGACGCAGTGCCTCGAAAGCCAATGAGCCCCTCTTGGGCCAATGAGCCCCATTTGAGCCAATGAGCCCCATTTGGGCCAATGAGCCCCATTTGGGCCAATGAGCCCCATTTGGGCCAATGAGCCCCATTTGGGCCAATGAGCCCCATTTGAGCCAATGAGCCCCATTTGGGCCAATGAGCCCCATTTGAGCCAATGAGCCCCATTTGAGCCAATGAGCCCCACTTGGGCCAGTTGATCAACAGGTCAGAGCTGCACAGGCCATCGCTGCATCCCAAGGAGGAGAGAGCGATTCAGGTCAGCAGGAAGACGATGCCGGGGCCAGCAACACAGCTCAAGGGGAGTCTGGTGTGTGAAGCAGAGCATTGGTAGGGGGGCGGAGGTTGGATCGAGGCAGCGGCGCGGGGGTGTGAGTCACTGGGGCATAAGGCATTGCACTCAGGGGCTCTGCATCTGCACAGGGGCACAAGGCATTCGTGCTCGAGAGTGCTGTTGTTGTATCGAGCCCAGAGCGCAAGAATCTGTGCACGCAAGAGTGCGCAGCGTGGGGAGAGGGGGTGCAAACCAAAGCTTGCCTGACACTCACACGCCTGTGCGTGGCCACTTTGATGGGCTTAGGCGGCCTCTTGACCAACTGCCACGCATTGCTCCGTGCAGCAGGGGTGCTGCCGCTGAGCTGCTTCTTACACACAAGCAAGCCATAGAAGCACGCGCCTCCCTCAGGAGTGTTTCTGCCTCGGGAGTGTTTCTGCAGGCAAGTGTCTGGTGCAGCCTACCGCCCCCCCATTCCCCCAGCGCAAAGGACGTCCGCGGGAGCGCATTGCGTGTTAGTGTGAGATGCAGGCTGCTGCTCCGCACCTACTCTGCGCCTCGCTAAATATACACACATGCACACCTTGAGCAGAGCGCCTTGAGCAGGAGCTTTGCCGCGCACGCACCTTGAGCAGAGCGCCTTGAGCAGGAGCTTTGCCGCGCACGCACCTTGAGCAGGACCTTAAGGGACTGGGCCTTCATGCTGCTGGCCCTGTGCCCCGGGGACAGCAGGTCGCAGAAGTGCTGGATGGCCGGGCACAGAAAGCCAGCCACGACCAGCTCCGGGCAGTGGTCCATCTACAAGGGCCACAGCACAAGCACAGCAGTGGCTGTTTGCCGAATTAAAAATGGCTGCAGCAGGAGCACAGCAGTGGCTGTTTGCTGAACCAAAAAGAGCCGCAGCAGGAGCACAGCAGTGGATGTTTACCAAACCAAAAAGGGTCGCAACAGGAGCACAACAGTGGATGTTTGCCAAACCAAAAAGAGCCGCAGCAGGAGCACAGCAGTGGATGTTTGCCAAACCAAAAAGGGTCGCAGCAGGAGCACAGCAGTGGATGTTTACCAAACCAAAAAGGGTTGCAGCAGGAGCACAGCAGTGGATGTTTACCAAACCAAAAAGGGTCGCAGCAGGAGCACAGCAGTGAATGTTTGCCAAACCAAAAAGGGTCACAGCAGGAGCACAGCAGTGGATGTTTACCAAACCAAAAAGGGTCGCAACAGGAGCACAGCAGTGGATGTTTACCAAACCAAAAAGAGCCGCAGCAGGAGCACAGCAGTGGATGTTTGCCAAACCAAAAAGGGTCACAGCAGGAGCACAGCAGTGGATGTTTACCAAACCAAAAAGGGTCGCAGCAGGAGCACAGCAGTGGATGTTTGCCAAACCAAAAAGGGTCGCAGCAGGAGCACAGCAGTGGATGTTTGCCAAACCAAAAAGGGTCGCAACAAGAGCACAGCCGGTGCGGGGGCCAAAGCAGAGCACAGGCCGCAGCAGGACACAGCGGGCGCATTCACCCCCACGCACCCCAGGCACGCTCACGCATTCACAGCAGCAGCCAGGCCTTTTGGGATCAAACTGCGGACACCCCAAAATACACCTGGGCATCCACAGCTTCAACAAGAACCCTCCCTGTAACTTAACCATTATGCGTTCCAAACACGCACCCGTGGCTTCTGCCACAACAACGGTGGTCCCCTGAACCCCCAGGAAACGCAGCAATCAGCACCCCCAGCAATCACAGCAGCAAAAGCAACCCCTCCCACAGCCAGAGTGGCCGACTCTGACATCAGGCCAGCGCGCACCAGCACGTCCAGAAGCACCAGGGCGTCGTTTCGCACGTCCAGACTGAGGTGCGTCATCGCACTGCGGTGCAGCACGGCAGAGGCACAGAGGGGCTGGGGAGGGGGGAGGGGCGTAAAGCAGTGAGCACACAACCCCCAGGCAGCACCATTGTGACTGCATGTCTTCAGAGTCAGACCTCAGCAGCACACTGCGAGGGCAACCGGCAGTGGGTACCCGGCCAGGGGCACGTCCGTGGATTTTATGGTGTGGCTGTTGCCCTTTGTGCCCAATAGCTCACGCGAAAGGCATCAGTCTTGGACTCGGACAGGGAACGCCTGCAATCTGCCGGCCTCCTTGCTCACGCACAGCCCGCGCGAGCTGATGCTGGGCAACCCAACAAGTGCTGCTGCGCCGGCAAACACCTACTTGTGGTGCCCTGTTGAGGTCGGCTGGGAGGCGAGCGCTGAGCAGTGCTCAGCTCAACCGACCAACCAACCAACTCAACAAGGATTTTCAAGTCGGTGTTTGCCTGCATATGGGGCGCGACTAACGACCAACGGTGACCCGAGCACGGGCACGCTTCCAGCGCGCGCAGTCGCGCCATTTTTTGCGGCACTTCTGGTCTCGTGGTGGTGCGAATGAGCCGCGGATGTCCTATGCATGGACTCGGTGGTGACGCAAGCATGGATGCAAGCACGTGTGCAAGCACAAGGCCTGATCGTTGCGCAGGCCATTGGGCGCGTCAAGGGTGATGCACACTGATGTGAAAAGCACAAACGCACCATTGCAGCAAAGGCGCGTGCAGGCGGGGGCGCGTAGTGCCAGGATCAAGACACCTGCCTGCGGGCTTGCACGAAATGCAAGCCCAACCAAGCAGCAGCGCGTGCACGCACACCCGCCTCAATCCACATTGTCCCACAGGGCATCACAAGTGGGTGCCTGGAGGCGTGGTATTCAATGCTTCGGATCAACACCCTGGGCAGGGAGGCCAAGTTGTTTGGGCCTAGCTGAGGTGAGCAACTGGGCAAGGCGAGCCAGAAAGCACACCACAGATTGTGCACGGCGTGAGCACACCTGCTGTGCGCTGAGGGCTCACCGAGGCTTGTCCTTCTGGCTGCACCTTCCAGGAACTGCGCACTGAGGGCTCACCAAGTATTGTCCTTTTGGCAGCACCTTCTAGGAACTGTGGACTTGCTGGCATGCATGCGCGCACCTCAGCCTGGCGCTCAAAATCCCTCACTGAGTCAACTCCCAGCTTTTGTGTGTGCACTCATCCCCAGGGGGCACGCGTGTGCGCAGCTACTGCATGCCATACCTGCACACGTGTGCCATGATCATGGGCATGAATGGCCGCAGCGCCCCGCCTTCAATGTTGGGGATACACTGCTCACGCAGGAGGCGCGCCAGCGCCTTGCGCACCTCCGCATCCCCATCCGCCATGCGCTCAACCAGCCTGCAGGGGAAGTGATGGGCATACAGTGCATGGGCACAAGTGGCACAGCACACACACATACACACACACATCCAACCCACTCCACAACACACGAGCTCTGGAGTGTGGCCACAAGTCTCTCATTGCTGGGCATATACTGAACATGAGTAGTGCCCTAGGGACATGAACAAATGAGTTGTTCAACTCTTATTAGCGCAGCAGTGAAAGCTTTTTCAACCGTTCATGCTTCTTTAAGTGTTCTTGTGAGGTCTTTACACACACATACGCACACATGCACACACGTGCGCAGGTGCAGGAGCGCACAGTCAGGCCTTGGCTTTAATTGATTCCCCTTGCTCCACTTCGCAATCATTACACGTAAACAAATTCAACTCACAACCTGTTCAAGTGCAGAAACTTTCATCATATACTTGATCCATAAAGCACCATTGAACGGAATTTTTTTCAGCTGCGCTCTGCATCAGTTGTTGAGCAGGAGCTGCAGGTGCACATGCTCTGCTGATTCCAGGCGCACCTCTTAGATGTGCGCTGCAACACCAACAGCGCAGCTTGTCCACGTGGAAAAGCTTGCGAATACATGATGCCATATATGCACTCACTTGGCATATACCGTGCCGATATGGCTGGTCAGCTCCTGGGGGTGGCGGCTGAAAAGGTCGGCAAGGCCTATGAGAGCGCTCTTTCGAGTCTTCTCACTGTAGTGGGAGGTCTGAGACAGAAGATCCTAAGGTTCAAGCATGGGTGTGAGACAGACCTAAAGATAAGCAGCAGGCCCTTGGAGGCACGCAGACTGACCAAGCTGCAAGGCGTGCATCATGTGCCGCACACACGTGCGTGATCATGACACGCCATCACAGCCTGTTTGACAATGAATGAGCCACCAACCTTGAGAGTGAGATTGTGTGAATTCACAGGCACCCCCTCCCGGTCCTCCGCAAGGGCCTGGCTAGGCAGGTTGATACTGGCAGCCTTGAAGCTGGTGTCCGTCTCATTCTGCGCCTTTTGTAGCTTCTTGCCCACTTTATGCTTCACCCGCTTGAAGTCCACGCCCACCCCAGGGTTCTTCTTGCGCTTCATTGCAGCTTTTGTTGTCAGGTCAGAGGTCTGTGCTCAACGCAAGGATGAAGCATGCATAAGAAATGCACAACAATCAACATGCGATTATTTAAATGACATGGCTGGTTGACTTGACCAGTTGTAGCTGTACATAGCTCGTTATGTATGTAAGGTCGTCAATAAATTTCCGAACATTTTATTTTCTCAGGATACCTCAAACGTAAGATTGCCTAGTTTGTTCTTGGGGGCTGAGACAGCTGAAATTTCAGAGGATCCCATCCTCCTTCTTTCCCTGAGCTGCCCAGACAGCTCGCGGGAGCAGAATGTCTTTAGGATGGGGTGCCATGGGTGCAGGTAGGTGGTATCGGCGCGCCCTCATCATGTCCTGCAACCTTGTGGGGTTCTTTGCTAGCAGGGTTCTAGCCAGCGCCTCGGGCAGGCGCGCATTCCCCATCTGTTTGCCCCTGCCTTGCTGTTAACCTATGCGCAGGTGCCTGGGCGCCCAAACAAGCAGATGAGGCATCTGCACCTCCAGAATCCTCAGATGAGGAACGCGGAGAACAGGGTGCGCTCCCTGCAGGCTCCAAGCCCAAGCCTGCTAAGCCCAAGGAGGGCATGCCTGCCGCAGCACCCCCACCCTCAGCTTATCCCTCAGCAGGCATGTTTGCAGCAGGCAACACCAATGACATGTACGAAGGCCCCTTGCCCACATCCACGGTACGTGTCAATTTCCTTGGGTGTGTGCTGGGCGTGTTCGCTGGATCCACCCCGGAACCGAGTGAACCTGTGCTCTCTGCCTTTCATAAGCACCCTATTCAATTACGGGTGCATCGTGCATGGCACCCCGATGCAAGCAGTGCGCTTAAGAATTCATCCCACCCCTCCTTCCCTCGACTTCCTCCCCCCCGACACAGACACACCAAGACCTAGACGCCAGAGAGCGGGACTTGGCCGAACGGGAGGCCAAGCTAAAGAAGCTTGAAGAGGAGATCAGGAAAGTTGGCGGGTTCAGGCGAAACAATTGGCCCGTCTGCTTCCCCATTTGGCATCATGACATCGCGGGAGAGATTCCTGATGAGGCCAAGCGCGTGGTCAGGGAGGTCTACATGAGTTGGTGGGTAAGTACAAATTCCCTCATCATGGAGCTGTGTAGTGGGGCAGAGTGTCCCATACCAAAGAAGCTGGAGAGTCTCCGTTATTGTGTAGGGAACTGCTATCTGGCCTGTGGCCGTGCTTGCTTGTTCTCTATGGAAGAGGGCAAACGTTGAGCTCCCAAAACTCGTGCATCCTGACAAGGGAGCCAGCTAGTGGCCATGACCTTGGTCAAAGCCCTTTCAATATGGGCTGTTGCTGAATGCCTACCTCCCCCCCTGCCAACTCTGCTGCCGTAGGGACTACTCGTCTGCCTCTCCTTCCAAGTCTTTTGTGCAACAGTGATGATGGGCTATAAACCGGACAGTCATGCAATCCCTAGCTGGTTCCTTTCTCGTAAGTACACGGGGCACGGCTCTCTAATGGATTCGAATGCAGGGATTCTTGGTCTGCCTCACGTTCCAGTTCTTCTGTGCGACCGTGATGATGGGTTATAAACCAGACCAGCATGCCATTCCTAGCTGGTTCCTGTCAAGTGAGTGGATCGCAGCATGCCTGCTGCAGCTGGCCAAGAAAACACGCGTGTTCAATTGATAAAAAGCAACAGCTGGTGCATCCAAGGGGGACCCTTTTTTGTGGTGCTCTATTATTATCGCGCCTGTGCCGCTGACCTCCACAGAGCTTGGCCTAGCTGGCAGCGCGTCAGCCTCCCCTTTATAGAGTACACACATGCAAACGCACACGCATGCACGCGCGCATGCGCACACGCACGTACACACACGCACGCGCTCACAAGCACACTAGCGCATACACGCGCACACGCGTTCAAACACATGCACACGTGTGCGTGCACGCGCACATGGGCACGCGCAGGCCCATTTTCGTGCTGTTGAGCAGGGCACGTTGCCTCTCCTCGCTCGCGTACGGACCTTGCAGCGCTCATGTTCCGTCAGCACCTGCAGCACAGGCGTGCCTGGTGCATTACTCACAGCAAGCTGGTATCCCCCTGTGTGTCCTTGACTCCTGTGTGTCGACTTAAATCCTGTGTGTAAATTGAAATCCTGTGTGCCAACTCTGTGTCCCCAGTGGTGTGCTGCGTGCAGGGCCATCATGAACCATCTAACTATGCTGTGCCTGTGTGCCCAGTCGCCTGGCGCGTGTCAGCAGGTCTTGACGGTTGCTTGTTTGCGTGCGCTTGTCGTGCCCGTGGCTGCAGTCATCTACTGGGTGGCAGGCCTGAGTGGAAGCTTGTGGCTCTGGTACAAGCGGCTGTACCATGCGGCCCGCCACAGCACGACAGCTGGATACGTGGTGTTCTTCCTGTTCTACTTTGTGCACATCTGCTGGTGCATCTGGTGTGCCATTGGTGAGTGCGCCTGGTGTGCCATTGGTGAGTGCATCTGGTGTGCCATTGGTGAGTGCGCCTGGTGTGCCATTGGTGAGTGCGCCCTGCTTCTGAGCCCTTGAGCATGTCGCAGACTGGAAGGGAAGCAGCTCGCCTTCACTCCTATGTTCGCTCTTCCCACAAACAGAAGGGGGAATATAAACCACCCCGTCTGCATGCAGTGCCTCATGCTGCACTGCATGCGGCTGCTCTCGCTGGTTTTCTGATGTCGTATGCCTATGACGTCTTACTAGCTGTCGACCACTGCCCCTCACCCCACGCGATCTCTCCTGCTGACGGCACTCAAAGGCAACCCATAACCGCAGCAACCCGCACCCTCGCCCCCATTGATGCCTCTGCCTGATGCTTCCCGCGCACGCGTCCCCCCTTCTTCCCTGGCCCCTCAGAACCCAAAACCATGACCTGGACTTTCTCTCTTCTACCTGCTGCGCAGCCATCCCCGTCGAGGCAGCCTCCTGGTCGTTCTCAGGCTTTGCCACAGCCATTGCAGCCATCGACGTGCACCCCTTCCCTGGCGTCATCTACTTCATCGGTGCTGCGCTGTGGTGCCTGGAAGCCACTTGGTGCTTGTGGTGCATCAAGGACGTGAGTGCTGGCGCGCCGCATGTGCTCATGCGGGCGTTGCTCTGGTGCATGGAGGGCGTGCAAGTGGAGGGGCTGGGCCTGAGGTTCATCAAGGACTAGTGCGGTGGCGCGCGCACATGCCTACGCAAGCTGCAATCAGGGGTGCATGCGGTTGGACATTGAGCCATCGAGCCTAATGTATGCACATTTCTGCAGGAGTCCAGAGGGGCCTGAAGCGGGGGCCAGAAGCATTGCCCCTCACTCCCCTGGCTTGCCTTGGGGAAAGAGTGTGTATCGCCGACCCCGGGCTGACTCGTCCAGCCTCACCTGTGTCTGTGTGTTTGTGTGCCTGTGTGTGTGTGTGCGTGTGTGTGTGTGTGCGTGTGTGTGCGTGAGCGTGAGCGTGGGGGGAGGCGACAGCAGGCTGCCGCGCGCTTTGGATGTCCTGCTGTTTGACACATGTGTGTTCTGTTGCATGTCTCGCAGGCATACTTGTTCTTCCGTGGCAGAGGCGGCATCAAGCAGGTATGGCGGGGCTCCAGTGCATGGGCACCATGGGCAGGGTGGTGAACTTATGGTGCTAACACATCCTGCACCCTGCGCGCTGCAACCCTGCCCAATGCGATCCCATGCCCAGAATGTGCCTGACCAGGGTGCTTGAAACCTCTGCCTGGCCTTGCCTGCATTCCCTGCAAGCCTTGCAAAGACCGCCTCTGTAGTTGCCTGTTTGTGCGTGCGCAAGAGCTCAAAAATCCAAGCGCGCGCTGCATGCGTGAATCATGCAGCTGCACAGAGGCGCACAAGGGTGCCCCGTGATCTCGCTTGGTCTGGATGCGTGTTGTGGCTTTGCTCCTGCATAGGTGTTTGGGGGCGCATTTCCTCTGTAATGTTTGATCAGTTTCCACAAACCTGCCAACGTTGCCCTCAGGGCACTTGCTCCAGTTTTTTGCTCCCAGCCGCGTGCAGTCAAGTGGCATACCCAGGCCGCACCTTCAGCAAGCAAAAATGTGCACACCTATTTGTGCGCGTCTGGCATGCATGCCTCGGGTTGCCATTGCATGCATCTGCCTTGGGTCGCCATTATCTTGCACCGAAGGATGGAACCCTTAAAGGTGCTATTGTGGGCAAGAGGATTGCTTGCTAAAGCTTCCGGCAAGCCTCCTCCAAGTGTACCCCTGTACCTGCACTCTATTGCAGGCCAAGCAAGAGGCTGCGCTCGCGGCGTTCAAAAGCCAACAGCAGCAGGCGCCTGCCCCGGCAAGCGCGCAGGGAGGCGCGTACAATGTTTGAACGCGCTTGCCGCCAATGCGTGCGCGCTTCAGCGGCCCCGTGACTCGGCTCTGCAGCCGCTGGCTGGAGCTTCTGGCCGCCCCACCTGCGTCAGCGCCTGAGGCATCCTGCAGCCAGCATTCTCTGTGGGGAGCGTCCCAAAGCATCAGCAGCCTGTGCCTGGCAGTGCTCCTATGGCAGAGGTGGCTGGCTCGGCCCCATGCATGCCAGGGCAGGGCACCTGCAATTTGACTGTGTGAGCGTGCTCTCCACGGCGGCTGCGCCCCTGCAGCGCTGCTCCCCTGCAGCCAATTTGCATGCTAGTGCCGCAAGAGGTGCTAAACGTAATCCCTACAGTGCACCCCTCCCTGGCCACAGCTGCCTGGTCCTTCTGTGTACATAAAAGAATTGAGCGATTTAGATGCATGCAGTCCTCCCTTGCTGGCCATTGCCGCTGGATGGCTGTCCTCTTGGACCAGAATCCCTTATTGGATAACAAACGCTTATGCCTTTGACGCAGATTGCTCCTCATTAAATTGCAGTTGTATGATGCTGTCCTGATTACGTGCTGAACACACTGCTCCATTCCAATGGCCTGAAGTGGATTCATCATTCCAAGAACTTCTCTCTATTGTTTCGAGTTGACCGATTTTCCTTACCTTGACCCTGCATGGTTTTGAAAGTTAACTTTATGCCTGCCTGGTCGTTCTTAGTGGCTAATCAGCCCAAAAAATATATATGATGTAGAATTCGAAGGCTTAGCTTGGTGCTGCCGTTGCAAGAGGAAGAGAGAAAAATGAAATGATTACGCCAATAGGGACATAAGTTCAAGTTAGGGTTCATTGCCAGCATGCCAGTGATTGTTAGGCTGATTAGTTTGTTGCTGGTCTTCACCAGCCAAACTTTGGCTTGAAGGATACTCCATAATGTCGTAGTGCCGTAGGCTAGGTTCCCCCCTGGTGCATTAGCCCAAGCTCACACTCTAGTCCTCCGTCCGTTCTATCCGTGTACCCCGATTCCCGTAGTCAGGACCACCTGACAAGGTGGTATCGGCGAGCCCAAGA
>LKMJ01007034.1_pt1 | contig 10592 bp, 10 predicted proteins | sample 643391 | NCBI WGS metagenome assembly LKMJ01 (sample SAMN04112250, study PRJNA286221) | soda lake metagenome | biome: soda lake; feature: Kulunda Steppe; material: water; isolation source: sample PL-Br10 brine of Picturesque Lake | place: Russia: Kulunda steppe | collected 2010-07
ACCCCCCCCCCCCAAGGTAGCCTACACCCATCCGCGCGGAGGGCAGATGGGGGGCTTGCGGAGATAATCTTTAAAGATTCTCCCCTGCTCCCCCATTTACAAAAACGCCTACCAGCACGCAGAAAACCATCCCTCGTGGATATCTCCTGGGGAACCGCTGTCGTTGCTCGCCTTCACTTCTGCTTGCGGAAACAAGCAAACTTGTGTTACTGTAAATGTACATTGGACAGACATGGAGAGGGGCAAACAAAGTCTTTCCTCAACTTTCTTCTCTTTTCAGGACCAAAATTTGGTTTCGCCCGATCCCGAAAGGAAAGGATGTTTGGAGGCAGCTGGTTGAAGGTGCTTATCCTCATCCAGACTGATCAAAGAACATTGCCTTGGCGCAAACCATTTATCGACTTATATCATTTATGTTGGGGGGACTTGCACCCACCCCGCAAGAGATGACAATATCTCCAGGAGCGCTAGCTTAGTTAAGCGTTTTAGGATTGTGTGGTGTAGCTGCAAATAAGGGGTTTCAACATGGCTATATCCATGAGTCCTGCCTAGGCATAACCAGGAAGGTGGAATGCGCCTTGTGCGCTGAGGCATTCTCCCACAGAATGTGTGCACAAACTGCTGTATTTCTCTTGATTTTCCTTCATGCTTACATCGTGAGGGCAGCGCAAAGCTCTGTGCAGCCTCATGGGGATCCTGAAGTCTTGAGGAAGGTCAGTCTTATCCTAGCAGACTGACTACCGCATGCAATCGTGGCACTGTTATGGTGAGAAACACAAATTACACACTCTCAGTCCTGCGCACATGGCAGTCCTGTTTGCACATCATGCACCTCAGATCGCAGCCCGCCCATCCAAGTGCTCTCCACAGTGCCGAGAGCACGGGACCTGTAACGAAGAGCTGGGAAGGTAAGCTTGACCCCATCATCATCGTTGATGCTGTTTTGAAGTCGCAGGCAGTCATGGCTCAGCTTTGATGGTGCTACCCATGCCCCAAACATTTAACGAGGCCAGGCTTGCTGCTTGAAGCAAGTCCCAGTTGTACCCTCGTTTGTCGACAAAGCTCCATTACCTGCCCTTTAAGTGCATCACCCATCCCGGAACAGTGGCAGTGGCTGCAAAACGTCCATGTGCCATATCGTTTGCACATGTAGGTGTGACTGCCCGCGGAACCGCAAGGGCCAGAACTGCGAGGAGGCGGACCCTTCTCAGGAACTGCCTGCAGGGTGCACGCGCCCTGGTTGCAATTGCCTCAACCGCTGCAACCACAGGGGGACGTGTGTGCAGGGGTTCTGCCATTGTCTCCCTGGTAGGGTCTTTTTGCAGGTTTGGGCAGGGGCTTGGGTGGATGCTCAGCTGGCTGGCCTCTGCTGTGGATGCTATGCTACTGCTTTCTCAAGCAATTACCCTTTCTGTGAGCCCCAATAGAGAGGTCCTGAAAGCCATAACTATTCATGCACTTTGCCACGCTTTACCTCAGATCTCACGTCCTTAAATGCTCCTGTGCTAATTTGCCGATCTGAATGTGTTTGAGCTCCATTCCATGATTCATCACAGCACAGAGGTGTGCAGGGCCCACGGCTGCAGCAGGGTGTCAAGCGTGCGGGCGCATGCTGTGGTGCTGCAGGTCACTTTGGCACAGACTGCGCGCTGTCTCTGGATGACGCGGGCCGGCCTCAGATCCTTGCTGGCACGAGCTACACTACGCGCACAAAGCGGCCGTGGGTGTATGTGTACGAGCTGCCTCCAGAGTTCCTAATGTGCGTGCCGGACAGTCAAAGGGGGGGAGTTGCTTTCAGGTTACTGCTGGTCTATGGCCTACGTGCCTTGATTGCAGTGCTTCCTGCTTTTGCTCTGGAAGGCACTATGCCCCTCGACCAAGTTTGCCAGCGCCTCCATCGCACAACCTGCAATTGTGCAAGAGGAGAGGCCTCCTACTCCAAATAAACTGAACTGTGTGAGCTCTGCTCCTTGCAGTGTGCGGTACTACCAGATTGACCGCCCCGCCTTCTTCTACTTCTGGCAGAGGTTCCTCAGCAGCGGGGCGCGCACGACAGACCCTGACAAGGCTGACCTGTTCTTCATCCCGGTGAGCTCTCCAGCACCCCTCGTTTGTCACAGACACCACGCAACGAAGCCTCCCCGGTTTTGGAACAAGCTCTGACCTGACGCGCCCCTTTGATCAAACAGGGCTTGCCCTGCTGCACGCCCCATGCATGCTTGCTGCTCCTTCCCAGAACATGCCCCCTGTCTGCTCGCTGCTCCCCCACAGAGCGCCCCACTTACCTCTGCTGTCCGACACTGACTGTCTAGCATGTGTGCAACTCGCTAGCCAAATGCCGCCTCTTGCTTGCCAGCGTACCTGGTCCCAGCCCTGCGCTGTACCCCAGGCTCTGCTGTGGCTGTGTTGGCTCCAGCTGGGCTGTGATTTGGCCCACCTTGCTAAGCATGCAGTTGCTGCTGACCATGCCAAGTGGAGGCTGTCCATAGTTCAGAAGTTTTGCACACCCCCGCGCGCCCACACGGTCAGAGCAGAGGTCCCATGCTGCCCACGCGGCCACCGCAGAAGGACAGCACCTTGCAGCCCTGCTGCTGCCCAAACAATGCCCACGAGTAACTGCATGGCTCATCAGCGGATGGGACCCGCAGATGCTGCACTCATCAGCACATGGGACCAGCAGTTGCTGCACACCCAGCGAGCTGCGCGGAAGCTGGAGCGCATCCTCAACGTCAACCCCCACTAGAGTCATCCCGCTGTTGCCCTCTGTCGCCTGATCATGCAGATGTGTGCCTGATCATGCAGATGTGTGCCTGATCATGTCGCAGATATACCTGCGGCACCAAACTGAGTATGGCAGGCTCAAGGATGCCGTCAAGTACCTGGGCACGCAGTGGTCTTACCTGAATCGCACCGGTGCATTCGCCAGGCACATCGTCGTCCACGGGGGTGAGACGTTGTACCAAAGGAGTACCATCAGCTGCGGCCGGTGCCACACGCACACGCTCTCCTTTTTTGGCCCAGCAAAAGCTGTCAGGCTGCCGGCTACTTGCTGAGCAAGCCGCCGCCAAGGGGGCTGTTTTGGACAGCTTCCCCGGGACATGGCCGCGCTCTTTGCTGCGCTGCACCGCGGCCTCGCAGGAGGCTTTGCTGTCTGAGTGCGCGGGCGCCTGAGATCCCATGCTATTCATGGATCTTCTTGTGATGAGATCTGATAACTGATGCACTAGTGCGCTTAGATCCCCTCAGGTTTGAACCTTCCCTAATTTCCCTGGACTTGTTCTCCGGGTAGGTTTAGCCCTTGAGCCTTGGACCTTGCCGGGTATATTTAGCCCTTACGCCCTGGACCTTCTCAGGGCATCGCGCCATAAGGGCCCTTGATCTTCCTGGTGTGCCCATCCTGACCTCCTCGAGCACCCTTCATGCTCCGATGCCCCATCATGGGCCAATGCCCTCCTGGCCCAACATTTTCTCATGCGCTTCCATCCCCCACAGCCCAACATGCCCTTGTGGCCCCAGATCATCCTCAGCGCCTGTGGCGTGGCAAAGAGTCCCACGGCGTCCCCTACCTTCCCGGCTTCGGCCTCCTCCAGAGAAAGTAGCTCGGTTTTAGGAGTCGCCCCACGTGGCCCCATCCAGGGCTCATGCAGCTCCCTCCAGGTCCCACAATGCATCAGTGCCAAAATATGCATCAGTGCTGAAATATGCATCAGTGCTGAAATGTGCATCAGTGCTGAAATATGCATCAGCACAGAACACATTCAGCCCGGCCTCTCAGCGGCTTGCCTGCCTAGCAGCTGACGGCTCCAAAAGCTCTGTTGCTTGTGTTGCGGATGAACGCTGCATGTGGGCCATGTCATAGATGAATGTCTGCTTCATAGACATATTCTGCTTGCACTCGTCTCACGGCTCAATGCTGTGTATGTGCCCCCTGCCGCTTTGATACTGTGCAGGGGACTGGGGCAAAATGGAGCATCCCCACTTCAAAGACAGCGTGCTCGGCCTGCCGCACGGCATTAAAGAAATGATATGGCTGACGCACTGGGGCGTGTACAAGTGAGTGTGCTGCCGCTTGGGAGGGATGCACGCCTTGACAGGGCATGCACTCTCATTGGCTGTCCCTGAATCAAGGTGGGCGAGGTGAATGGCTCGCAAGTGGTGGCCCATCCATGAAGGTGACCATTTAATCGGGATGGGTGAACCATTGCCCATTCTTGCCAGTCTAGATCACATTATGTCATCCAGATGGTGGAGTTCTGCCTGTCTGGGTGTGAGAGGCTTAGGCAACAATTTTTGGTAGTTGGTTGTGCCAAGTCATTGCCTGCCTGAAGAGCTGGCCAAGTCGGCACTGTGCTCACTCACTTTTGCATCCAACCCCCTCGCGCTTCTGAATTGTTCCCTCTTGTTCTCAACCTGTTGCACTCGTCACTCTTCAGTGTAGCAGATGCTGGACAATGCTGGATGTAAGATCCCTGGGATTCCTAGACTCACTGTACACGTGCACGTTACGCCTGTTACAACAAGCAGTGCTGCTGCGCAAGCTCACGGTGCAATGGTGTCAGCTGGGGTCGCAGCTGCGGGCGCAAGTATTCAACAGATGTGGTGGGCCAAGCCAAGCTTGTCCTCGGTTGCATGCACTGCACCTGTCCCCCTATGCTGACGTGTGTCATGCTTTCCACCAATTACGTACATCTGCCATTGCAGCGTGATAATGTGCTCCCCCTTTCTTGAGGATGTGCAGGAATGTGCACTCACCCTCCGCACCGCCAGGCACCAGGCCTAGAGTGTCCCTACACTGGCTTGCTTCACACACCCCTGGAAGGGTGAGTGAGTGAGAGTGAGTGAGAGTGAGTGAGTGAGTGAGTGAGAGGTTGGGTGGGTGTGTGGGTGGGTGTCCTACACTAGCTTGTTTCACACCCCCCTGGAAGGATGAGTGATTTAGTACTTTGGCCGCCCTTCTCAGGGCTGTCTTTGGGTTTGCATCACCGCCTGATATTCAGACCCATAGCCCAACTATCTTAAAATTTGCCTCAGGAGCTGTCTTGATCCGCATCAGGGTTTGACATTCAGGTCTGCATGCTCTTGTTCGGCTCATCTGGCCCATAGAGTGGGCATCATGGCGAGCGTACGGATGGTCCAGCTGGGATGCCTGCATCTGCTTGCCTGCATACACCTGCAGCCTTTTCATGTCGCAGCAGCAGTGGATCAAAGTCAGAGCTGACGTGCGTGTGTGAGTATGCGCACATGTGCGTACGTGTCTGTGCATGTGCACATGTAAATGTGTGCATGCAGCTGCAAAATTGCAGGCCTCGATATTAAGCTCTTATGCATTGGTCGGACGCAATGCTCCTTGCTGCTGCGATTGCCTCTGCTACTGCTTCGCGGTACATGGTCATTCCTCTGCTCACCTATTGCTGCCACAAGCTCATGTTGCTGCTCTACATGACGGCAAGGCCATGCCTGTGCCCACCCACTGCTGCCACAAGGAACACCTGCTGCTGCTCCGCAGGACGTGGTCATTCCTGTGCCGGATCCTGTGATTGGCCCGGGCTCCAGCAGCTCGCCCCTGCATCCTCGCACGCCCCCCTATGAACGCAACGTGGTGCGCTCGAGCGGGGCACTGATGACTGGAAGTGCTGATGGGTGTGTAGGGTGCAGGATCTGTGAAGCTTCAGGTCCGCACACACACACACACACACACACACACACACACACACACACACACACACACATACACACACACAGCAACTATCCATGGAGTGGCTGTGCACGAGTGCTGCATGGTACGCGGATGCGAGGTGCAGACGCCCGGAAGGGCTGCTGTGTGTGAAGGGTCGCGCCTTTGAGGGTGCCACGCGCCGTGCATCCACCCATGAAGCGGCCGTGCAAAAGTGCTGCATGGTGCAGCCCTAGCGGCTTTTGCCCCTGGGACGTGGTTGTACACACCTACACTTATTACACGTCGTTGAACACGCCTTCATGCATAAGACCTTATTGTACACACCTACACGCATCGAGCTGCTCTGCCATTTGACACATGGGCACGGCTTGCTGGGGCAGGCCCCTCTGATGGCATCAGCCCTGTTCTTTGCTGCCTCACGGAAGATGAGCCTGGGCTGGCTCCAGCCAGTTTGCTCGCAAATGAGCTCTGGCTTCCTTGCAAATGAGCTTCAGCCAGCTTCAGCCAGCTCGCTTGTGCATGTTGGGTCCACTAGACTGAGGCCTCTGGCTGAGGTGCAGACGCCCGCCGTAGGGCTCATCATTCCAAAAACACATCTGGGAGGTGTCAGGGTTGCGATTGTTAAAGTTGGTTGCCCACCTCCCAAGGTACTTGGCTTTGGTGAGTAGGTCATTGCTTCAGCTGAAGGCACAGGCACTTTTTCCTAAGGTTGGCTGACTCCCTTGAGCAGGCAGTGTGGAGGTCCAGCCTTCAGGTACCATCCCATCTTTCTCAGCATCACGCGCCACTGCGCCTCTCTTGCAGCTGCATCCTAAAATGACGCAGGAGATCTGCAGTCATAGCCGCATGCAGATACTGCAGAACACACCGCAAATTGCATACCACTCTTCCACCCAGTGCAGGCCTGCTCCTGTGCAGCTGTGTCCGTGGTAAAGGCCATGCAAGCTCTGATGCCTCTGATGCATAGAGAGATTGAGGGGCGTATGCGCTGCGGACCACTCCTTTTTACCCTTTCCCTTTGTGCTGACTTCTTTTCATGTGGGCTGGCTCTGTAGCGAGGGTCACCCTAGCTTCTTTGCTGGGCCGCCTTGACCCCTCTGCAGACATTCTTCCACGCGGGCCGGATCTGTGGCGAAGGCCACCCTAACACATCCCTACCCTGGCCCCACAACTGCCAAATGAGCGGGCGTCGCTACTCAGCCGGTGTGCGCCAGCGGGTGGGTTCCTGTGAATGCGCCCAGTGTGTGCATGTTTCTGTCAGTAGTCGTAAGCATGTTGTGTGTGTGTGTGTGAGGGTGTGTGTGTGCGTGCGCGTGCGCGCGTGCATGCTGGCAAGTCCAAGCAGTTGCTTGTGTCTGAGGAGTTGTCCTGTGAAGAGACAGTGTACAACATGTTAATGCGCATTTGTGAGGGAAAGGCTGATGCAGGTGCCATGATTTTCCTAGGTGTAATGAATTCTTCTCAATTGTCCGGACCATGACTGCGATGTGAGCAACTCCCCAAATGACTGAAGCAGGTCCTTGTGCTTTTTACTGGACCCGTTGATGGCAGTGGCGCTGCCGCAGGCCCATGCTTCATGTTGTTGTTGGCGGTGTTGTTGTTGTTGTTGGTGGTGGTAGTGGTGCTGCTGCTTCTGCAGGTCCATGCTTCATGTCGTTGTTGGCTTCCTTGGATTTTTGACGTCATTGCTGGTGGTGTTGATTGAAGGTCCTTGCTTCATGTCGTTGTTGGCGTTGTTGATGGTGGTGCTGATCGCAGGTCCATGCTTTCCACTTGAACCGAACGGGCTACATGGTCATGGGGCACACCCGGCAGTACCACCGCCTGCTGAAGACATCAAGATTCTGCTTAGCTACACAGGTGTGCTGTGCGGGTGTGCTTGACGACTGATAACCCTGTCCGTGTCAAGGCCACCCAGTCTGACCGCGTGTGGGTGTGCTTGAGGAATGTCTATCCAGGCCGCACGTGCATCGTTTCACAACTAGCAAAGAAGAGGTGTGTTGTAATGCGATGAGAGGGCGGCGCTAGCTGTTGTGCGATTTCGCATCAGAACCGATTGTTGCCCAGGTTTACAGTGAAGTGCAATTAAGGTGGAAAAAGAGGGAAGAGTTGGTACCAAGCATGTGCAAGCGCTTTTGTGTGTACTTATGTGTGTATTTGTATGTGCGTGTGTGCATGCGTTCATGCGTGCGTGTGTACGTGCGCTTGTTTATGCATGTGTATGCGCTGCTTCTGTGTGCGTGTATGTGCGCGCATGTGTGTGTGTGCATGTGTGTGTGTGCAACAGAGCATGTCGATGCTTTGTTTGGACATTGTCCCTCCGTGCTTCTGTGTCCTGGTGTGGCCTCAGCATATGGGGTCATACGTACTCGCATCTTGATGATCGCATGCTAATTTGCCTGCACATCCCTATCCAAGCTGTACATGTGGGCCATGCTGCTGCTGCTGCTGCTGCTGCTGATGATGATGATGATGGTAATGGTGATGGTGACGGCGATAATGGTGATGCTTTAGCACAAAAGCCTCTGCGTGCATACGACGCAGGGGGCAGGCCATGGCAACCGTCAGGTTCTGGATGCCGCTGCTGGCTGCATGCCAGTTGTCATAGGTGAGTCATGTCCCACGCTCGAGTGATGGATGTCTAGGTTGAAGCATGCCAAGGACAGTAGAGAGCACTGTACCAAGGTCTGCCACCCAGGTGCTGCGCAGCTGCCGCAAACATGTGCCAGACTTTCAAAAGCAGGCTTGTTTCCCATTTTTTGAAAGGGCGATGCTCACCTGAGGCATTATGAGCATCCCAGCTATGGGCCTGCTGTTATCCTCCATCGCCAAGGCCGCCTTGATCCAGCCTTCTTGTGATTTAGTGCACTCATCACAGTAAGTCCTGTCTTGGTCCAAATGTGTGCATGCTGCGCGCATGAGACCAGGCCATGCATGCAGCACATGCAGTCAAGGCCACAATGCAATGCAGGTGACGGTGTCCATCAGCCTTTTGAGCCAGAGCTGGACTGGAACGACTTTGGGGTGAGAGTGCCGGAGGAGCGCATCCCTGTGCTGCACGAGATCCTGGCAGCCATTGATGACGACACGTATCGCAGGAAGATGGTGAGTCGTGGATTATTCCAACAGGAAGCTGATCCACATGCTGGCTGCGGCAGGACTACATAATACGGTGCTTTCATGTGTGAAGCCTCTGCTCAAGTATTTAACCAGGGCAATCTTTGGTCTTCTTAGGGGATAACACTTACTTGTATTATTATTCATTACTTATTACTTATTTATTACTTGTGCATGCTGGTGAAAAGAAATCCAGCCAGATGTTGTGGAGGTGAGTGTGCTAAGACCGTTATGCCACTCCCCTTCACGTAAATGCTTCAGAAGCGCTGGAGTGTAGTGCAGACGAATAAGGAGACATGGACATTCTATGTGTAAAACACACTTTTGCTTGTCACGCCCTCTTGTACTCCCCAGGCAGCTTTGCGGTGCGGCGCACAGCATTTGATGTACTCGAGCCTGAGAGGATCAATCTTCGGTGAATCAGGTGCGGTGATCATTTCAATGAATCAAGATATAAAGGAAAAAGCCTTTCAGTGTCACACTCCAAATGTGTCGTGCTGCCCTCTGTGCCTGGGCCCCTGATGCTAAGGAATACTTTGATGCCTGTTGGGGTGAACTTGGCACTGCCTTGAACTTCCCCTTAATGCTACATGGCAATGCTTGGATTGCCCATAGGCCGCTATGACGCGTTTGAGACAACCCTGGAAATTCTGAGGGCGCACATGGACAACCCTGGTGTGCCACCACAGGATCTGCAGAAGGTGTGCAGGCACAGTAGACGCGCGCATTAGAGCATGCACTCTTCTCAAAGCCTGGGACGAAGGTCTGATTGCTGAATTACTCCCTGCCTCCTCAGCTTGTGCTTTTAAATTGAAAGGCTCCGAGGTGCACAGGCAGTAGCTGCCATCCCAAAAATGTGGGCATGAAATCAAGAAGCGCGTGGCGCATGCGCTCGCTTTGAGGAGTGAAGGAGTCTTTAGCACAGCACCAGTAAGACCTGCTGGGAGCTCTTAAATGGACAGGTATGTGCTGTGGGTGATATTGCGCTTTGTGCAAAATCAATTGAAGCCTTTGGGCCAACGTGCATGGTGCCAGGCAAGCAGCGAATCCAACTGTGTCAGAAGCCTGCTCGCACTCCTCAGTCCACCTTCCCTCCCATCTGATGCACACAGGTGGATGCTGGTTTAAAGCGCTTCATGGCGTGTGGGGCAGATGAACTCGGTCAAGGTAAAGTATCCAGGCTTGTGGCACCTCTACAGCTGTGATGAATCTAGGCGTTTGGTTCTGGGCCACTCCTCGCTTTCGGCCCTTCAAAATGAAGGCTAAGACCGATGACGAGGCTGCCACCCCAAAAATATTCAAGCGCGGTGCCAAAGCAATTGGATGGCAGATGACTTGAGCGGTTCTTTACCCCACCACACTTGCCATAGTTGCAAAGCAGTGGCAAATGAGCCCAACTTTGCAATGAGGACTCAGTGATGCACCAGTCTTGAGTTGAAGGGAGCAAGGACTTCAGAACCTAGGAAACGCGGTGGAGCATGCGCCACACCTTTCATCTGGCATGAATGAGTGAGCCCGCAGCTCACCAGAACACTTCAGCCCGTATGCCACCCTGCACTTCTGTCTGTCTTGCTGTTTGTTGTGTGCCTTGCTGCCCGCACAGTGCTTCTTCTTTGCCGCTGCCTGTTTGACTCTCCCTTCTCACCCTTCACAACCACCGTTGCGCCATTGCTGTGCCACCAACCTCTCGTCCATTAGTGATGACCACCAGTGGCCTCTCGTGCATTAGTGATGACCACCAGTGGCCTCTCGTGCATTAGTGATGACCACCAGTGGCCTCTCGTGCATTAGTGATGAC
>LKMJ01007035.1_pt1 | contig 10590 bp, 10 predicted proteins | sample 643391 | NCBI WGS metagenome assembly LKMJ01 (sample SAMN04112250, study PRJNA286221) | soda lake metagenome | biome: soda lake; feature: Kulunda Steppe; material: water; isolation source: sample PL-Br10 brine of Picturesque Lake | place: Russia: Kulunda steppe | collected 2010-07
ACACACACACACACACACACACACACACACACACACACCCCACACGCACACTCTCGCATGCGCGCGCGCACACACACACACACGCATACACACACAACACACACATGCAGAGGCGTGCGCACGCTCACACGCATATGATTGCACACACACACACAACACATACATGCACACAACACGTGCACATATCACATACATGCACACATTAGTCAACAAGTTTCACATTGCTTTGATTCCAACCATTGTACTTGCATTGCCTGAAAAGTACAACAATTACCCTCAAGTTCATGGCATGACAATGCACTTATCTTACTTGACAACCAAAGCAGCTTTGTGTCTGCCACCAGCAAGTAAGATTGTATTGCAAAAGAGTACTGAGAGTGATCTGTTTAACACTGCGGAATGCAGGTGGTGCCATGTACAGAATAGAGGTGAGGGCTTTGAGCAGTGCAGGCTATTCACCTGTCTCACCCATGGTACTTGCCGCGAATAATTTGCGTGCTTGCCTGACTAACTTGCTTGCTTGCCTTGTGCAGACCCTGCTCACGCCCTGCCAGTGCCTGTGCTTCGATCTGCAGGTGGAAGCCAGTGATTTCAAGTGAGTTTGATCACTAAATATCTCAGGTTGAGCGATGCCCATCATGAATCGAGCCAGCATCTTTCTGGAGCACTAGGAGGCAATCCACCTTTGTACCTAAAGCAGCCAACTTGTCTGTGCGCTGCATGCCACGAATGCGGCATAATTTGCAGCCTGAGTGAGCTGATTGCTTTCAAACTTTTCTTACCTCTAAATCCTTTGGTTAGATGATCACTTCACGTTTTAACTCCACACACAATTACAACACAAGAGCTCGAAATGTACAACTAGGTGCTGTGAAAAAAACCGTCAAAGGTTTCAAGCTTTGCTCAAGTCTTCATCTGTGTGTGAGCTTACGTGAAGAGGGTTGTGGGGAATGGTATCTGTATAAGTATACAGCATATATATATTCATACATGTACATATGCATTTAAATCCCCTGTTCACTGCCAAATTAAGAGCTGGAAATTTACATACTAGCCAGTAGTATACCATTTGGCTCCTTTGATCCTGCGACTCCTTAATCTTGCGAGGTCCTCAAATAATCACGGTTATGTATTTGCCAGTCTCAGCATTTGAGCCATTACAAGTGAATTCTGTGTCATGCGTGCACCTCAGGTGAGGTGCAAAATGCTCACTCAGACTATGCTTCCATTCCCCCTCCTCAAATTCTCCATTTTAGAGCTATCCCTCTCTAGGCTTGCGCTTCTCCTCTGTGTGCTCTTGCAACCTTGTATGTATGTATGTATGGATGGATGGATGGATGGATGCGTGGCCACCATGCTTGGGCAATAGCGGGGGGCACTCCTATAGCACCTTAGGAATGAAGAGTGTGGAACCAACCCCACTGGCCTCAGATTTCCCACAGGCTGAAGTGGTGCAGGAGAGGTCTGGTAGCAATGGTAGCAGCACCACGGAGGTGTGAATCAGCCGGATTCAAGGCCTCCCGTCGCCTCTTGTGTACTTTTGTTTGGTCCGACCCACATCGAACAGTGCATTACGCCCTAGAGGCAAACTGATAGATTTGGAGAGCCCGTGGGGGGCAGGAATGAAAATTACTACTTACTTACATACTTTGCAAGCTCTGAAAATAGTAATTGTTTTTGCTACTAACAAATTGCAAGCAAGTGATATGTAGTAAAGTAGTTATTAACATGATCCCTAGGAACCAAACGGCACCAAAAATGTATACGTATATACAGAATCTGAAATTTTCACGCATGTTTCCCACAACCCACACATAAACTTACGGTCGTCCCCACCACTGGGTCACCCCTTCCAGGCAGAGGTGGCCAAATAGGGTCCTCAAGGCACAACTTTTTTTGGGCAACCACTGCACCGTTTCCCAAACTGAGCACCCCATTTTTCTAATGGTTAATGATAGCTTGAAATTTTCCGGTTCCAATGGCGTCTTAAGAGTAACAATTGGTGCAGTGGTTGGAAGGAAATCTTGGAAAAATTAGAATGTACATATACATGGAACAACGCAGACTTTTTTCCCGCACACAGCCCCAAGCTCCAAGCTTGAGATGCCTGCACGTGTATAGAATTGGGCCGCATCTCCTGTGCAAATCTGGGCATGGGAAGCTCTGCTACTGAGCTGTGCGATCAAGAAAGGCAGATATTAAAAAACATTTTTGCCCACCGCTTCCCACCCACACCCTCAATCGGCTCCATTCCAAATAATTCAAATTACTCATGCTTGGTCCAGCTTGAAAGCAGCAAGGGTTGCGCAGATATCGCACTTCCTGTCTTCACACTTAACTCGGTACCGGTCGCGGCAGGGCACCCGCAAAACACACCTTCCCGGCCCATTCCCCTAAATCCGGCTTTGCTGCATCAAACCATCATGCAAGTGCTGCTCAAGTCCTAGAAAGCGTCAGGATTGGAGCAAGATTGGGGAAGTGCCCTTTTCCTGCCAAAATGGTACCAAACAGTGCCAGAATGGCCGATGGCGTGCACATCGTGCCCCCACTTCGCAACTCTTTTCACAGATCCTTGCTTTTTGCAACATGTGAACATTCTATGCATGGTTGGGGCTGGGGTGAGCATGGGGGTGAGAAAGCAAATTGGCCATGTTTGGGGTGGTCCAATGGTGGGGACAACCTTACACATTAGTTACCGTACCGCTCCTTGGATTATCGTAAGTGATTAAAAGTTATTGGGGTCCCGGCGCTAAAATTTCCATTTGTAAAATTAGTGACAAATTATTCAGGATTTAGTCAGGGCCAGGCTTGGGCCCAATATGGAGCTATGCTCCAAAGGGGCAAAGGACGCTATGTGATAGGCTGCACGAAGCGGAAGCGTTTTGAGACCGATGGGCAGCCCAGGGAGCCCCGGATCCGCCTTGACCTGGTATGAGTTGCCGAGTTGAGGAGCATGAGAAGCAGCAAGCAGCAGCCGTTGCAGTCCGCCCCAACCCCTCCCCCCTCCAGGCCTGTGGGTAGGCCCAGGAGGCTGCCCAATGTAGAGGCCCCTCCGACACCCGAAGTTGTTGGGGTGCAGCTCTTGCCCCTCAGGCCCCCTGCTCAATTAGCTCTCAGCTTGCGCTTGTACTTGTTACCAGGCAGCTGCTGCAGCCAGAGGTAAAGAGGAGGGGGAGGGGGTGGGCCTATGGAGGTGTCGTCACTGACGACTCATCAGAAGTCATGTCTGGAGACACAGACATGCAAGAGTAGAGAATTCTGCGATGCTGGCAAGAAGTGCCAAATTGAGAGAGTTTGCATAAAAAGTTATGTTTTGAGGGGCCTCGCGGACACCCAAAATGTGAAAAATCAATGAGAATATTATTTGAGGACCTCGTGTCAAGTACAGGGAAGTACAAACCGGACGGGAACCGTTAACTTTAAGAAGCCCATCTGGAATACCGTTAAGATTCTGCCGGGGGGCCTCCGGGAGATTATCAGTCCCGGGTACCCCCGGATATACCGGATATGGGTTGAGAGGCTGCCTGAAGGCCAGTCCAGGCAAGAGCTCATCGACTGCTTGGGGCAAGCAGGCACTCCCAGTGATATTGCAGACCTGGCATAATCCCCTTTCCCACCTCGTCCGCCTGGGGTTGTGCTGCCTCCCCACCCTGATCAGACAGCCGGGTTGAAGAGTTGCAGGATCTGCGAGCAAACTTGCTAAAAATGGTCTGCTTACCATGGACTTCCTTTTACAAACATAAAACAATATTATTTGTGTATTTTTTCTTTACCCTTGAAGGAAGTGAAGAAGTGAAACCCAAATTTTCGTTCGGCTAAACAAGGAAGCAGCCCAATAGTAAACAAACAAAACAATGGCAAGGATAATCTAATTTCATGCCCCTAGGGTGATAAGACCCAACACACGGTATTCTTGCAGAATTAATGGAAATATATAGCTTGTAAAGGTTGTGAAAAAAGAAAAGAAGTAAAGGAAAGCATCAGGTTCCTTCAGCCTAGCATATTAGCCACGTCACTCTCACTAACCCGGGTGCCTGAACTCCCCTGGTCAAGTAATACTCGCGATACCATGGAAGCGGCACAGTATGAGTTCATACTCGTATACTTGTATGTGCTCATTTCTGATCATAATGTGTTCAGGAGTGTGAATACTTGTGTGCTTGTTCATGAATGCGAGTATTTATGTGTTTGTGGGTGTTCATGAACGTGATGGTTAATGTTAAGGCACCGGTCACATGTATAATTAATTAGGACTTTATTCAGTTCCATAATTATCTCCCGTAATTAAGTTTTGGCATAATTAGTTGGGTTGCGGTCACACAGGACTTGATTAACCTCATATTTGATTATCCCCCTTGTTACACACATTCTTCATCTTTGTTTGTACTGAACTATTGAGGACCAGTGACAGGGGATTGGGTATGAAGGTGCAAGTATTTGCCAATGCTTGCACCCTCATGGAGCGTGTGTGTGGATGCACCTGTGGATGTACTCCTGAGTGGAGCCACTTCAAGGGGCTGTTCACTCGTGTGTGTGTTGAAGCTGCGTATGAAAGCTCTGCTCTACAAATATTCTGAATAGGATGACACTGATTTCCTTGAGGAAGTCCTCAGTGTCCTTATTCCATGTATTCTGGGAATGCTGGAGGGTGCGTCAGCCTCCTGACCTGTGCGGTGCAACGAACATATCTGAAAATGCTGTCAGCATTTGATGCAGACTTCTACCAAATATCTGAGCCTCCACCTCCCTGAGGGCGAGGCACCAAAACTGTATCCCAAATACACTCGGCCTCTCAAAGCTCTTGAAGTCAATTCTCCTGTGGCTTCCAAGGTTGACAAGGTAGGGTTATCCGCCAGTATGGTCATAAGGCTGAATGGTTTGTTGCTGGTCTTCACCGGAAAAAAAGTGTGTGATCCATAATGCATAAGTCGAATGATTCATAATACTTTCTATATAATCCATGATGTCTGAGATGATATGGCAGAGTTTGTTGTGCCGTTGAGAAAGGAAACCAAAGACAGTCTGACTCCTGTTGCTTACAAGCTCAAGCTACCACCCACAATGAAGTGCCATAATGAATCACACCAGCCTGTTAAAACCAGCAGACTTCTTTTCAGATGAATTCCCCGACCTCATTCAGCATGCACCCCCACCAGTGCGTGTTGAAAGTAATCAAGCCTATTTAGCTGTAGATGTCATCATGTGCCACAAGCCTTGTACTGCCAAGTGCCAAGGTGAAACAAAACACTACCTGATAAAATGAGCTGGATACCCAGTTTGGGATAACACTGAAGAGCCTGCACAAAGCATTGCAGAAGGTGTGCCTGAAGAAGTGGTAATGTAATAGGAAAGGCTGAACCGCAACTCGAAACCTCACGCTTCCACCCCTACCTCCGCCTAATGTACAGTTTCAGCCCAGTCTCTGGTTTCAGTCAAAGACACAAGACAGGCTAAGAAGCCTAGGCTGCTAGAATAAGTATGAACTACGGTTGCCTGACATTTACTGTACCTGCCTGAGTTTCTGCTCACGTGTACAGGCAGTGGTGGATGATACTTTACCTCCTTTTCTTAGCAACTTTTTCTGTTTATGCCTATCTGTATGTTTTGGCTAAATCTGCTTGGCTTAAAACCATATGCACTTTGAGTTTTTCCAGCGTGGCAGAATGCCAATGCTTCTTTGATATGTATAATTATTTCTTTCTGGAAATTTTGCGCTGATGCTTGGCTGGAAGTTACCATATGAGTTTTTTGATATTGTCTGGGCTTTTCCAATTATTGTACTAAGTGAACTTGTACTGTACGTTGGATGCTGGGCCCGGGGACCATGTGTGGTGTGCAGCAGCACTCTTACATTACAGGGCCGCACTATCTTGGTTCAAGCAGTAGGCAGAAGAGCGCTCGGGCCTGGACTAGGCTGCAGCAGTGCTTTCATTGGCTGCAGCTGCTGAGAGCGTGTTCCAGCTCTGTAGCTTGCTCTCCATTGATACCTGCACTGACCAATCCAGAGGACACCTGCAAGACACCGTGCCCTCTTCCAAGGCCCTTAGGAGGGCTGCTAGGGTGATCAGCCTTCCTTCTCCTGCCCATGTTTCACCTAAGAAATATTTAAGGGGAGATACTTGAGTTAAAAGCACGGACCTGTCCAAATTTCTGAAAGGGCACCTGTTTTGGGCCATTTCGTATGGATACTTTCCTTCCATGATGGTCCTGAGGCAATTTCAGGATATTGGGATCCTAATTATTTTTTGGTAATGGGGTCCCCCCCCCCTAATTACGATTTCCTAAGTACAATTAGCACGTTGTTATTAAGTCCATAATTACGTAGTGTGACTGCCTAATCAATTACCTTTTTCGTATTGTAATTAGATGGCTAATTAATCACAAGTGTGACCGGGGCCTTTGTAAGTAATAATTCTCAGTAATATTGTTCATCCCTGTGTAACCGCCCACTTTAAAGCTGCAGCTTTTCCTACGTAAGTATTCCAAGCCGCTAAGGACCAAGGATTCACGAAGAATTGCTCTGCCTTCTCTGTGACATGAATGCAGGGGTTTGCCTGTCATCAAGCAGCACCAGGCAGTGAACGCTGTTTTAAAGGAGGATATAGCCAAATGGCATGGCATTCAGTTGACAACAAAAGCTAGTGACCCATCAAGCAACTGATGTCATCCATCATCTCCCTTGAGAGCTAATATTTTGGTCATGATCACGTGTTGGCGTGACTGTTCTGCACCCTGTACTTTCCTCAAAACCTGAGACACCACCCCATGTGCCCCTTGTTTCTTTGTCTGCGCTTCCTCTCACATAGCATCTAAAATGGTCAACCATTTGCTTAATTCCTTTCTTGTGCCCCTCAGGTCGAGAACTGTGTATTGCCAACATTTCTTCCTTGATCATGATCCTTTGTACATTTGTGCTGAGCAGCTAAGCAAAATGTCGTGCTGAATGTCTTGCGGTGGGGCGGTAGGGTCCTGTAGCCAGAAATGGTTGGTCTGCTCATTGAGAAGAGAATCTATGTAGAGGTCTGACCATTGGCTAGGTCTTTGGCTGATGAATCTGTGATTGATACCATTGCAGAGAGAATGGTCTTCTTGGGGTTTAATACAGGAATGGCAATAAAATTGAACATTTGAGCTTGTCAGACACCCGTTTTGGGCAAGCACAGGTGTTTTAAGAAGGTGTTGTGCACATGTAGCTGATAATGCTTGATCAAGCATGGGATCTGCATCTCCAAAAAGCTTCGAGGAGTTATTCCCCAATGTATGCTAAGAATGAGGTTTGGTAGATTAAATGCCCCTATGCAGAAATACAGATGAGTCCAAGAAAAGCATGCACCAGACGGCGTGTTTACATCGCTGATTCCAGTTAGAAGATTAAGGGATTTTATAAACACCGGTTTGAATTGATAACCGTTAAAAACACTAACCCTTTTCTCTTCTCCCTACTAGCTTTCCAAGCCTTCTAAGGCCACAGGATCATTGCCAAAAGCCATTAGAAACTTTTCTTGGCTTCCCCCAACCTGACGTCAGGGCTTTGGGTGGCAGTCAACAGATATGGAAGGATGTTACCGTCGCAGCTCTGTGCATGCAGTGCAATGCAAGCGATCAAGGCTTGCATTTTTTCTTCCTGAGCTGCACGCAGCTGCACTTCCTTCCAGTGCGCACGTGCACGCTGATTCAGCTGGGATTAATCACCCCTATCGTAAACGCAGAATGATTAAGCAAGCAAGCATAAATGCCAGCGTGATTACTTCAAGTGCTTAATTCAGAATCAATCACAAGCCATTGTTAACGCACCGTCACTTATTTCTGGAAGTGTCTCGTTTCAAACCTGCGCGTGAATTAGCTAGACTATTTATTTAAATGGGAATTGAAAAGGTAAGTGAAAAAGTTGTGACTGGAATGATGGAATGACGTCCAGCGTCCACTCCAGCTTACATGATATCTTACACTGTAGTTCTATCCAATAGTAAAAAGTTGATCATTTAGCTTAAGAGCAACTTGGTATCCGTATAGGGTGTACCGAATGCATATGCTTAAAATTTTCCCGTGCACTTGTAGCCAATAAAGCAAACGCGTCTAGCGCGGAGCGTGAGGCCGAAATGGTACGGCTAGCCAGCTGGGCATGGATCTCTTGGTGGACCACCAACTGCAGGTCCTCGACGGGCTTGTCACGAAGGTCAATTGAGTAGCTTTGTCTTTCTGGAAACACCTGCAGGTGTACAGCAAGCGCGTTCAGAACGCCAAGGTGTCGCGTTTCAGCGAGAACGTGCTGAGGCGTGGGGCTGTTGCAGAGTCGATGGTGAGTGTATGAAGGATCTTTACGTGGAAGTTAGGGGGCCCGAGGCTGCGTGGGGACCCGGGGTGCTGGGTAAGGGTGCTTGTGCAGGATTGCCTGCAGCTCTTAAGAGGGAGAGGCAACATTTGCAGATTGTAGAAGGCCGCTCTGCACTTTCTCTTGGAATGTTACAATTGAGTGCGCTCAAGACAGCTGCATCAGTCCACCCTACATAGTGCCGTATACCTGAGGCAACAGCTTGCTGATTGCAAGATGCCGGAAAATGGAGGTCCTCCTTGTGCATGAATTTGCTGCAAGAGGAAGAAATAGCGCTGCCTGTTGTTTGCTGAGGGTCAGTCTGTTGTTCTTGTTAGAAGGAGTAGAAGGTTCATGGCATTGCACAGAGCTGCTGACAAACGCACATGTGCGTTCTGTGCACGCGCAGGCCAAGAAGAAGGAAAAGCTGGCAGTTGGACCCCTCATGCTGGCATTCTTTGTATTCGTTGTCATTGGCTCAGGTATGCGTGCGCGTGAACTTGAGCTTGAATGCCTTCCATGTTTTCAAATGCATGAATGCTGTGTGTATGTGTGCGCGTGTGCATGTGCGTGTTTGTGTGTGTGTGTGTGTGCATGTGTGTAATTGTGTGAAAATGGGTGCTCATTCTACCATGTTCTTGAGAGCAAGCCCTGTAATGAACGCAACCATGAACAGCATTCTTGAATGAAAGCTCACATGTACATTCCTCAATTTCTGCTTCGCAGCCATCTTGCAGATAGTGCAGTCAAGCATGAACCCTCCAGACATCTGAGATGATGGTTTTGAAGAGGGTTTGGGGGTTGGAAGCCAAAGGGCAGCACTGCAAGGGGTGTTCAGCGCGAATGACATGTCAATTGTTAAGAAGGAAGCACAAGAAGCCAGCCCTGACAGAAGTATGCTACATGGTAGACAAACTGTCCAAATGATTTAGGAAAGCGCTTGTGCTATCAAGCGGATCTGCTACAGAGGTTAAGTAAAAGTAGGGGTGCAATTTCGTACATGTTTTGTGTTTGCTTGTGAAACTAAAACACCTTGTGTGTTGTTTTATTTCTGAGGTGTAAAGGAGCAAGCATTGAAGGTTTCAGGTGAACAAGGTATGCAAGGTTTTTAGGATAAGCTACCAGTCCAAAAAGTGTGACTGACAGGGAAGGCACAAGAAATCGTGGACCATTCTTGCAGCACCTACTAGTAGCTCAAAGAAAACGCTTGAAAAAAAGAAAAAAGGAAAAACTATGCAGGCAATGAAGCACTCCCCGGGAGTGTAGGGCCTACATCAATTAAGGAGGAGGGGTCACCTAGTTAAAGTTTAAGTTAAAAAGGGTTAACCGCCAGCCAGATCGTTAGGCTGATTGGTTTGTTGCTGGCCTTCGCCAGCCAAAAAATAGTCCATAATGTCCGAAATGAAATGGCAGAGTCTATTGTGCCGTTGAGAAAGAAAATCAAAGACAGTCTGAAAGGAGAAGGGGTCACCTAGGGCCTGAGCACCGCATGACTCCTCCACCAGCATCTTGCTTTCTTTGAAAGGAAACAACTGAGGTCAGTGGGGATTAGGAGAGTGACTAGCAGTATCCCACTCCTGATCTTGATCATCAAGATTGTGATGATTGTTGCAAATGTTTTTTCACGCCTCTTGAATAGATTTTTCCAGAGTGGTATTTCTACCCAGTTTTCAAAATTTTACGTGTCGAAGTTTCACAGCAAGCTTGGAGGCTTTATGAGGATCTAGACCAAGATTTTTCAGGGGCTCCAAACTGTAAGGGCTTTAGATTGTGCTTCCCACTTCTAGAAGAATAGTGTGAAGGCTATCATTGGCCGCAGCTCGGCGAAGGTGGAAAGGGTAAAGGGTACTTCAGACCAAATTGGATGTGTCTCCCTTTCCTTAATTGATGGGGGAGGTGTTGCCACGCCAGATTGGTGCAGTTCCAGATTTATGCTGCACTGTGACCCGGAGGTCAATTGAGTCAGTTGGTGGAGTATTTGATCCCATTGTGAGTTCAGCTACAGCTGTATTTGAGCACGTCAAAGACAAACTCGCGGTAATACCTTGTTTGCTCCTTGCGACCTTGTAACAAGTACGCCAGGGAGAAGACCCCTCTAGCTCTTCAAGAGCCCAAGTTGGGGGGCAACAGGCATGGCAGCGCCATCCAGTCCAGTCCAGTCCACCGTCCAGTGTGAGTGCATCCGTGGATTGCCCATGCAAGTGGTGGGCCACCACGGACAGTAGCTGCATGCAGCGCTGAACCAGCTTGTCATCAGGCTGAACAGAGAGAGAGAGAGA
>LKMJ01007036.1_pt1 | contig 10590 bp, 9 predicted proteins | sample 643391 | NCBI WGS metagenome assembly LKMJ01 (sample SAMN04112250, study PRJNA286221) | soda lake metagenome | biome: soda lake; feature: Kulunda Steppe; material: water; isolation source: sample PL-Br10 brine of Picturesque Lake | place: Russia: Kulunda steppe | collected 2010-07
ACGTTGATACCGGCATCCCGGACGGCGCTCACGATGGTGTCAAACCGGGCGGGCGGACATTCGAGGTCGACCTCGACTGGAATGTGCCCTCGCGGGGTGATGTTTCCGCGTTCGTGGTGGATCGAAAGCAGATTGCCGCCGTTTTCGGAGATCGGTTCGAGCGCCCGGAGTAGTTCACCGGGCTCGTCGGTCAACTCGAGGCGAACGGTGTATGCCCGGACGCCACCGTCGGTTTCGGCGTCAGGCGTAGCCTCCTCGGCCATTACCGATACCTCCCGATGACGAGTCCGTGTTCGGTCATACTGACGATTGTGTAACCGGTAGGTAAAAGCGTATCCGTCCAGCGTCGGTCCATGGCTCCTCGAGTTCCAGTTCAGAACGAGTCTTTCGTCGCGTCGAGTGGACCCCAGTCGCCCCGGCCGCCCTCGGTCCGGTCGATTCCCATGATGGATTCGGCTTGGTCTGGGCCCCCAAGGCTCTCGCGGGCGTCAGGAACGCGCATGACGACCTCGTTGATTTCGGGCCAGGTGAGCAGTTCGGCTTCGATGTTGCTCGTCGTAATATCACTGACCTCACAGCCCCGACAGCCACCGCCGAGTTCGATCACGACTTCGCCGGTGTCGGGATTGGCCGTGCGAACCGCGCTCGTTCCCCCGTGCATCTGGATGATCGGCATCTCACGCATCAACCACTTCTCGATGCGTGTTTTGAGGTCTTCGTCCTCGTCGGTGCTTCGTCCGCCGCCGGCTCGGTCGGGCGTGTTACTCATTACCGGCCCTACGGGAGCCCCAACCAATAACCTTGGGTTTGGAGGCTCGAGGGCGCTTGTTTCACGGATAATCGTTTGAGTTTGGACGGCCAATAGGGGACGAAACGAACGCCCTGATCGAACGGGAGCATCGACTCACGACCGACTATCCGTGTTCCGCAACCGATGGGCGGCATATGCGGTGAGGCCACCAACGCCGGCAAGGGCGGCCACCAGCCCGAATCCAGGGACCGAGTCATCGCCTCTATCCTCGACTCCCTCATCTCCCGCTTCCACCGCCTGAAAGGTGTAGAGCGCGCCCTCGATATCGGTGTTTGGAATCATCGGTGTCGAACTCGCAACTACCGTCTCGCCCGTGAGCTGGGCGGTCCAGAAGGCAGTTTCCTCGGTGTCACGCCACGCGGCCACTGGCGTCGGCTCAGCGGGGTCGCGCACGTCGTGCACCGTCACCCCGCCCTGATACCACGAGGCATAGAGGTGACCGTTTCGCAGTTCGAAATTGTGAGCCGTCGTCCACTCGCCACCATGGTAGGAGGCGTCACTCGTCGACGGTGGCGAAATCGTCGCCAGTGATTCGGGCGCAGTCGAATCGGTGACGTCAACTAACTCGATTCCCGACGCGCCCTCGGGATCGCCCGCCTCGAGCGCCCACGTCTCCCGGCCGATTGCAAGCAGCTCGCCCGTTTCATCGACCACTGCAGTGTGGTCGTTGCCCGGTGGCCCCCGCTGGGCGGCTTCGATCTCACTCCCGGCAACCTCGAGTTGGGAGTCGACGTCCAGTCCGGCGACGTGCGAGCGATAGGTTGGTTCAGTGGGGTCGCTTACGTCAACCAGATACGTGCCAGCGTTCCAGTAGGGTAGATACGCAATCCCGTCGTGGACGGAGACGTCGTGGAGATACCAGAGTTGCCAGTGGACATCGGCCCATCGGGGCTCGACCTCGAGTACCGACCAGCGGCCGACTTCGACCCGGTCTTCGGGGTCGACAATGACGAGTGCGTTCGTCTCCCCATCGTTTGCGACGTAGTAACACAGTCCATCGGAAAACGTGCAGTTGTGAATATGAACGTCAGTTTCGTAGGGGTCACCCAGTTGCTCGGGAGTGGTTGGATCGCTAACGTCAAAAAAGACAAGCGCGTGAAGCTGGTCGCCGTCAACGCGGTTTGCGGGGCCGGCAACCGCCAATGTATCTCCGGCAACTGCCACGTCCTGTATCTGCTCGAGCGGTCCATCAGGATGGTCGGCGGCGACTCCCTGGTAGTCGGCGAGCACGGTCGGCTCGGTTCGGTCGGAGACGTCGACGGTAGCAAAGCCGGTTAGCGTCGCAACGTACGCTGTCCCGTCGGCGGCGACGGCATCGGCAGCGCCATCGACGGAAACGGAGCCCAGTGGCTCGAGTGTTTGAGTGGCTGCCGCCGATACTGAGCTGACAGGAGCCCGTGTTGAAGCTGAAGATGAAAGTGATGACGAAACTGAGAGCCCGACGCCGGCAGTATAGAGGAGCTGCCGTCGAGTCACGCGCATAGTCTGACGTTGGCTTGAGGAATTATAAGCACCACCCCGCCACCCAACTGCTCACGACTGTAGCAGTCGCCGGTCACCGGTCCCGGCAGTCATCGCACTGGCAAGCGCCCCACGGACGACGACATCGTCACCCAGATCGGTCGTCGTGATCTGGGGCACGTTCGTCATCACCATATCGGCGATGCGTTCACGAATCGGATCGACGACGAGTGACTCGTTCTCCAAAGCAACGGCCCCGCCAAAAGAGACGATAATCGGGGCAAAAGCGTGGATGACGTTGGTGACGCCGATGGCGTTCCAGTGGGCCAGTTGCTCGATGGTATGATCGGCGAGTTCGTCCTCACCGGCCAGCCTAAAGACGTCTTCCGCGCTGAAATCCGGGTCCTCGAGCGGGAGGTCGGTCGTGAGTGTCGGATCATCGTCGGCCAGCAGTCGGGTGTAATCGGGGATGTTGCTCCCCGAACAGTAGCCTTCCCAGTGGCCTTCATGACCACAGCCACAGGTCATCCGACCACGGGGGTCGACGACGTAGTGACCGGCTTCGCCGGCGTTGCCGTCCCAGCCGGTGAGAACCTCCCCGTCGACGGCGACGCCGGCACCGATCCCGGTGGAGATGGTGATGTAGACCATGTCGTCGGGGTTCCGGTCAGAATGAAACCGTTCGCCGATGACGCCGGCGGCGGTGTCGTTGTGGAGGTAGACGTCGTCGCTCCCGACGAGTTTTCTGATGGGGCCGGTGAGTGGAATGCGGTCGATGGTATTCGGGAGATTTGCCGGATCGATCACGGCCCCCTCTGCTAAGTCAAAGGGACCGATCGAACCGATTCCGACGGCCGTCACCTGCTCCGGGCGGACCCCGGCTTCCTTACAGGCCTCCCGGAGCGCCGTAAGAACTGCTTCCGTCACGTCAATGCCAGTCGGACCGCGTGGGGTCCCGGTTCGACAACTTCCGACGATTGTGCCCTCGTCGTCGGCGACGACGACTCGGAGATTCGTCGCCCCGAGGTCGACGCCCGCGTAGTAGACCATCCGTATGGTACCAGACGGGGGCCGTCACACTTAACGACAGTGTTGCGTATGTGGGTATCGCTACCATACCACTTTTCGAGCCGTTTGCAGCATCCACATCCGTCGACCGTTCTTGCCCGGCGTCAGTGACGGACTAGGCCGTCATCGCGCCCATATCGAACGACTCGGTGAGTTCCGCTAGCTCATCGAGCGTCTGCTGTTCTTCCCGAAGGTTCGCTTCGAGCATGTCAGCTTCCTCGTCCATCCCGAGTTCGGCCGCAAGCGGGATCAGGTTGCCATAGGCGGCAATTTCGTAGTGTTCGATCTTTTGGGCAGCAGTCGAATTGAAATAGTCGAGCACCGCCTGATCCGGTTCGGTCTCGACGAACGCCTCGTGTTCTTCGATGATACCATCGAGGCCCATCGCCTCGAGGGTCTCCGGTGACTGGCCGAACGACTCGAACACCGTCTCGAGCCGCTCTATGTGCTGTTCGGTCTGTTTGCGGTGGTCGGCAAACGCCTGCGCCATCTCCTCGTGGGACGTTTCGGCTTCCATCGCTTCGAGGGACTCGAGGAGGCGCTGTTCGGTGTAATAGATGTACTTGAGGCCGCTCTCGAACAGGTCTTCGGTTGTTTCGATGTTCATCTGGATCTGGGAACCTCCGGTTGCTACATCATCGACGAGCATCAAATCTCGTCAGCCTGCGACGGCAGGCGAACGAACTGGTAGTCGATAGGAGCGCAGTGTAACATGTATGACCCACGCTATCGTAGCACAATACATGGCCACTAAAGACACGACCAAACCGGGCGAATCGCTTACCGAAACGGAACGCGAAGCCCTCCACGAAGTCGAACTCGGCCTCGAGTGGCTCCAGCGGGCCCAGGGAAGCCTTCTCGAGTTCCATCACGCGACGGGCCATGGGATGGACCATCTCGAGACGGCACGCAGGCGGCTTGCGGCCAGTGGACATCACGAGTTGGCCACAGCAGTACAGACGGAGGTGTTGCCCCGTGGTGTCGTCGACGGCGACCGATGGTCCTACGATGTCGTCGAAAGTTTCCAATCTGAGTTGCTCGTGGAGGTTGTGAGACTCGAGAGCCGTGTCCGTCGAGAGTTAGCCGATGGAAAACGACATGTGACCGAGCGGGAGCAAGAACGAGCGTGGAAGGCGCGGGCCGAATGGGAGGGCTAATCGCCCCGAACAAACGTCACGGGGACCGGCGAAGAGAGGAGTACTTCCTGGGCGGTCGAGCCGAATACCGCCTTTCCGGTCGGAGAGCGCTTTCGGCCGCCGATAACCACGCGGTCAGCCTCTACTTCGGCGGCAAAGTCGGCAACGGCCGGTCCGTGTTGGCCGACGACGCCACGGACGGAGACCTCGAGACCTGCCTCCTCGAACGTCGAACGCAGTTGCTGTACATCGTCGTCTTCGCCAGCAACGGCGTCCGGATCGGCCGCCATCGGTGGGCCATCGAACTCAAGGGCGGCGACGGCGTCCCCAAACTCCTCTTCGGTGTAGGTGTATGCAATGATAACATGTGCGTCAGTCGGTGTTGCCACCTCGAGAACGGTTGCAGAAAGGACGTCCAGTCGGTCTGCGTCCCGTGGACCGATGGCCAGACAGATGCTGTCAAGTACCATACTCCCCACTGACGGTTCTGTAATGTTAAAGATTCGTAGCCGGGCCGTTTTGCCGAGTGTTCGGTGAAAGACAGCGGTGAGGTGAGAGCTCAAAGTGGGAAGTCATGGAAGGACTATAACCGATTCCGCCCCGAACCTCGAGTATGAACCAGCCGGATCTCACCGGGAAGACGGTGCTCGTGACGGGCAGTGCAAAAGGCGTCGGTCGCGAACTGTTGTTGGCGACAGCCGACTGTGGGGCGTCGACCGCCGTTCACTACTACTCGAGTGCCGATGCCGCCGAGCGCGTCGCCGAAACGGCCGCCGAACGCGGGGCCGAGGCCGTCACAACCGTTCAGGGCGACGTGACTGATCCAGAGAGCGTCGACGAGCTATTCGATGACATCGAACACACACTGGGACCGGTTGACATCCTCATCAACAACGTCGGAGATTTCGCGCCCGCTCACTGGGAGGAAATCGAGTTCGACGCGTGGAACCGCGTCCTCGAGACCAATTTCAACGGGACCGCTCTCTGTTCGAAGCGCGCCCTCCCAGCCATGCACGAACAGGGTTATGGGCGAATCGTCAACATCGGCTATGCCTCGAGCGAGAAGGGGCTCGTCAGCCCGAAAAACTTCCCGTACTTCGTCGCGAAGGCGGGCGTGCTCATGTTTACCCGAATGCTCGCTGCGGACACGAGCGAGGACGGAATTACGGTCAACGCCATCTCGCCGTACGTCGTCGAGAACTCCGATGAATTTCCTGACGAACTCCCCCGCGGCCGACCGGCTGCCTTCGAGGACCTCATCGCTCCACTGCTGTTCGTTCTCGATCCCGACAGCGCCTACATCAGCGGCGAGAATATCGAAGTTGATGGCGGGTGGCTGCCCGAGCGTGTGTGACGTGATTGACGCCCGCCCTTCGGCCCTAAGGCTTCAAGAAAATTCTCTCGCTACTTAAAAATGGAACTGCTAACTGCGCCACCCGGAGTGACCGTTTGCTCCTCACTATTGTAGTCGATTAGTCCGACATCATCCAACGCCGGCAGGTCGCGATGATGGAGAAGGAGTTTGCGTTGAGGCATGTCGCCATGACAGCACGGATTCGCTGAAGCGTCTGTTGCTAGCTCTGTTGCAATCGCTTCAAGCTCGAGTGGGCCACGCTGCGTGGTTACCATCGAGACAATCCGTTGACGGCAGGGATACGCGAGGACCACGGCGAGCACATCCCACGACGCGTCTTTCAGCGCGGGCGAAAGCAACGCCGGGTTCGCCCGCGAAAGCCGCTCAGTTGGGACAACCCCCTCCGAATGCTGCCTAATCAGGCCGATCTGTTCTAGTTTCGGCAAATAATGGTGCTGAAGCGCGACAGAGAGCTGCGTGCGCTCAGTGTCGGTCACCGCTGACGGTGGTTTGTCCTGCTCTCCGGCACTGAGTTGGACGGCAAGATCCCGCCGTGTCAACGGTGTTGTGCTTTGATAAAGAATAGTGAGCAACTGCCGTCCGCGATCAGTCTTCAGAATCGAAAGGAGGTGTCGGCGGCCAGTTTCTGGGGGTGCATAAACTTCAGTGACCATTATACAGATGCTGTACCTAACGGAATATAGTCTACGGGCCGGAAATATGTGATCACTCGAGTTCAGATGGGGATTCGGTGAACACGAGGTCAAGAAGTTTCTTTTCGGCCTTGCGAATATGCTGGTGGAACGTCGATGAACCGATATCAAGCGAGGCGGCGACCGTCTCACCGGAGCTTTGGCGCGGCCAGTCGAAAAAGCCCGCATAGTAGCCCGCCTCAAGTGCCACCTGTTGTCGGTCTGTGAGGCGTTCTGGGAGCTCCTGACGGATCGCTTGGACCGAGGGATCGACGCGTGTTGTTTGGTGTTTCCGAATCATTTCCGCGGACGGAAAAACCGACGTCACAATATCGAGAATCTGTGACGGGTCCGCGCTTGGGGCAACGTGGATCTCTAAATAGGCGTCGCCGGAATCGATCGACATTTCGGAAAAATAACCCCCATGAGCCGCGATAGTCGACATAACGGGTGGTTCACTCATTCGGACTTCGAAATGTGTGGTTCCTCCAACCGTTCGGAGTTCGGTTACTGCCTCCCACTCGGGGACAGTCTCAGCACCCACGATTGTTTCGATCACGTCCATCCCATTTCCAGTCACAGAACCGTACATCAGGAACCGATCATCACCGGTCGCGACGGTTCGGTCAAGAGAAAACGTGCCATCAAGCGAGACAGAAACCGGGAATGAATCGAAGATTCGCGGGACACAGAACGATATTTCCGTGATCTCATCGCCCATCAACGCCTGTTTTTGTGCGAGGGTCGCGATTGCATGGCCGACGATTTCGCCGATTTGGCTGACAACTGCCCGTTCGGCGACATCAAACCCATCGGTTCGGTCAGAGTGGACGGTCAGTACCCCATACAGCGTCCCCTCGTGGAGGATTGGAATCGCCGCAACTGAACGGGAGCCGTCGGTCTCAATCCAGTCTTGCCACGACTCGACCGAAGAGTCCTCGGATGCGGCCCGTGAAACATGCATCTCCCCCGATTGAAACGTCTTCTTGACCGGATTTCGATTGCCCGAATGAGCCCCATCTACCCTCCAGTTAATCTCCTCGAGAGTCGGTTCGACGCCGGCTACGGCGCGTGGGGTGATCTCGTTCGTTCGCCGGTCAAGGCCGGCGATCCACGCAGTCGAATACGAGTCGGTGGCAGCGAGCTGGTTACAAACCGTTGTTTCGACCTCCTCACGAGTGGACTGATCGATGACCGCGTCAGTAATCTCTTGGACGACCTCGTTGATCGTATTCAGCGCCTCTAGCCGGTCGTTTTTTTCATGGAGTCGGTCGGTCGCCCGTTGGCGCTCGAGTTCGCAACTAATCCACTGACTCATGAGATCGACAAGCGTTTTTTCCCACTCCGAAAAGGGGGTTTCTCGAGGCGCCGTCCCGTAGAAACAAAACGTCCCATGTACCTCGTTATCAATGAAGACCGGCGCACCAAGATAGCACGAGAGTTCCCACTCACCGAAGTCGGCAGGGTCGGATTCCGTCTGGTCGTCTGCCTCGAGATCATCGAGAACCACCGTCTCTTCCCTTCGGACAACGGTTTCACAGGTCGTTTCCGCAACCGGGACGACATCCCCAGCCTGGACCCAATCGTCACCACCAACGATGACTTCGAACATGTACTCGTCACCCCGGATCTCCGACAACGTTCCGTACTGCGTCTCGAGTTCCGCGCGACCGAGTTCGAGGAGTGCCTGTACCTGTTCGTCGAAGGATTGGTTGCGATTCGAAACAATGTCATGCATCTCGTGGAGCACGTGCTCGCGTGTGTGTCGCTCCGTAATGTCTTGGGACATCCCCATGGCTGCAAAGATTTCGCCGTCGTCGTCACGAACCGGGAGAAAATGAAACTGATACACCATCTCGCCGACCGTGTCCACGAATCTCGAGGGGTGGCCCGCAAGCGCCGCTTCGTATCGGGGCACGACCACGTCTGCGAGTGCTGTTGGCAGCTCCCGAATAGAGCTCCCCTCGAGATCGGCTCGTGTCATGTTTGTCTCTCCCTCGGGCGTACCGCCGAACGTAGTGTACTGACAGTCCTCGTTGACCAGCGCAACGGCACCGTTGGGAAAGTTCTCAATCAGTGTCTGGAAGCGCTGTTCTTTTCGTTGGAGTTTTTGTTGGCGTTTTTTTCGTTCCGTACAGTCCCGACTAACTGCCACAAACCGATCTTTCCCTGCTAAATTGAGGCGAGTGAGATTGACCTCAACGGGGAACGTGGATCCATCACGTCGTTGATATCGGGTGTCAAACGTTCGAAGCTCACCAACGGAAATATCTGCAAGCAGTGCCCCAACTCCGTCAGCATCAATCGACTGATCGATCTCCCAGATACGCCGTCCGATCAGTTCCGTTTCGGCGTACCCCAGTTTCTGACAGAGTCGCCTGTTCACCTCAAGCAGGGTTCCCTCCGGATCGAGTACATCGATCATATCCGGTGAGTTTTCGAACAGGGCTTCAAGCCGCGCGGTGGTTTCCTGTAGGTGCTCCTCGTGGCCCATACGGTCACCGGTCGACTCACGCCACCAAACCCGCCCGCTCGAACCGACTTTCTTGCTCTCAAGCTGGCCGTGGTCGACCAGCCGGTCGAGTCGCTCGTACGTGCTCCGGCGACCCACCTCGAGGCGGCTGGCGACCTCAGTGGTCGTCAGCGGCCTGTGAGAATCAAAGCACGCGAGCGTCTCCCGGAGGGTGGTAGTGAGCGGTTTAGTGCCCATTTATTTTTCACATGTTACCTTTATATATTAATCCTCCGCCGGCGGAGGGTTTGTCAACCGCAGTCGAAATCGTATTCCACTCGAGGAGTTCGCGAGCGTGGTCCGGCGTATCGAGCCGACCATCATCCGCAACCGACAGCCCTTCATTTGTGCAGTCGCTCCCCTCGGGTAGATGAGCACGGAGTACATCGAGGTTCGAGGTGCCGAGGAGCATAATTTGAAAGACCTCGACGTCTCGATCCCACGCGAGGAGCTGACCGTCGTCACGGGACTCTCAGGGTCAGGGAAGTCCTCGTTGGCGTTTAACACCGTCTACGCCGAAGGCCAACGCCGCTACATTGAGAGCCTCTCGGCGTACGCCCGAAACTTTCTCGGGCAGATGGACAAACCCCAAGTCGAGACCGTCGAGGGCCTCTCGCCAGCGATCTCGATCGACCAGAAGAACGCCGCGAACAACCCCCGCTCGACCGTCGGCACCGTCACCGAGTTACACGACTACCTGCGCCTGCTGTACGCCCGCGTCGGCACCCAGTACGACCCTATCACCGGCGAGGAGGTCGGCGAACAGAGTGCCCAGGATATGGTTCGCCAGATTCTCGAGCTGCCCGAGGGGACAAAGGCCATGCTCGCGGCCCCCGTCGTCCGCGACCAGAAAGGTGCGTTCGAGGACCTGTTTGGGGACCTCGTCGCCGACGGCTATTCCCGCGCTGAAGTCGACGGTGAACCCGTCGATCTCACCCTCGAGACGCCCGATCTGGACAAAAACTACGACCACACGATCGACGTCATCGTCGACCGCGTGAAAATAAGCGAGGAGAGCCGCCCACGCATTACCGACAGCGTCGAGACTGCCTTAGAGGAGGCCGACGGCGCACTCAAAGTCATTATTCCCGACCCGCCGGCCGACCTCGAGCTCGATTCGAACGTTCGTTCGACGGGCGCACTCGGTGAGGCGAGTGAGGTGTCCGACGAGGACCGGCTCGTCCTCCAGTTTTCGACCGCCCTTGGCAACCCAAACAGCGACTTTCAGTTCACCGAGATTGAGACCCGGAGCTTCTCGTTTAACAGTCCGCATGGAGCCTGCCCGGAGTGTGAAGGCCTTGGCAAGACCAAGGAAGTCGATGAGGATCTCGTCGTCGTCGATCCCTCGAAACCGATCAAAAACGTCTTCGAACCCTGGAGTTACAACCGCTCGTACTACCGGACGCGGCTCAACGCCGTCGCCGAACACTTCGATGTAAGCGTCTCGACGCCCTTTGAGGAACTCACCGAAAGCCAGCAACGCCAGTTTCTCTATGGCACTGACCGCGAAGTCGTCTTCAAACGGTCGACAAAAAACGGCATCCGTCGCAAACAAA
>LKMJ01007037.1_pt1 | contig 10589 bp, 12 predicted proteins | sample 643391 | NCBI WGS metagenome assembly LKMJ01 (sample SAMN04112250, study PRJNA286221) | soda lake metagenome | biome: soda lake; feature: Kulunda Steppe; material: water; isolation source: sample PL-Br10 brine of Picturesque Lake | place: Russia: Kulunda steppe | collected 2010-07
CAAATGACCGCGAGATATATGGTCACACTATGGTCACATGAACGCTAAAATGCAGCACTTATGTTGGTATAGATTATAATATACTAATGTGATTGGCCATGGAAGCAAATATATCCCGAGAGCGACAGCTACGGCAGGAAATCAGGTGGACAAAAGAAGCTCTTTCGATTGCTGATAACTGTTCCACTCATCATTCTATTCAAGAAATTCACAAAGAGCAGATACCCCGTAAATATCGCCATTTAGCTGAACTTGCGGGCGATACCACGGAACTTGAAAATCACATTAAACGTCTTGAGTCTGACCTAACGCAGCTCCAAGAGAATTCATGGGATATGAGAGGGCAGAAACATGAATGAAATAATTATTTTGTTATTGATTGCGCTAGGCGCTATATCCATATCTGCAATAACATATTATTACGTTAAAACTCATATACGGCCTTATTTCGGCAGAATTACCTCATTTGTGTATGCGTGGATGTTTTCAGCCACGCTGACCGCATATGGTTACTTCATATTTTCATTCATCTTAGCCACCGCATCTGGAGATGTACAGGGTGCTGGTTTTGTTTTCGTTGGTATCATAGGAACGTTTGTACTTGGTCTGACACTTCAAGCGTACTCGATTTACATTACCAATAGCAAATATCGCAAATTGGGTTATCCAGTCTTTTATTCTGTGTCTGTATTTGGATTTCTACCTGTGCTGTGGGTACTAGTCACGATTCACCTTGCACTGATATTTGACTTCATCTACGAGCGAGAAAAAGCTAAAATCGATTAGTTCCATATCTGGAATACTGTTGGAAAAATTCACTCCTTGTATAGAACTAAAGTATTTGATGCACTATGATATTTTGCAATATCGTATTTATCAGCTATAAAATTACCAGTTGTAAGCCTTTTTCTGTCCTCAACTAAATTCATATTATATAGTATATCTTTATATGCGTCTATATTTGCAGTAATTTTATCTTTATCTAGGTCAAATTTCTCTTCTTGGTATATCCGCTCTAGCAGGTTCCCAAATAAAGTTATTTTTTCCTCACGGTCAGAACTTCTGCGTTTGGCTATTTTGTTTATATTATCTATTGAAACATATACTTCATCAACTTCACTATTTAAATGTAGTATTTTGTATTTTTTAGCTAAGTCCAATATTACGTCTTCAGCACGTTTTATATTTACATTATGAATATCTTGATACATAGTAACAAAACCATCATGTGAAATTGGCATATTTTCCGATATAGAATGTAAATATTCTAATCTTGTTTCCATATCTGTGTTTTCATCCACATTTTCTTCATATTCTCCCCAATCTTTAACAACCGTCTCAGAAAATGAATTGATAATTTGACGAGAAATATCCCGTCTGTAATTACCTGATTTTTTGTTCTCGATGATATCTTTCTTCACGTCCAAGCGGTCGTATCGGTCTGTATACGGAGATATGTACGCTTGGGTAACAGCTTTATCAGTCTCTGAACCCCACCCACGAGAAAAGTCAGCTTGTTCCTTAATGTATTCTGGTAACCAGACGCGTATCCTTCGTGTGTCTTCTGCATCTTTCGCTTCATATTCTTTGTCTTTTTCTTTTGCTTTTTCTTCTTTTACAGCTTCTATATCATCCGATATTTTCTTAAATTTGCTCACAGATTTGCCAATTTCTTTGTTTGTGTATGAATCAACTGCGTCTGGATTGACGCCAATATCAATCAGAGATTGGTTTATTGTTTCTTCTATTTCTGTTAATGAATCACTAAACGAATTATTAGTTAGCATTAGACATTCATAAACTAGAATTCCTTGTGTCATCTTGTCGTTACGTATATTTGCTACAGAATTTACTATATTTGCAATATAAACCGATACGAATGGCCTTGTTTTGTTTGACTCTACACCTGTTAGAAACGATTTTTTCGGAAGTTTTTTATCTATATTTTGTATCATATTAGATAACATAAGACTATTAGTATATATATTTTAGTGCCGTTTAATTGTACGTTACTTAAGATTTTAAATTAAAAATAGCTTCAACCTATGCCGAAACAATCTTGATTTTCACACTCCATATCACACTCAGTAAATAAGAATTTTAAAAGAAAGCAAAATATACAGAATCAAACCACGTTATTACGCCTCTCACATTGATTTTTTATTTTACCCATCCCCAAATCTATCGAAATGAATTGTAATCTAAAATCCACACTACTAACGTACCACCTAACTATACCATTATACTAATAACTATAAAATAAAGGGCCAGTCCTCCCACAGACTGTCCGTCTGTCCCCGTAGCTATACTACGGTATAGTTGGACGGTACGTTAGGAGTCCAAGGTCCTCCAGTTCGTCACTCTCCGTGGTACTTTAATCAAAATGTAAGATAAATCAGTGCGCATATCACAGCCAAAAGAAACGTGAGAAATATAAAACATTTTTACAAGCTCTCTAAAGACAATATAGTATTTATAATCGGACTTCTTTTCAAAAAATCATATTGTTGAGTGTGAAACGGAAGATGATAGGTTATTTCAAATCAAAGGGAATACATTTTTCAAGATTAATGAAAGGTATCCCTATGAGAGGGTGTCGTTTTAGGAGTCACATGGTTTCATACGTTTTAAACACGGTTTCGTAGTACACGGTCATAACACGGTTAATATGGTGTACCGTGTGAAGCATTTTTACTATGTCAGATTAGTAAATAAGTCATGATTGATTCTCTTATCACTCATTGGAATCCTATTGCAACAATCATTGCAACTGGAATCAGCTTTTCGCTACTTATTTTTAATGTGTATGTGTATTTGGACAAAAAAGCAAAATTGTCAGAAGTTTCTATAACAAATTCTACTATTGACCAAGATGGAAATACAACATTTACACTCAAATGCAGAAATAGTGGTCGAGAAGATTTATATGTTGAAGATGTGTCTGCTATTTTTAATAAAGAGTCAATAAATTATATAAATCAAATGGAAATGAGTAATGATTCCTCTGGGATTTATAATGACTCTTTAAAACTGACAGAAAACGAATCAATTGATTCAAGACATTTGTCTTGTAGTGGGTTGAAAAAATACATGACTGGTAATTCAGTCACTGGAAAAGTTGTGATTAAAACATCTGCAAACGACATCAATCGAAATGTTGAATTCAAATTTGAAAACAATTGATTTTTATAAGTTGTACATTCCCCTACGTTCTTCGTCCTGTAGTATCCTGTTAATCGTTGCTCGTGAGGTGTCTATACGCTTCGCAGCTTGTCTTTTACTCACTTCCTCATCATCTACCAATGAAAGTGTCTGAGCAACTATATCGTAGTTCTCAGCAGGAACAAGTGCCCCTTTGTCTTCTCCATCATCTACAACCTCAAAACCCGCAGGTGGACGCCCTACGTGTTTTCCTTTTTCTATCGCATTATGTACACCTCTACGGACTCGTTCTCTGGTCATTTCGCGTTCCATCTCTGAAGTCATAGACATAATCATGAAAACAATCTCGGCCATCTTCCCGTCTTGAGGGTCGTAATCTAACGGGTCGTTTAGAAGTGTTAGTTTTGTATTGTATGGTTTGAAGTAATGTTCAATCAGTTTGAATAGGTCAGTCATAGAACGACTGACTCTAGTTCCAGATACTGCAACTACTTCTTCTACATCTCCCGATTCAATCTGTTCGAGTAGTTCTTGGAATTCGTCTCGGTCTGTATTCGAACCTGTTCCTGTATCACTGTAGATTTCTTCTATTCCATATTCCTGAAGTTGTCTTTCTTGTCTCTCTGCGGATTGCTTTTTTGTACTGATTCGGATGTATCCTAATTTTTTGCTAGTCATATATTAGATTATATGTATTGAATCACTATATTAGTTGCCCTTTCGTACAGGGGGCTATAGCAGGGTTATGTACAGGGTGTACGAAAACACCTGTTAGTGTACAGGGGAACAGTCACAATTTGAATCAAAAATAGGAATCCATGACAGACAACAGTGATTCTGGAGACGAAAGGTAGGGTTCGAGCCGACAACAGCTCACCTCCGAACTTGTGTGACGTACAATACGCTATTCTCCGACAGAACAGGTGAGAATTTATTTAATGAAACTTGCCGAGTACCACAATGAGTATTTTTAGAATTGAGGACATACGTATTTGTATAGACCTATGAGACTGCGAGACTATCGATTTTAGTTGTTAATTTGCAGATAGCCGATGAAATTTCGTCTAGGTCGGTGAGTCCTGTGCAAATTAGTTTCCCGCTCGCAAATATTAGGATGACTGCCTTTTTGTTACGGTAAATGAGTGCGGGGAACTGCTCAGGCTCATATTCGGTTTGCTCCAAGCCCAAACCAACAGCAACTGCTTCTAACGACGGAATATCATCTAATTCAGAAGTCACTACAATATTATTTATTGCCACAACCGACTCGTATTGAAAGTCAAGTATTTCTTCAACGATGTTGTTGACCATATGCGTGATTTCATAAAACTTGTCTAAGGAACTAACACCAGTAACTGAACACGAACCATTTTTATAAAATCCTACGTAGGTGTTGTCTTCGAAAAGCCATGAATGAATAAGATGGAGTTCATCTGGCTCGTAATTTATACGATTGACATCTCTGTGGTCGGCAAGAGATGAGGCTAATGGGTCCAGTGCAATGGATTTTTGAAAATTAATTGTCCCAACAATGTTGACAATCTCAAAGGCACTCATATCGCATATATGGATTCCAAATTCCTAAAACCTCCTACTGGTTGTAGAAGTTATTCTTCATCCATCACAATTGATATGTGTTCAATTGTTTTCTCATATAGTTCGGTATCATGTTGTTTTAGTATTCTCAAATCAGCCTCTAAAGATTCAATTTGTGTTTTTATATCTGACCTCATTTTATTCGGGTGATAGCTTAGATTACGATAATCTGCTTTCACTGCTTCACGTTGGTCTTTCGTTAGAATGCCGCGTCGTTCCATTAAATATGATTTATAGTCTTTACTTGAAAACTATTTCTTCAATCTTCGTATAGAACCGTTCGATTCTTTGCATTAGTTTGAAGAGCTTCTTGGACAGATGGTTTAGGGATAAATACAATTGTACCACTGTCTTCTCTACATTCAATAAATCCTTCCTCTTTGTACCAATTCAACACCTCCGCAATTTCTACATGCCGCCCAGTGAGCCGCTTGTATACCTCTGGATTTTTTTCATTCGTTTCAGTCCATTCTAATGCGATATCCCAAAGATGATTGTAAAGATTTTCAGCCACAGTATCATTTAGGTCCGCAAAAATACGGGCGTAATCTGGCTGGTCTTGGTCAGTCCAGAGTTCGATTTCAACGTTTCCCATAATAGAATCTACGAACTCGACCAACTATAACTTTACTATATATGGTAATGGCCCCTTCAGAAACTCATAAGTGTGTGGACTTATGACTACAAGTAGGATGTCAGACCTCTCCGATTTCGCTGAAGGAGGCGAAGAAGATGCTGAGGCCCAGAATAAAGATGAACAGGACACACCTTCTAAAATTGAAGAATATCTAACTGGACGTGAACTAGACTACACACCAGAAAGAAGACTACGGAATCGATACATGAAATATCTCGTTGAGGAACGTGGATTCGACGAGGACGTATTATACACAATTCACGGTACGACGGATTTCAACGGAGAATGGCGTGTTCCGAAAGCGGCATCCGAACGTCCATCAACGGCAGATGACAAAGCGGACTTTGTATATTTCAATAGCCCTGAAAATTTTGCTGACAAGGACCACGTGCACGCGGTTGGCGAAATTGGTACAAAAGAGACATTTGGTCCCACCGTTCACAAACAAAAACGTCAACAAGTCAAAACATACCTACAAAACGAGGAGTCTGCCAAATATGGCGTGGCTGTTACTGACGATGAAAAACCGTTCAATATCACGGTGTGGATTAAACAGGTCAACGACAGTGGTACGATAGAGTACAAATCCGTTGAGATGGAGCCACCGTATCCTGGCGACGAGCTTGAAGTTCCTACAAATTTCACACTATCAGACCTCAAACCGCTTGGAGACCCCGATATTGGATATAGCCCACGTAGACTTACAAATGACATTCGGAACTATATTCACACTCACGATGAGTCCTCAACCAATGATATAGAAATTGCACGTCAGTGGGCGTGGATGCTTCTCACAAAAGTGCAGGACGAAAAACGAGGTGAAACAAGAGCGGATACCGAAATTAAACCAAAACTTCGTATTAGAGAAGGAGACACTGCAAAAGACGTAGCAAAAAGGGTTGACGATGTTTTTAAGAAACGTGTTGTTCCTGCATATGATGTATTCGGGAAAAATCCGAAACCTAATCAGTTTGAAATACAGCTAGATGACGAAACAAAAAAATATATTGTCCAGAAACTTCAACCCTACTCGCTAACCAAAACGGATAGCCTCCTTATTCGTGAGGCGTTCGAGGGCTTCACAAGCTACGCCGTCAAAGGAGATGAAGGCCAGTTCTATACTCGACGTGTACTGTGTGAGGGGATGTCTCGTGCACTCTCTCCGAACGAAGGTGAAAAAATGGGGGACTTGGCCGCAGGAACGGGTGGTCTGATTTGGGGTCTATTACATGAGGTCGAAGACAAACTAAAAAATCGATACAACGGGAACGGTCAATCTTCTCGTGTTGGGGTTGATTTAAATAAGCATATTAGAGACAACGTGTATGCGGTTGACAAGGCACACCACGTCGTAGAACTCATGAAGGCAGAGCTTGGGGCTAATTTTGATGCAACACCTAACATACATCAACAGAATAGTCTCAAAGCTCACCAGTGGGTTGAGAACGCGGATTTCCCCGCTGAAGTTTTAGACGAGGGTCGAGAGAGCTACGCAAAAGGTTGGTTTGATTTATTAATTGCTAACTTTCCATACGGGGATGATGTAGCAGTTACTGAGGATTCACTCCTACGCCGTTTTGACCTCGGAAGAGTATGGGATTCAACAGAAGGCGATGATGGCCCCAAAACACTCACAGACCTCTATCGTGTAGGTGATTCTACGGCTGAGGACCTTCGAGACGCTGGTATAAACGATATATCTGATGTATATGAAACAAGTGTCGAAGAAATAGCGAAAGTAGACGGTATTGGTGAAAAAACTGCTAGAAAAATAAAAAGTAGTGTAACTGAAGAAGATGTTGGTGAGTTGAAAGAAAAGAAAAAGAAAAAAGTACAAGAACCATTTGTACAGACGACTAAACTTCAAGAGAAGCAGGAAGTCAGTATCCTCTTTTTGGAACTGTACTACAACCTTCTCAAAGATGGAGGTCGTATGGCTATTGTCTTCCCTGAAACTCACTTCACTACTAGTGATGATAATTATGTGGCCTACTGGCTTCGTCGTCATTTCCGTGTGCGAGCTGTTTGGGACCTTCCTGACGAAATGTTTCAGCCACATACGCACGCCAAAATGCTGGTTCTGTTCCTAGAGAAAGTTGAGGATACCGAGAACATAGACCCACGAAAAGAAGACTACCCCGTATTTATGGGAACTGTGGAACACGTCGGTCACAACCAGCGAGGAGATAACCTATACCGTGATGATAGTAACACAATTCTGAAAGAAGATATCACTGAAATGGCGGAAGTGACCTTAGACTTCTTCAAGAAAACAGAAGATTGGGTTTGTGATACCTCTCCCGACCGTCAATACTTCAATGATATCGAGTGTATGGAAGACTGGCGAACACTTGCAGATGATATCGAATCCAATATTGACCTTTCAGGCCGATATATTACTCCTGGCCAAGTCTCCATTGTGTTCAATAAAGAAATCACAGAAGCAGATGATACGCCGATTCCAAGAGTCTTCCAGAAACGTTGGTTTGAGCGAGCAAAAGAGTGGGCTGAACAACACGACTGTGAACTTGTTCAGTTACAGACACTCATTGATGAAGATGTAGTTGAGACCTATAGAGGACATGGTGGTATCACATCTCAGTGGTTTGGCTTCGATAAAGAGGTTCCGTATATTCATACCTCACGAATCAGTGGGTTAGAGGTATCTACGGATGACCAGCACGTAAAGAAGCTTGACCTTGATATTTACGACAGCAAAACAAAAAGTCTCGAAATTGAACCTTGGGATATCCTACTTGTTCGGCGTGGGGACTTTCGAATTGGAAACGTAGGTATCGTCTATCCATCACAGACACCACTACTCTCCGTAGCTGAGAACGAAATCCTTCGAATCAATACACCTAACGACTACAATCTGACTCCAGAGATATTACTATACTTACTCTCTCAAGATATTGTAACAGACCAACTCAAGCCGATGCGTCAATACGAAACCATCATTTGGAACGTTAGTGACCGTTATCAGCAAATATATCTCCCCATCCCTCAAAATGAGGAATTCCGTGAAGAGATTATTAATGCAGTTCAGAAGAGGGCCGAAGGGTTTGACACCCTCTCTGAGTCATTAGATGACAAAATTAATCGGATTGAGCCTGAAGACGAGGAATCTGAAGAAGAACAAAAAAAAGAAATCGTAGACGCAGACGACTAAGGTAGGTAATATACACTACTAATTTTACAAGATAATATTTTGAAGTCTACCTCAGTCTAATTCTTGCTCCATCCTCTTATGAAATTCTTCCTCAGACAATTCTCGGTAATCATCACTCACGATTTCTAGCTTTTCTTTCCATTCTCCGATTTTATATATACAAAATTCCCTTTCAGTCATTCCTTTACGTTCGGCTTGCCGTTTAAGAAACGCCATTTCATCTACCATGACATATATACGAGGCATATAAACATAAGTCTGTTGTCATTTGTACCAAATTTGGTTTTACCAAATTGAGTAAGTTAGAATACTATATAAAATAACAACCTGTTTTAAAAATAAAAGGCGACAAAATTTAATATTTTGCCATCAAATTAATTTAAATTATAATTTGTAAAATCAAAGGTAGGTTAAGATACCAATTATTGGATTTAAAATCCGTTCGGCATAGAATTATCAAACGCATCTCTCAATTCTACATCCGTAAACTGTAGATAATCACGACTACTTTCAATCGTCGTATGTCCCATAATCCGTCTTAGACGTTCTACATCCATTGATTCTGAACCCGTGCGTTTCCTCCCACGAACACTATGAACCGCAAATGAATGTCTCAATGTTCTAGCTGTGACGGCGTTTACATCTACTCCAGAAGCTGTGGTAATCGCATCTTCCTGTATTCCAGCTTCATCAGCCGCCATCTTCACAATCTCGTTTATTTGCTGTGACCCAATAGAAGGTGTATTATAACCTACAATCAAGTAATCTGATTCTTCTGCGTGAGAATATGCTTCTCGCCCACCTTGATTCAACCATTCATCCATGTACTTCCGCATATTTCTGCTATAGAAAACAGAACGTGTGTACAATGGGTGGTCTGCATCATCTATCTTGGCAGATTGTATTCTAAAAGAACGTGTGTCAGGATTATGGTTTGAAAGTTTAATACGTGAAAGTTCGATTGGTCTACATCCGAAATTTACTAAGCATCTTATTACCATCTCGTTTTTGAAATTCTTAGCTCCATCAATCAATCTTCTAATGTCATCTAATGAAATCCAATGTATGTCTGAATCATTCTGCTTTGACTTCTCCGAACTATTATCTAACCACTCAAGAAGATAATCATACTTAAATCTAGAATCGTTTTCATCAATATATCCAACACCCAAATCATCATCTTCCATATCGTCTATATTTTCGTTAAGATATTGGCGAACATCATACCATTTTCCCATTACTGTAGAGTGAGCTAAACCTAAGTCACCAACTAAATAGTAAGTAAAAGAATCCATCACCATATCGTCTACATCTTCAAGTTCATTTATACCTTCATCTTGAAGAAATTCGTCAAATTGTTCCAATGCTATTCGCTTGTGTTTTGCATTCGTGACGGAAGAATTAATTTTAGTTCTCTTAAGCCATTTCTCTGCTTGAGGGAATTCTATGTTTGTCTGTAAATCCGTTATGCGCCCGCTCGTGTTACTCATTCGTCGGGCCTCCTAGGTTGAATATCAGAAAGAGAATCAGCTTCACCTAATACATCCAGAAGACCACCAATAACGCGATATTCTAATTCATCCGCGAGAATATCAATTTCACCTGTTTCAAATTGGTCTATCTTAATGGAATCTGCTTTCGATTCTATATTGTTCGCTGTAGTATCCAAATCAGATAGTCTATTCAAAATACGTTTGTTATCGCCTTCTGTCTGAGAAAAGTAGAAGTATCTTACAGCATTGCGTATCAAAGCCCCACGACTCTCAAATCCGAGTTCGTCGGCGTATTCGTCCCATTCTTCTCTTTGGTCATCAGAAACCCACACGGACACTTGTACGCGCTCTGAACCGTCTTCATCATCAGACATAGAACTACAATATTGATACGATTAAATAATACTTGGTATCAGTGTGTGACCACCTTCTCACGTCTTTCCGGTCGACACCCACGTCCACCGCATTGCTCGTCGGATGGGACTGGCCGAGCCCGAGGCCGACCACGAGGCAGTCCGGCAAGCACTCG
>LKMJ01007038.1_pt1 | contig 10589 bp, 18 predicted proteins | sample 643391 | NCBI WGS metagenome assembly LKMJ01 (sample SAMN04112250, study PRJNA286221) | soda lake metagenome | biome: soda lake; feature: Kulunda Steppe; material: water; isolation source: sample PL-Br10 brine of Picturesque Lake | place: Russia: Kulunda steppe | collected 2010-07
CATGGCTGCCAGTAGCAACAGGCGGTTGTTGCTCAAACCTCTCTTGCTTTGTGCCAGCCTTGGGCTTTCAGGACTTGTGCAGGACCTTTGGTGGCATGGCTGCCAGTAGCAACAGGCGGTTGTTGCTCAAACCTCTCTTGCTTTGTGCCAGCCTTGGGCTTTCAGGACTTGTGCAGGACCTTTGGTGGCATGGCTGCCAGTAGCAACATGGCTGCCAGAAGCAACAGGCGGTTGTTGCTCAAACCGCTCTTGCTTTGTGCCAGCCTTGCCTGGAGCAGGAAGCCACAAGCACATTGTTGCAGTGGAGAGAGCCTTCCAGAAGCAGCAGGCCAATCACATGCAGTGGTGCGCGACCCACCGGCGCAGGCTCTGACAGGCACATAGCACGCACTTAACCATACCCATGAGCACGGGCATGCATGCAGGGCAAGAGTGTGAGCAGCAGCGCGTGCACGTGCGCAGGCCCGCGACGCACCAGCGCAGGCTCCGGCCGGATGTCCACAAAGCGCAGCAGGCTGAAGATGTTGACCAGGCCCACCGGGCCGGCCACCATGCCGCCCGATGCCTCCTGGGCGTCCCGCTCCTGCATCAGCAGCCACGCAGCAGCAGCACCAGCAGCGGTCAGGCATGCAGCAGTCAGGCACGCACCAGCAGCAGTCAGGCACGCAGCAGTCAGGCACACAGCAGCAGCAGCAGCAGCAGCAGCAGCCATGCTGGCGCAGCAGCAGTCGCAAAGTAGCAGCAGCAGCAGCAGTCAGGCGCATATCCCACTTTTATTTGATTAAGGGCTGGGGCGCCTGGTTGAGATGTTTGAACGTGTGGAGGGGACCTTGAGCCTGGGGCTGCACGACACAGCCCGGCCTGCACAGGCTCTGCAGGGGCATGCGCGTGTGTGGAGAGGGCATGCACGCGCGTGGGGAGAGTATGCAAGCAGCTATGCCAGCAGCAACAAGCGTGGAGCTGGAGGCAGTCTACCCCCACAGCAGGCAGGTGCGGCCCAGGTAGGTGCGTCAGCATGTTGAGAGGAGAGGGGGGGGTGCACCGGCTGCAGCCAACTATAAGGTGGCTGGAAGCCGCGTACATTCCCTACTGAGATGTTTTGGTGATAAGCGCACAAATTGGCAAGTATGCTGCAAAGGTTGTACTGCGCTCAGCTACCCTGACCGGCTGCATTGCCCTGGCGCGTCACCGTGCTGGCTACAGTTGACATTGCCTTCTGGCGTTCCACTGCGCTGACATTGCCTTTTGGCATGCCACTGTGCTGACATTGCCTTTTGGCGTGCCACTGCGCTGACAATGCCTTTTGGCGTGTCACTGCGCTGACATTGCCTTTTGGCGTGTCACTGCGCTGACTGCGGTCAACCTTAGCCCTAGCTCGGGCTGGAGCGCGCCAGCTGCTCGCACACCTATCTGCTGCAGGCAGGCTGCACAGGTGCGTGCTCAAGCCAAAAGCGCGGCAACTGCTCGCGTGCCCATCTGCTGCAGGCAGGGTGCACATGTGCGTGCTCAAGCCACAAGCGCAGCAGCTGCACACACGCCCATCCACTGCAGGCTCGCTTGCGGCTTGAGCACGCACATGTGCAGCCTGCCTGCCCAGCCTTGGAAGCTGCCCCTGCGCGGAGACAGCGCCTCGCACGCTGCCTTGATGCATGCACACGGCCCTAGCCCTGTTCCCTCATGGCCTCTGCGTGCAACTCTTTGTCGTGCACACGGCTCAGCCCTCACTGTCCTGGACCTTGCATGCCCTCCCTTAGGTTCTGCGCATAAGTGTTCCTGGCCTGGCACGCCCTTCCAAAAGCCCCCCACAGGTGCTCCTGGCCTCACATGCCATTCAAGGTCCGACGCGATTGGGGGCGCTTCTCGGCCAGGCAGCTGCCGCGCGAGAAGTGCTGGCAGAGGACAGAGGGTAGCCTCCCAACACCACCCACGGGCAAGCTTGATGTCAAAAGCATGCACAAAGCGCTCAGGAGCAAGCAGGACCACTGCGGCCGTGCCTGGGCGGCTCACACAGCAGGTGAGCCATGCATGCACATCTGAACACGTACACACAACCTCGTGTGCGCGCGCACCTGTCCGCCATGCTCGCGCACATGCTCCAGCACCATTGTACACAGCCTGCACAGGGTGTCCAGCCAGTCCTGGCCTGGGGAGGCCTTGAACGCGTACATGGCGGCCGTCATGATGTTGGCTAACACGTTGGTATCCAGCACGCGCGCCACCAGCGGCCGCTCCACCTGCCCGCGCACATGCATGGGCAAACCAGCGCTTTCACGCGTGCATGTGTGTGTATGTGTGTGATGGAAGCATGCAGGCTTGCACGCAGGCTCCAGTAGGACCATTTTTGGCAAGGCATCCGTGGCATGCGTGCCTACGCGGCTTCCCCTTGCCCATGTGCATGGACAGTTTATCCTTTCACACCATTTGCGTATGGCTTGAGGTGGGGGACGCGCGCGCTGCGTGCACTGCGCCCTGGGCAAGCTCACGCACAGCACACGCACAGGCACCCTGTGCGGCCACCTGCACCACCCCTAAGAGGCCAAATCCAGACCATCCGCACTGATGTGCGTTTGTGTGTCTGTGTGCACAGGCACTGCCCGCCCCGATGAGCGCTGTACAAACCCACGGTCCCAGGCAGGCACCGCTAAGGGGAGACGATGCCAAGAGAGACTGTGCCCAACGGTTGAGGCCAGCGACAGAGAAGAGCCCCTTCCGGTGCCTTTCTGGCGCCGTCCGCTCCAGTAGCTACCATGCGCAGGGGCAGACACCCAGCCGCCCACTCCCCACCACCGCGCGCTCACCGCAACCTCCGTGCTGGTGCCGTCTGCTTCAGCAGCCATGACGCAGATGGAGGCGCGCATGGCGGCGAAGGAGGCGTCCACAAACGCCTGCACCCACTCCTCTGGTGCGCCGCTGCCCTCCCAGCGGAGCACGCCCTGCAGCGCATGCCACCCGCGCGCCGTGCTGTTTGCCCGACAATGCAGGGATTTGTAACATGCGCATGCCCGACAATGCATGGACGTGTTGAAGTGTATGCCACGTACACTCGCTGAATGAGGCAGCGATGCGTTGCAATGTACGCCACATGCGTGTGCCCAACAATGCAGGGATGCACTGCTGGCGAGCTGTGTGTTCTTGTTGGGTGACCATTGATGCAGCCCCAGCAGTGTGCACACTTCTTGGGGCGCAGCAGCTCAAAACCCACTGTCAGCCTCAGCGTCAGCCCCCCTCCCCCTCCTCTCCCGCCCCCATCCCTTCCACACCTCCAGCCCCCCTCTCGACCTTCAGACTTTTCACTACCCTGCTCTTAGCATCATCCAGTATCCCTCCTGTCTCAGGCTTTCCAACCTCCACTTAGCTCATAGCCGCCCGCTTGACTGCCCTTGCCCTCCCTGCCCACCTTCCCTCCACCCCTCCTCACCCTCCCCCAGGTGTGCACTTGTCTCAACAATTTGTACAAATTTCCCACTCTCCCAAGAGGATCCTGGAGAGTCAACTCAGTCAGGCATGCCAAACAGCACCCTCCTTCCACTTGCCAGCAAAAACAGCAGCACCCTGCGTCCCCTTCCCCAAAGCTAGTTTGAGCTTGCATGCAGGGCCTACTCCCTTTGGGATGGGCAGCATGGGCAGGGTCAGGAGTCAAACCAATCCAAAGCTCAATCCACAAGCTGATGGTCAAGATCTGATCCAAGGCATGTTGGCTGCGCAGGCCATGCTCCAATGTACTGGAAGTGAGTGAGAACCAGTGCGCAGTACTGCAGAATGCCAATTGCCAGTGCAGTCTGGCTATGCATTTCTGGTTCATTGAGCCTAGGTTCCCTCAGCGCCCATGTTTACATGCATGCATGCGCACCCACCTCGCAAATTGTGTTCCAGTTGAACGAGTTTACCACACAAAGATCATCAGCGGTGATTGCCGCCCCCCGCTCCCCATCCTGCTGCCGCTGCTGGCGGGCTCGCACCGCACTTATGCCTTCAGGCGCTGACTGAGCAGTGAAGCTGCTACCGTCAGCCATCAGCACCTCATCCACCTCCAGCTGCTCAGGCACCTGCATGTACGAAAATGCGGGTGCACATAGACTCTGTGGCAGCTTAGACGCGTGTTAGCACCACCGTTAGCTGCTCGAACCACCCACACGAGACAGGGCTTCGGCAGCTTCAATGCAATAATACACATTCAGCGCCATAGCTTTGAGCATGGCGCTGCAGCAGGTAGAGCTCTCCACTGAGCATGCAATCGTAAAGAAGTATTGATTGCCTGCCTGTCTCAAAGAGCTGTGGCTGCACACCACTCTTGCCAGCCATGGTAAGCAGGCAGGGCACCCCCGTCAGCGCCAGCAAGCAAGCAGCACTCACACACAAACACACACACGCACATACAAAGCCAAGCAGCCCCACATGGCTGCAAGCAAGCAGGCTCCCCCCACTGTGGCCGTGAACAAGCAGCACCCCCCCCACACCTCGATCAAGCCGCCCCGCCGGCCCACACGCTTTGCCTCTGAGCTGCGCCGGAACGCCTGCTCCGCCGCCAGGCACTGCTGCTCACACAGCTGCATGTAGCCCGCGGCGGTATCCATAAACATGGCCACAAACTCCGGGCGCGGCTGGAAGCCGCAGGCGATGAAACTGGCTGACATGATGAGGATGTCCTGCGGGGCAGCAGGCACGCGCGGGATGCAGGGGGGTGCACACTAGCGTTTGCAGCTGCACATCGGTGCGCATGCCGCGCTGTGGCACTGGGAGGGGGGCACGCTGTGGCCGTTGGAGCGCAACCGCTGCCTGACAGGGTACGACTTGTACACTGCATAAGCTGCATTGCGCAGGAGAGAGGCACAAGCCGACTCCCCCCCCTTCCCACACACACACATACGACAGGGGTGCCCAAATCGGATCTCCCAACCGGACGCACACTCACTCACAACACATGAGCACAAGCACACACACACGCACGTATGCCCACCCTCACACCTACGGACACGGGCATGTGCGTGCACATACACCGATGCGTGCGCACTCACGTCCGCATCCCCCACAAGGCTCGCCAGCATGGCCCTGCGCCCCTCCTCCTCATCGCTCTCGCCCCCTGCCAGCCCCTTCTGCGCCTGCCGCCGCAGCTGCTGCTGTGCCTTGGTACCCAAAATGCGCAGCGCGGCGCCCTCGCACGCGCGCAGCCATGCCGCGCTAGGCGGGTGGTTCAGGCACAGTGGCGTGCGTAGCAACAGCGCCAGGTCGCTGGTAGAGTAGGCAGCTGCAGCGATGTGGGGGTGGGTGGCCATCACAAGGAATTCACCCAGCGCCTGCAGCAGCACCAATCAGCAGCAGATGATTTCTGCACGGAGACCGTCGGGCGGCAGGACCGCAGCCGCGCTGTCAGAGTGCGCACAAGTGTCATAGGCCACAGGGTACACCTGGCCGCGCAGTCAGTGTGGCCGCAGGAAGCACTGCTGCCATGTGCAAGGGAGCACCAGACAGCTCAGGACCCAAGGCACGCGCACATGCGCGCGCGCACACGCACACACACACACACACACACACACACACAGCGCGGCAGTGCCGCAACCCCCCGGCACAGTGTGCGGGTGCCGAGCACTATGTTGGGGGCTGGGAGGGGAGCGCATGCATCACGCCCAGGCAACCAGGACAAATGGTGCCGCCATGTCCTTGCAGCAGCAGCAGCAGCAGCACATATTGCCCGCGCGCTCCAAAGTTGAGCAAGGAGATGTGGGATGGCCCTTGAAGAAATCCATTGGACCGCTTGAGGAGCATTAAAGGCAACAGACCACACACATGCACAGACATGCACAGACATGCACAAACATGCACAGACGTGCGCAGACATGCACACACGCGCATTCATAAAACACGCGCAAAAGCAGTACATATAATCCCTCATCCAAACGCACACTACTGCACGCACATACGTGCACACATGCACATGTCCGCGCACAACTGGTGCACATCACATGCAACGCACACGCTCGCGCACGCCCACCCCCCTGAGTGCACATGTGCATGCAGCAGCGCACACCTGCACGTCCTCCAGCTCCTGCTCATCAGCGATGCCTTGCGTGTTTGCAATCGCGTACGCGCGGTCTGCTACGGCCAACAGCGCTGCAGGACCCAGTTTCCGCGCCTTCTGCTCACGACTCAGGGCGGCCAGCTGCGCAGCCATGCAGAATCATCAAGAGCCTCTAGTAAGCAACGCTGAGGGAGATGGGGTGGCACGCAGGGAGGCCGCATGTGGGTGAGGAGTGTCGTGCTTGATGAATGGCGCAGTTTTGCAGAGCCATAGGTGCCACCTCCTCCAGTTGGTCTGGCTGGAGTGGTGGGGCTGAGTGTGTTGCTGACGCCATCATCTCTGACATGAGCAGTGGCACCAGGGTCACTACCGCCATCATATCAGCTGCTGCACCAGAAGCAGCGCCAGCGCCGGTACCAGCACAGGTTTGGCACCGTTGGGCATGCAGGACAGCTGCAGGGCAGCAGCAAGGAGCTATGCTTGCTTCAATGGCGAGGCTAAGATGATTGCCTCAGGGGGTTGCCAGTCATGCAGTGCCTTGCCGATCATGCAGGGCCTTGCCCTTCAGAAGCACAGGAGGCATGCTTTGCAGCCAGGATTGTTGCTGAGGCGCGCTTGGCAGTGGCTGCTCATGGCCTGCGCAAGGCATGGCTGCGCTCTGGTGGAGGGACTGCAGAGGGAAGGGTGCCTCCGCACTCCCAACACAGGATGTGAGCGCGGGTCGGGGCACAAGCATGGAGCTGGTGTGATGAGCAGAGAGTGGCGGCTGCAGGGAAAGCTGGGCAGTGCGCAAGTTGAGCTGCGAGCTCCCGGCAGTCGACGCAGGGTGCGCCACGAGAGCAACCACAAGTCACTCCCATCGGCAGCGGGTCCAGCAGTGTGGACCCTGCGTACTTCCTAAGCCTGACCCAGGCAGAGCAGCAACCACCACCAAGTTTGCGCAGCCAAGTCTGGGCAGCAAAAGCAGGAACCAGGGCGCTCTCGACGTGTTATGCGCTTGTGGGCTCTGTGAGCTCAGGCTCACAGGGGGGTCTGCATTGGCACTTCGTCACATGCGCAGCTGCAGAGACAGGGATACAGGGCTGCAGGTGGCCGCTTGCCGGAAATGTGCATGCACGTGTGTGTGTATGTGTGTGTGCATGCGCGTGTGCGTGTGTGGTGATGGTGTGTCGCGCTGAGGCCAACCGGGTAGGCGTAGAGGCCACGTGCGCGAGAGGCTTGAGCGTGCACTCAAGAAGCTGCAGGGACATCCAAAAAGGCATGACCCCAAAGGCGAGGACCAGGGCCTCTGCACAGAAGCCAAGCCGCCGTTGAGTGTGCTTGCATGGCGAGGCCCAGGACCTCTGCACCAGGGCCGAGCCGCCGTCACGTGTACGGACATATGACCCTTGCGCGCTGTGAAGCTGCGGCCTGCGCACCTGCTGTAGATTTTCGGCGCCCTGCATGATGGCCGTGCCCCGTGCTTCATCGCCCCCTTGCCGCGCCAAGACATCCCTTGCCCACGCTTCGGCCGCAGAGGCGGCGTCCTGAGGCGGCATAGCAGGCACGCGTATTTCAAATAGGGCGCAATGGCAGAGTAATCTCAGGAGGTGAGGCTGCTTGAGACTGCCTGCTGCCATGCTAGCTCACTCCCCTATGATTTTCTCATAACACACTTTTCTTGCAGAGTCTTTGCAATCCAGCCCTTCTGAACTTACTCCTGCGCAGTCCACAATAGTGCCGTTTGCAGCGGGTAGTAAAAAAACCTTGTGACAATTCGATCAAGTGCTGACTGCTTGCCTACAAAGTCTTTGCGAGGACATCCAGCTCCAGGTGTATCTGGTGTGTGTGTGTGCGCGTGCGTGAGTGCGAGCGTGCGCGCACGGGGGTGTACATCTGTGCCTGTGTGTACATGCGCACCTTAGTGTGTGTGTGTATGTTTGTGTACATGTGTACCTGGGCAAGAGGCTCTGGGTTAGTTGGCTGTAAAACTGGTGGACGGCGAGCGGTGCTTGCTGCACTGTTGCCTGTGTTTGCCGTATCTGGGGTTGGGGGAGGAGGCAGGGGGGCTTCCTCTGGAGGTCCGTACGCAGTAGTGTACCGAGAGGGTCCAAAAATCTGCATCCATTTGCAGCGTATTTCAAGCACACACTGCAACTCAGGCTCTTCTTATACCTTGGAGGAGGCCTGGGCAAGGATGGAAGTGGAGGCCATTCCATGCCACATTCATTCAAGCAGATACCAGTACACGATCAGGAAGTGTGGAGCTAGGCACGCATTGTGAAAAAATGGTGTTGAAATTGTAAGGATGAGGCTTTTAAATTTTGAAATGTGTGCACACTAAGTTGTGCAGTGCGCGTGTACATGTGTGAGCTTGCACGTGCATGCCTGTGCAGACGAAAATGCAAGTTTGTGCAAGCATGCGTGCGCATATGGAAGTGCGCGTGCGAGTGTGAATGTGTGCATGTGTGTGAGTGTGCGCGCATGTGCTTGTATATGTGTGTGTGCGCGTGCTTATATATATGTGTGTGCCTGTATGTGTGCGAGTGTGTGGTACGCCTGTGTGTGTGTGTGTGTGTGTGTGTGTGTGTTTAGGCACACGCATGTGCGCATTCAGGTATCTGCGTGCCCCTGAATATGTGCGTGCAACACATATTGTGGACTCGAAACTATAGGTTGAAATGAAACCACAAGAAAGGCTATCCAACTCTTAAAGCAAGTAGTCGCCACAGGGGGTATATGCACACCTAGGGGCCTACTTGGGAGCAAGTATTGTCTCGGACAAACTTGCATTAAGTAAATGTGCAAATTCCTTTGGAGTTAAGGAAGTTTGTTTTAAAAGCTTCTTTAAAGCTGTTTGGATGCTGCTGCTGCTGCTGCTGCTGCTGCTGCTGCTGCTGCTGCTTTACTTGTTCAAGGGCGAAACGCAGAGCAAACCAATTTGGTGTTGGAGGTTGGGGACGCAGGCCTCGACGCCGCAGTCAACAACACACCTTGGAGAGGCGCGTTAAGTCGTTAGAGGAGACCTTCCGCTTAGATCCAGGGTTTGGCCGTTGTGATGCCTGACCAAGCGGGTGGAGGCAGAATGTGCGTTAGGTTAAGTCCAGCTACTGGCAGCAGCTTGGGCTTGCGGGAAGCAGCAGGGTACAGAGGCAGCCATGCAATCAACAAAAAAGTAGCGGGCTCCTTTCGCACCTGCACCCAGGTAGCCCTGTGGGCCACCTTCAGCACCAGCTGCCGCCCCAAGGTGATCGGAAAGGAGAGACTGTTGCTGCTGTGTTTTGCACACAATGAAGAGGCAATAACAGGCATGGATACCACCCCATGCATAACTTGGGGCACTTAGCAAGAGTCCTGTCAACTCCCTCAAGCTCCGAAAGCTATCTCTCAAGGTGGCTAGACAAATTAAATAAAAACAATACTACAATACATACACTGTTATACATACACTGTTCTATATATTTCGTTCAATCTATTGGGCTTTTTTACGAGAACACAACGAAAGTTGAGTTTATTAATATCCTTCAGTAATTTTATCAGAGGATCGAATACTGTACCACCCAGCAAGCTCTCGTCTTACTGGAGAGCGAAAGTCGGTTGTACCAAGATGATGCACGGTCAGGATTTCCAGGTGGGCATCACACGTGTCTAGGATTGAGCAGGGATGGAAGAGGTGATGGGAGCTCAGGTGCTTCTGGATGTTGCCCCTCATGGTGCGCTGGCCTTGACCTCTCCATACGCTTCTTCTTTATGTGCTGCTGCAGGAGGTGGTGATCCGTAAGAAGGCACCTAAGCAGAGCGACCTCAAGGATGCTGCTGCTGTGAATGCGGTGAGTGCATGTGTGACGAGATGGCAGAAAATTTGTGGCGCGTTGGATAGCAGCATGCTCAACCCGACCAAGCCATGCACTTACAGACATATGTTGTTCACAAAAGGTTCAGAGCAGGATAGTGCTTGGAATTCATGCAATCCTGTCCACATGTGCAACATATAACACACCTACGACCCTCTTTTGGACTCGCAGGCACGCCGAGCTGGCCACCAGATAGAGACGACACAAAGATGTAAGTGACGGGTCTCAGATACTCCTGCTCCTCTTTTGCTCTGCGTTTTTTGTACATGGATGATAGCTGTGACTGCGAATTCTCACCGTCCGATGCCCGCGCAGTTAACGCTGGGCAAAACAAGCATGCCCCGACTTCTGTCGCTGGAAAGAGCGCTGCAAAATTAGAAGCGGAGACGGAGGACTTCCATCGTGGGTGTTTGGTCCTTACTCTCATAATCATCTTATGGATCTGCATGTTTGTCTTCAGGCTGACGGCCATGCTCACTCTCATGCTTACACGCAAATTAGCACGGATACACAAATTTACACTTGCCCATGCGTGCACCAGCACAAGAGCCCTCAACTCACGCCCATGCCACACTGCATGCGCGTGTGAGCGCCCACACATACATGCGCATGCGCATGCGCGCGCGCACACGCACGCACGCACGCGCGCGCGCACACACACACACACACACACACACACACACACACACACACACACACACACACACACACACACACACACACACACACACACACACACA
>LKMJ01007039.1_pt1 | contig 10588 bp, 8 predicted proteins | sample 643391 | NCBI WGS metagenome assembly LKMJ01 (sample SAMN04112250, study PRJNA286221) | soda lake metagenome | biome: soda lake; feature: Kulunda Steppe; material: water; isolation source: sample PL-Br10 brine of Picturesque Lake | place: Russia: Kulunda steppe | collected 2010-07
CGTATTGAAATTCATTACAGCCTGGTTGTAAGCCTGCCTTGCAGAAGCGATCTGCCCTTCAGTGTTGGCCAGCTCGTTTTGGAGCTGGCGGAAGTTGGCGTCTGCTTTTAGTTCAGGATAACTTTCAGACACGGCAAAAAGGCTTTTTAAAGCCCCGGTAAGCATATCCTCCGCCCCGGCCTGCTCGTTGATATCGCCGGCTTGCATGGCCATACTGCGGGCTTTGGTTACATTCTCAAAGGTTTCTTTTTCATGGGCGGCGTATCCTTTTACCGTGTTGACCAGGTTGGGGATCAAGTCGTACCGTCTTTTCAACTGCACATCGATCTGCGACCAGGCATTTTGCAACCTCTGGCGCAGCCCGACCAGGCGGTTGTAGGTGGACATGAAAAATAAAATGGCGATGACAACAATACCAATTACTATCCAAAGCACTAAGATCATCTCCTATACCAGTTAATTGAGGCTCCCGGGCTTTTAGCTGCCCCGGATCCAATGATTACAATTCACAGTATACGCTTAAAGCTGGAGTTCAACAATATCCCCGTCTTCTAAAACATGTTCGCGGGCCACAGCCTGGCCGTCGAATTTTGAAGAACCCCAGACCAGGGCGCTTTTCAGCTGTTCAGGGAAGTCCTTATGAACCTGTTCGGCAAAATCAATAACTGTACTGCCTCTTTTCAGGATAAAGGGCCGCTCCATATCGGCAGGCCGGTCTGGAGATTTGCCGTAAACCCTGATTACATCGAGTAGGTTATACAACCTTTCTTTGAGTTCTTCCAGACCGTTTCCATTGATGGATACGGCCAAGGGATCAAAACCGGGCATTAATTCTTTCATCACTTCCAGGTTCTCTTCTGCTTCCAGATGATCAATTTTATTGGCCGCGAGCAGAAAAGGAATCGGGGCGATAATTTCGCCTTCCTCGGAAAGGTCGATCACTTCCCTTTCCTGGAGGACCTTCATCAACCCTTCCATCTGTTCCAAACATTCGGCAGTTGAAACATCAATGAGGATAAGCAAAGCATCGGCTTCTTTGAAAGTTCCGATCAGGCCGGAAGGGATATTGTCTACAGAAAGAGGCGGTGTATCGACCAGCTGGATCCAGGTATCCTTGTAAGGCATCATCCCGGTTGCCGGCAAAGCGGTTGTAAAGGGGTATTCAGCCACCTTTAATTTTGCCCTGGTCAGTGAAGTAACCAGGGATGATTTGCCGCTATTAGGATATCCGGCTAAAACTATCTGTCCCGCTCCCTGTTTCTCGACACCAAAAGGATCATAACCTTTAGTGGACTTTTTCTTTTTTCCTTCTTCTTTTACCCGGGCCAGCTTTCGCTTGATATCCCCCTGCAGCCTTTCAGTCCCTTTGTGCTTGGGTATAACCTTAAGCATTTCTTCTAAGGCCTGGATCCGCTCTTCCGGGGTTTTAGCCCTGCGGTATTTTTCTTCTGCTTCATAATATTGCGGGGTCAGGTTGGCCGGCACTTAGAACCCTCCCTGTTAACCGGTAAATGCACTTTCATAATAGCATAGAAAAGGGATATTTTACAGTCAACCGCTTAATTTTGTTGACATTTCAAGTGCTAAAATGCTAAACTATATTTGCTAAAAAAATATGCGCCTGTAGCTCAGGGGGAGAGCGCCTGCTTGACACGCAGGAGGCCCGTGGTTCAAAACCACGCAGGCGCACCATTGATTTGATTTAAATAAAGGGCTTTTAGCTCTTTTTTTTATTTGTGCATCTATAGTATGCCTGTTTTTGAAAAGGATTTTTAAAAGCTTTGAAGTTGCCCGATGCTGCATATTGAGTAAAAACCTCTACATACAGAAATAGTTTCCATTATTATACATTTAACTAGCTCTATCAACTTTTGTTCCAAAAAAAACAGTGGAAACTGTTCTGATCGAACATTCTCCACTGTGTTGCGTTTGACAGCTTATATTCCTGTCAATTATCTCTTACAAGGCGCCCAGACTGGCATCCAGAGCCGAAGCAATTTTATCCATACCATCTTTTTCAATAACAATCGGTGGAGCCACCCGCAGGTTGGTTTCATGGGTCTCTTTGGCATAAACACCGTTTTCAAGCATATTCATACTCAGCTGGTGTCCGTTGTAATTCGGATAAATCTCCACCCCAATTAGCATTCCCCTGCCCCTGACTTCTTTGACCTTGTTGGGATATTTCTTGGCCACCTGTTCAAGTTGATCTTTTAAGTACCTGCCGTTTTTGGCAGAAAGGTTGGTAATGCCCCGTTTCTCAAGTTCATGGATGGTCAGCAACCCGACAAAAGAAGCCAGTGGGTATCCGCCAAAGGTACTCCCTTCACCGTGCGGTTCAAACAGGTCCATAATTTCCTTTTTGCCGCACAGAGAGCTAATTGGCAGCACTCCCGAACTCATTGCCTTGCCGATGGTGATCAGGTCCGGTTTTTCCAGCCCGTACAGCTGCCAGGCAAAATCATAACCCGTCCGGCAGTAACCGGTCTGGATTTCATCTAACACAAACAGGGCATTGTTCGCTTTACATAGTTTCTGAACATCGCTTAGGTAATTGTCATCGGGGATAAAAATACCCGCTTCCGCCTGAATCGGTTCAATAAATACGGCAGCTATATCACCGTCGTGCTCTTTGAATTTTATTTCCAGGGCTTCGACATCATTGAAGGGGACTTGTTCAAAACCGGCCATCAGGGGTTCCAAATCTTTTCTTGTAGTTGGATCATCCATCATTGCCGTGGAGCCAAGGCCCCTGCCGTGGAAAGCATTATGGGCGGTTATGATTATAGGGGTTCCTTTAATGCCTTTGCCATCCCTGCCGCCATAATATTTAGCCCACTTCCTGATCGCCTTGATGGCAGCCTCGTTCGCCTCGGTCCCACTGCTTTTGGGAAGAAACATATCCATCTGGGTAAATTCCTGCAGTTTAACCAGCCAGGGACCCAGGTAACTATGAGATATGGAACGGGGAATGGTGGCCATGCCGGCAATAAATTTATTGACATTTTCTGTAATGACAGGGTCTTTATGGCCAAACGGCACAGCGGAATAACAGGCAAGCCCATCAACAATTTCCAGTTCTTCTTCGCCATTTTCGGTTTCTTTCTGGATCTTCAACATATACGGTTTTGAACCGCCGCCCAGGACCACAACCCCGTGGAAAGGTTTGTAAATCCTGGCCCCGAGCGTGTCCAACGCTAGATTGTGTTCTTTGATTGTCCAGTCTTTAATTGGTTTTCCGTTTACTTCGTAAGCATCGATAATAGTGTTCATGGGCATCTCCTGACCATATATTTTTATGCCTAGACTGCTGAAGCAACAAACATTACTTCACATTTGCCAAGTAAACCCGCTTATATATACAATAGCATTCAAACCGGCGATATGTAATATGAATATTGTATAAAAATTACGGCTTTTTTTTATACTTCTTATACAACTGATTTAATTTTATGCCAGGCCGGCAAAGCGGTTAAATTCATCAACCACCTCCAGCAAGTCGGGGGGAAGCATGCCGCGGGTTTTTTCTTCTATCTTATAGGGGACTTCGCTAAAGTAAGCCTGAGCCATGCCCCCGCTCATGCAGGCGATAGTATCGCTGTCACCGCCGAGTGATACCGCCTTGCGGACTGCATCTTCAAAGTTCTCGGCTTCCAGGAAGGCGATGATCGCCTCGGGGACAGATCCCTGGCAGGTGACATCAAACTGGTAGTTGGGGCGGATCTGTTCCAGTGTCCGGTCCAGGTTATAGCCAAATTGTTCTGTAATATAGTTTTTTATTTTTCTTTTACTGTGATCATGCCTGGCCAGGTGGACAACCGCTGCAACCGCCTGGGCTCCTTTGATCCCTTCGGGATGGTTGTGCGTAACGGCGGCGCTCCGTTTTGCTTCTTCCAGGACTGACTGCAGGTCATTAAAAGCAAACCCCACCGGACTAACCCTCATGGCCGACCCGTTGCCAAAGCTGTAATACGGTTCTTCGTTTTCAGAGAAAGCCCACTGAAAAAAATTACCCCCGTAGCCGGCATCAGGATAACGGCGGGTATATTCTTTTAAAGTCCGAGTATAATCTTTTCCGTACATAATACAATCGGCCACGGCTACGGTAAGCACGGTGTCGTCTGTAAACCTCGAGGCCTGGTGAAACAGTTCAAAATCAGTGGTTTTAATACTGAAGTGTTCATAAACCGATCCGATAATATCTCCGGCAATGGCTCCGATCATTAAAAACTCACTCCTTGCTACAGCAAATGCCGGGAGGATTATTCTCCCGGCACTGCATTTATTTTAATGCTATTTAACTATAAACCAGTTTTCCCAAACTAAGAAGCCTGGGGCTGTTTTTTCGGTTCGCTGAAGGACGGCCGCTTCATGGCTTTGTCAATATAGGGTACGAAAGCATTCATAATCAGGATTGCGAAGGCCACCCCTTCGGTCGGCGAAAGGCCGAGCCTGAAGATTACCACCAGGACACCGATGCAGGCCCCGAAAATCAGCTTGCCCCGATCGGTAAACGGGCTGGTCACCCAGTCGGTAGCCATAAAGAAGGCGCCGATCATAATACCACCGGTAAAGAGGTGGTAGAGCGGATTCTGTCCGGCAATTAGGGTTAGAATCGCTATTGCAACCAGCATGGAGACCGGAACATGCCAGGTGATGTGCTTCCTGTAAAACAGGTAGGCTGCTCCAATCAGAAGGGCCAGCGGAGAAACTTCAGACAAAGCTCCTCCCGGGAAAGCCAGGAACAGCTGTCCCAACGGCGGCATTTCCAGCCCGGCATTAAGCATGGCTAATGGTGTAGCCTGGGTTACGACATCTACAGCCCCCATGTTTACAGCCAGGGGCGCAAACCAGTCATCCACATAGGCAAACAGCGGGGCCAGTAAGATCATGGCCACCCGGCCAAACAGGGCCGGGTTGAAACGGTTCCAGCCCAGTCCGCCCATTAACTCCTTGGCAATACCGACGGCGATAAAAGTAGCAATGGCCGCTTTCCACCACGGCGTGGTAGCCGTAAAGAGCAGGGCTACAAATAAGCCGGTCAGCAAAGCGCTCCAGTCATGAATGGCAGGCTTTTTCTTTTGCAGCTTCTTAAAAAGCAGCTCGGTAAGTACAGCTGTAACCAGGCAGACGCCGATTAGAAATGCTGCATAAGCATGATAAAAGTATATTGCCACCGCTGCAACCGGAATTAAGGCAACGAAGACATCGCGCATGGCGCTGGATACAGTTTCTTTGCCTTTAAGGTGCGGTGACGGCGATATGACTAGCTTTTGTGTATCACTCACCAGTTATCTCCTCCTTTTCCCCCAACGGGTTTATTTTCTACTGCGCTGTCTTTTTTGGATTTCCGGCTTGGCCCTCTGGACCCAGTGCACTATCGGCCGGGCAGCCGGGCAAACATAGCTGCAGATACCGCATTCGATGCAATCCATCAGGTCCCATTCTTCTGCAGCATCATACATTTTAGCTTCCGCGTAAATGCTAATCTGGTTGGGGTAAAGCATCATCGGACAATGCTCGACACACTTGTCACAGCGCACGCAATCACCATATTCCATCCATTCGCGGGTCATGTCCGGCGGAAGAACGATAACCCCGGTTGAGCTTTTAACAACCGGAACATCGAGGTGAGGCTGGGCCAGTCCCGTCATGGGACCACCGATAACCACTTTATGGTTTTCGAGATCTTCGACACCGCATTCTTCCAGGATATGACCGACCGGGGACCCGATCCTGACCACATAGTTGCCCGGTTTAGTAACCTTGGGCCCGCTGACAGTGATAACCCTTTCAATCAGCGGTTTACCGTAAATACAAGCTTCGTAGGAAGCTATCGTGGTACCTACATTCCTGACAATACAGCCCAGCTCGGCAGAACGGGCGCCTCTTGGCACATCCCGGCCGGTGGCAGCTTTGATCAAGTGCGACTTGAAACCCTGCGGGTATTTGACCGCCAGGGAGACAACTTCCATATCGTCACGATCTTTCACTAGTTCGTTAATGGCCTCAATAGCATCGGGTTTGTTAACTTCTATACCGATCAGAGTTCTTTTGGCCCCGATGCTGTTCATCATCAGCTTGGCACCTTTAATCAATTCATCGGCTTTTTCCATCATCAGACGATGGTCACAGGTCAGAAAAGGTTCGCATTCGGCCCCATTTAGCAGTAAAGTGTCGACCTTTTCATTGTATTTTACCTGAACATGGGTGGGCAAAGCAGCTCCGCCCATCCCGGTTAAGCCGCCTTCACGGACACATTTGCGGTATTCTTCGAGATCAATATTTTCCGGATCGCGAATCTGCTTCATCTCGAATTCCTGCGGTCCGTCATCGGCTTCAATGACGATACAGTCTTCTTCACCCCCGGTGGGAACTGTGCGCTTGCCGACCTCTTTCACGGTGCCGGATATGCTGGCATGGACCGGTGCACTGAACATTTCTTCAGAGTCGCCAATCTTCTGCCCTATTTCAACCTTGTCTCCTGCTTTAACCAGCGGCTCACACGGTGATCCCATGTGCTGAAGAAGGGGTACAATCACTTCTTTCGGAGGCGACAGCCTGGTAATCGGCTTGTCTTCCGTATAGCTTTTATAGTGGGGAATATGGGCCCCACCTTGAAACGTTTTAACATCCACCTGAGTTCACCTCCCGGTAATCTGAGTTATTTTTCACTACTTTTTCCCTGTTCAATTTCCCTGGTCTGGGAACGGTTGGCCCATAAGCCGAAGGCCACGGCCACCACAACAAGCAAGCGCAGAGGTTTAAAAATAGCATTCCAGATCCTGGTTTGAACCGGAACCTGGGGATCTGCCGGCAATCCGTATTTTTCCGGATTATCAGCAAGTACATAAAGCATCGCTGTTCCATCAACTTCGTCAATACCGTAGATATTGGCGCCGGCTTTTCCGGCTGCTTTTAGTTGATCTACCCTGTTCATCGCCTTTGCAATCAGTTCTCTGCGATCACCAAAGGTGATTGACCCGGTTGGGCATACCTGGGCGCAGGCCGGCTGCAAACCGTTTTCAAGACGATCGATGCAGAATGTGCACTTGCGAGCTTTATTGGTCAGACGGTCAAAGCCGATTACCTGGAAGGGACAGGCAGTCACACAATAGTTACAGCCAATGCATTTAACTTCATCAATATTCACCGTTCCTTCATCACTGCGGAAGATGGCTCCGGCCGGGCAAGCCTGCATGCAGGCAGCGTCGGTACAGTGCATACAGCCGAGCTTGGCCATGTACCAGTTTACCCTGCCGTCGTTTCCATCATGTTCTCTGAAAGCAACCCTGAGGTAAGTATCTGCAGAAAACCGCTTCGGGTTTTCATAGCTGCCATCAAAGACGGTCTGCTCTGCCGGAAGTTGGTTCCACTGTTTACAGGCAACCTGGCAACCCCGACATCCCATACATTTGTCGGTATCGATCAAACAGATTGATTGAGCCATTTATTCTGCCCTCCTTATATCGCACAAGAATGCCTTGTATTCTGGTATGGTCGTATTGGGGTCACCAACCGAGGGAGTCAGGTCATTGGCAACCGATCCCGTGCTCATACCCTTGAAGCCCCAGTGCCAGGGCATTCCAACAACATGTGTTTTCTCACCGTTAATCATCATCGGTTTAAACCGCTTGGTAACACAGGCTTTGGCTTCAATATGTCCCTGTTCACCGTTATTGGAAAGCCGTTTACTTTCGATAAGTACCGTGTCACCATTGCTGATCCCTTTTTCTTCAGCCAGCTCCTCACTGATCTCGATGAAAAGCTCCGGCATGGCTTCATTAAGCCAGGGAAGGTTCCTGGTTACGATACCGCTCTGATAATGTTCGACAATCCTGTAAGTGGTAATGATATAGGGATATCTTTCCCGTTCTTCATCGGTTTCCACGGTATGATCTTCATAGAAACGCTGGCTGGCCGGATTGTATACGGCATTGGGATAGAGCAGGTTATTAAACAGGCTGTCAGCGGGTTCATAATGGACCGGGAAGGGGCAATCTCTCAGGCCACCCACCTTATCAAAACCATTGGCAAACAACCTGCCTTTACCTTCGGGTATCATGATAAACGGATTTTCGGTGGACTGCTCCAAATCCCAGGTGCCCGGGATATCGGGAACGTCGTTGCCGACCCATCTTTCCTGGGTCTCATCCCACCATACTACCGGAACATCCGGGTTCCAGGGGTTGCCCTGTAAATCTGCCGAGGCACGGTTATAGACAATACGGCGGTTAAGCGGCCAGGCAAAGGACCAGCCCAGGTGTGAGCCGATGCCTTCTTTTTCCCTGACCCGGTTCTTGGTCGCCGGATTATCATAGTTGTTATAGTAGCCACTGTAAAGCCAGTTGCCGCAGGCAGTGGAACCGTCATCCTGCAGGCCGACAAAGTTGGTTACAAGCTCACCGGTTCTAGTATCGTAACCGTTGACATCTCTGCAGACCTTAACGATATCGATTTCCCCGTTTTCATTGTCGTAATCCCACTTCATCTGGGTAATCGGTTCAGGGACAGTTCCGCCTTCCGCTTCATAGAGACCTTTAAGCTTCTTGAACAGCTCATTGACAATCCAGAGATCGGATTTAGCGTCTCCAGGAGGCTCCTGGCACTGCCAGGTCCACTGAATCCAGCGCCCGCTGTTGGCTTTGCTTCCGTCACGTTCATAGCCCGCAGCGGCAGGCAGAATAAATATCTCAGTATCAATTTCTGCCGGGTTCATGCCCGGGGCTTGCCAGAAAGAGGCAGATTCGTTTTCGAACAGATCAACCGAAACAAACCACTTCAGGTTTTTCTGATAGCTGCGCTTATCACCGGCACTGGGCCCGGAAACCCCGGGGTTATCGGCCCAGCAGATCATGCCTTCGACTTCACCTTCACCCATGTATTTATACATGGCAATGTGGGAATGATCGAGCCCGTCCAGCTTGGGCAGCCACTGATAGCCAAATTCATTGGCAGGGGTAGCATTATCACCGTAGAAAGCCTTTAGCAGGCTGACCACATACTTGGGCCGGTTACTCCACCAGTTATCTTCCGGAGTGGTCGTTTCACGGTAATCCTGAAAAGTGGCCTGCGTTTGCTGCGGTGTTGGATGGTAACCCGGAATGATATGGTACAGCATGGCCATATCGGTTGCACCCTGCACGTTGGACTGCCCGCGCTGCGCATTCACTCCGCCGCCGGCGATACCCATGTTGCCGAGCAAGAGTTGAACAACAGCAATACCCCTCACATTCTGAGCACCGTGAGTAAACTGGGTAATGCCCATGGCGTAAAGAATATTCCCGGCTTTACCGGGTTCACCGGTGGTGCTAAAGAGTTCATAAGATTCTTCCAGTGCTTCCGGTTCAGCTCCGGTTACATTGCTTACATTATCAAGATTATACTTGCTGTAGTATCTTTTCATAATCTGCATTACGCAGTTGGGATCTTCCATTGTTTCGTCTTGTAGAATATTGCCATCTTCGTCTTTCTGGTAGGCCCAGGTTTCCTGGTCGTAGCTGGTAGCATTGCGGACCGGATCATCAAAAGCACCGGAGAACAAGCCGGTTTGCTCATCGAACTCGAAACCTTCATCAATCAAGTAAGTAGCATTGGTATAAGCTTCAACATATTCTTTGTGGTAAAGCTCGTTTTCAAGGATGTAATTGATTAATCCGCCCAGATAGGCACTGTTGGTGCCGGGACGAATTGGAACATATAGATCAGCTACCGCAGCAGTCCTCGATACCCTGGGATCAACTACAATTAGCTTTGCATTCTTGTTTTCCCGGGCTTTTTCGATCCACTTCATGGATATGGGATGATTTTCTGCGGTATTTCCGCCGATGTTCATAAATACATCTGAATGCTGGTAATCGTTCCAGTGGTTGGTCATGCAACCTCTTCCAAATGTGGCGCCGAGACCGGCGACCGTGGAAGAGTGTCAGAGACGGGCGCAGTGATCGACATTGATCACGCCCATGCTCCTGGCCATTTTGTGGAACAGATAGTTTTCTTCGTCGGTACAGAAAGCGCTACCAAGCCAGCAAATCGAGTTGGTGCGGTTAACCGTCACCTGCTGACCGTTAACAGTTTCTGTTTCGACCAGGGTCCGATCGCGGGTGTCTTTAATTCTTTTCGCGATCTCTTCCAGGGCCCAGTCCCAGTCCTTGGTTTCGTAACTGCTTGCTCCCGGTGCCCGGTAGAGCACATGGGTCAGGCGCTTTGGATTGGGTTTTGGATTACCTTTTTCATCATAAACATAAGATATGTTGTAATGAGCGCTACCCTTGCTGCAAAGGGTACCTTCATTGACGGGATGATCGGGATCACCATCTGCATTGACAATCACCCCGTCCCTAACATTACAAATAACCCCGCAACCTACTCCGCAAAAAGTACACACAGTATGGAGCTCTTTTGTGTACTTAATCCGCAGCGGTTCGCTGGGAGACGCAGAGGCCTTGCGCAGGCCAACACCGGTCAACGTAGCTGCAGCAGCTGTCGCACCGGCCAGTTTTAGAAAACTGCGCCGTGATAAATCCATAAGTAAATCCACCTCCTAGTCTTGTGCTTCAACTATCTCTTTTTTATTGACCCACTCCAA
>LKMJ01007040.1_pt1 | contig 10588 bp, 11 predicted proteins | sample 643391 | NCBI WGS metagenome assembly LKMJ01 (sample SAMN04112250, study PRJNA286221) | soda lake metagenome | biome: soda lake; feature: Kulunda Steppe; material: water; isolation source: sample PL-Br10 brine of Picturesque Lake | place: Russia: Kulunda steppe | collected 2010-07
ACGAGCAACTGGTCGGCGTCGAGCTCGATGAGCCGGTCGAAACAGTGGCTCAGTATCGGCCGCCCGTCGACTTCGACGAGCGCCTTCGGCTTTGCTTCGGTCAACGGGCGGAGACGGGTGCCTTCGCCGGCGGCGAGGACGACTGCTTGCATATCCCTCACCAGGATTGCGGTAGGATTAATGCTTTGGCTTTTTATTGTTATAAATGGTCGTCGAATTGTGTGAACGTTTTTCAACGCGATGGAGATTCATTGGTATTCAAGAGTTTACTCGCCTTTCGTAGGATATAAACGAGTTGAACGGGGGGTGAACACATGAACGACGATCAGATTCTTCGTATTCTGCGCGAAAATCTTACTGAAGAAGATTATCGAGCGAGCTCAACGTGCCAATCACTCGCTCAGCTGACTTCTATGGCCGGTGCTCTCTACCGACAACGAGCGGATATCGATACGATGGTTGATCTCGGATGTGGATACGGCAGTCTGACTTCGGCGTTTGCTGGCTTACTCGACTGTGACGAAGTGTATGGAATCGAGTTGGATGACGAGCGGCGTGCTGTCGCGGAAAGTCGAGGAGTGTCCACCTACAATATAGATGTCGAGGTTGAACAATTGCCGTTCACCGACGACAGTGTCGATCTAGTTCTTTCGTTTGGATTATTCGAACATCTAAAATATTATGATTTTCCTCTCGAAGAGTCGAACCGTGTGCTGAGAGATGGCGGGCAAATTTTGTACTCCGTCCCGAACTTGGCAAGTTGGGTAAACCGACTTACATTACTGTTCGGAAATCAACCCCGAGACGTGGAGATTTCTCAACATCGAGCGTTCGGCATCTCGGAGAGATATAAACGCGATAACGTTCTCAGCCACGTTCACTCTCCGACATACGCGGCGTTTCTGCAACTGCTTAGATACCACGGGTTTTCTATCGACGATACTGTGGGTCTATTTCCGTATCAAAGCGGACGGATTATCATGGTGATCGATAAAATCACATCCGTTCGTCCGAGTCTCTGCCGGCGGATAGCAGTCCTCGGAACCAAAGAGCGACCGAGCACAGCATCTCAGTAACGCTGACCTTTATCGAGTTGATGAGTGTACACACATTAACGAGCTGCTGCGATATACGGTCGGGGCCTATATCGACAGCAGTAAGCCGATAGATTCAATCGGTGGCCCTTCACATAAACGCCAATGATCGCGAGCGTCTACAGGTTTGACCCAACACAACCTGCGCAGATACTCGCCGCACAAAGCTTTTTATGAGGATAGCACAGACGACTGCGATCGTTTTCGTCTCGAAAGTACTGGCCTCGGCACTCGGTTTCGTTGCGACGGTTTATTTCGCGCGGTTCCTTGGGTCGGAAGTGCTCGGCCAGTATTTTTTAATACTCGCACTGGTGGGTTGGATCGCGATTTTTGGCCAACTAGGGTTAGTGAGTGCGATTACGAAACGACTCAGCGAGGGCAAGGAGCGATCGGCATACATGATAGCCGGTGGCATTCTGATTGCGGGATTTGCAGGTCTGTTGGCCGTTGCTGTATTGCTGTTCTCCCCGTGGGTTAACGAGTACGTCGGTAGCTCGCTTGCTGCCCCATTCGTGGCGGTACTCATCGTCATTTCCCTCGGTTATTCGTATGTCACGTCGTGTCTCGAAGGGCATCATCTCGTACACATTGCAGGTATGCTGGAGCCGATTAAAATAGGATCGAGGAGCGTGTTCCAGATCGCTCTCGTCGTCAGCGGGTTCGGTCTCGTTGGTATGTTAACCGGCTATGCGGTGGGGGGTGTAATCATCGGCTTTCTGGGACTCTACTTTCTCACATTCCGACTCACTAGGCCAGGACGACGACACATTCAGAGCCTGTTCGACTTCGCGAAGTACTCGTGGCTCGGTGGTGTCCGGAGCCGATCGTACCGTGAGATGGATATCCTCGTCCTCGGCGTTTTCGTCCCTGCATCCTTGGTCGGTATCTACGGTATCGCGTGGAGTTTAGCAGCCTTCTTGAGCCTCTTCGGCACCGCGATCTCGCGCGCGATATTCCCCGAAATCAGCAAGCTCTCTGCGGAGCGTGACGAGGACGCTAGAGCGGGTATCATCACGGACTCGCTGGCCTATGCCGGATTGCTGGTCATACCGGGGCTTGTCGGTGGTATTCTCCTGGCCGAACGGCTCCTCCTGATATATGGGCCCGAGTTCGTCGAAGCCGCGACCGTCCTCGGAATCCTCATTGCGGCGGTGCTGTTGTATAACTATCAGAAACAGTGTTTGTCTGCGCTGAAAGGGATCAATCGTCCCGATTTGTCGTTTCGTGTGAACGCAGTGTTCGTCGGCTCGAACGTCGTCCTCAATATCGTCTTAATCTGGTCGTATGGTATCCTCGGAGCAGCGGTCGCAACCTTACTCTCGACGAGCATCGGATTCGTTCTATCATACTGGTACTTATCCGTAAACGTTCAGTTCGCGTTCCCAACTGATGAGGTCGGTCGACAGGTTCTCGCAGCGGGTGTAATGGCTGGAGTAGTGATACTCGGAGAGGTCGGTGTGCAGCAGTTGGTAGTCATCGATTCCAATACCCTTGCGGTAGTTCTATTAGTTGGAGTCGGCGCTGTGGCGTACTTTATCACACTTACGAGTATCTCGCGTGATTTTCGAGCAATACTCTCCAGGAATATAGGGTCAGGGTTCAATTGACACGCTTGGGAAGTGGGTTGCTGTCGATAGAGGGTTCGCGCAGCGCTACTGTGTAATTCCTTGCCGTACCTCCGAATGACTCAACCCCTAGTAAAACGCTCCTGTTTAAATGAACCAAATCCGTCGACTTCCATGTCCCCGTCACAACTCTTTTTGCGCGGTCGGTGATAGCTGCATTGAATGAAGGTCTCGGTTATTATTTGTACGTACTCTGAGGATATGTTCGAACACTTTCGGGATGCCCTCGAGAGCGTTCTTTCGCAGACGTATGAGGACGTTGAAGTCGTCGTCGTCGTCGACGGGAACGCGCCTCTCTTCGACCGGATCGAACAGCATTACGGCGAGATCCCCGAGGTTCATATCCACTGCAACGAGCGAAACGTCGGTCTCTCGGAGAGTCGAAACAACGCACTCGAGTACGTCACCGGTGATGTGGTTGCTCTCCTTGACGACGATGCTGTCGCTGACGAACACTGGATCTCGGAACTCGTCTCCGTCTACGATAATCGAGATGCGATCGCCGTTGGTGGAAAGATGACGCCACTTTGGGTCGCTGGAAAACCGAACTTTCTGCCCGAGGAGTTTTACTGGCTTGTCGGCGTCACCCATCGAGGATTCGCAGAGGCCGGTGACGAGGTTCGAAACACGTTCGGCTCGAATATATCGTTTCGAACGGATGTAATTCGCGAACTCGGCGGATTCGACCCAGATTTGGGACGACAAGGGGAGAAGAACCTGCAAGCCGAAGAGACGCTTCTCTGTGTGCGCATGCGAGAACGGTTCGGTCACGGGGTCATTTATAACCCCGATGCACGGGTCGGTCACAAGGTGTTCGAGTACCGGACGAGGAAACGGTGGTTGATCGAGCGCGCGTTCTGGCAAGGGTACTCGAAAAGTGTGATGAAAGATCTCGTCACAGATTCTGGCGAAAAAGAAGAGTCGGTGTTTCTCAAGCGACTGTTCGGTTCGTACGTCCCGGAGCGTCTTCGGTCGCTCCTCACCAGCCCGAACATCACAAAAGGTACACAACTCGTCTCGCTGATCGCGCTTACTGCTGCTGTCGGGTTCGGGTACGGGTTCGGTGAAATCAAAAGTTCCCGATAGCCGAGAGTGAGTATGAATATACATATTTCTGAAATCTCCGGTGAATCGCGGCGATAGAGTATGCTCTCTTGATCGTTAACTAGACACGACCCGTTCGAGGAGGTCGGTAGCTATTAATCCGAGCGCAGTGGACTCGTGAATACGAATCTATCGACGATGAAGCTACTCTGGCTCCGTCCCTCGAAAGGTGACAACATCAGCGTCCGGCGCGAGCGAATCGCCGAGGAGTTACGCGAGCGTGGCTACGAAATCGACATCAGAAACGCATCCGGATTCGATGCACTCGGAGCCGTTCGACAGGCTCTAACCGGTGACTACGACGTCATTGCGGGGAACGTCCGTGTTGGACTGTATCTCGGATATCCGATTTCGCGTCTGTTGGGTACCCCATTATTGGGTGACGTGAGCGACCCGATTTCTGACATCGACGACTTTCCAGCACCACTATTTCGGTTGTTCGAGTGGTACGAGTGGTTCGTCCTCGAGCGCGCGGAAGCAGCGGTGTTCGTCTACGAGTCGACCTACCAGGAGGCACTTCGGCGCGGTATCGACCACGCGGTCAAACTCCCGAATGCCGTGAACTACGAACTGTTTGCAGAGCCACAGAAAGACGCCATCGACACAGCCAGGGAGACGCTGCAGAGAGACGGTGTTGATTTTGAGAGACCGATCGCCATCTACATCGGTGTGTTCTCCCGGCGCTACTGCATCGAGGAGATTCTCGATACAGCCGAACACGCATCGGAGTGGCAGTTCGTCTTCCTCGGTGAGGGAGCACTCGAAGAGCGAGTCCAGCGAACGGCACAGGAACGCGAGAACGTGTACTTTCCCGGTGCGTTCCCGTATCGATTGATGCCGGGCTTTCTGTCGCTCGCTGACGTGGGCTTCTGTTTCAAAGACGCCGAGCAACCCCTCAAACTCAAGGAGTACGGCGCTGCTGGCATTCCAAGCATCGTTCGGCCGGGCGAACTGTCGCAGTTCTACGACGAGAACCAACTGGTGTTTGTCGAACCCGAACCAACCGCGATTGCCGAGCGACTCGCCGAGTTATGCGAGGACGAACAGCTCTACGACTCCTACGCCGAGGCAGGCCAAGCGATCGCGAGCGAGTGGAGCTGGGAGAAGATTGCTGACGGCTACGACGAATTGATCTCAGAGATCTAATACGTTAGCTGTACGATTCGATTACAGATTTTGCTTTCAGGTTGTCCTCGAAGCTATCTGTGGCGTGGAGTATCGAGAGATAGTACTCGTCGGGGAATTCGTCCATGAACGCGTGTCGAACATCGTTTTTTACCATCTCCATCTCCCGGGAGATTCCGTCGTGGAGTCGCGGGTTCGGGAGTTCGACTTTCACGATGCGTACCGTCGACGGAAATCGGGTCATCAGCTCGGCCTTCCAGTCGATAGCCCATCCAGGTGCGTGGTCGGTCTGGGCGTCATAGATGTCGTGAACGAACGTCTCGATATCTTCGACGTCCACGTCGACGCTATCCACGATGGAGACTTTCTCTCCGAGAACCGCCTCCATCTCGTCGTAGTACTCGTGGGTCAACGGCCAGAAGATTGCATAGAACAGCACACCTGCGCTCTCGAGCAGTTCGAGTCGTCTCTCAGCGATGGTTTCGATTTCATTTCCAGTGAATCCTTGCGTTTGGAGCCACTGTCTGCCCCCGTCGCTTTTACGCCCGAATGTGAACACTACCTCGAGCGTCTCTCGCCCGTCGACCAGGAGCCGTGCCAGCTGGTCGGAATCGAGAACATGGTGTCGCTGAGTCAAGCGGAGTGGTTCGAGGGTGTTCAGGTCTCGTTGTGAGAGTGATTCGATGTCCGTCTCGAGCTTCTCGATGTCGAATCCTGGCGGTTCCCCGGTTTCGTGTGCTTCGAGTGCAGCCCAGTACGCCACCACATCAAGTCCAGCGAACTGGTCTCCGACATACTGCCTGTTGAGTAGTTGTGCTGCGGTGAGCGTTCGCTGGTGGCTCCGGAGTGTGTTGTACGGTGTCCGAACATCGAACACCGGCAGGATTCCGATTGCTCGATTGAGAACGGGGAACTTTCGTGTGAGGAGCCCCACTACCTTATCGGCCGTCACGAGAACGCCGTCGGTTCGCAGCGATTGGAGACCACGTGAGTGCAGCGAGTTCGGCCGCTGGCTGTAATCAGAGCGGTACAAATCCCAGTTCCAGTCGTCGGTGCTCTGTGAGTACTGTTCGAGAATCTCGACGTCGCGCTCGTCTTTGGGAAGGTCACGAAGCTTCTTGTACGAGAACGAAATCTCCGGTCTGACGATCTTGAACCCATCGACGACATCGTGATAGGTGTCGTCCTCGATGAGTTCGTCGTCGCTCAACTCGATGTTCTCGTACCGCTCTTCGACGAACGCGACGAACCCATCGAACGCTTCCGGGTCTATTCGGTCGCGTTTGTCCGAGTGAACACAGATATCCAAGTCGTCGTGTTCACGTAGCCCTCTGACCGACAGCGAGATGCTCCCGACGAGACAAACATCCTCCGTTTCGAGGTCGTACCGCTCCAGCAGTTGCTCCAGTTCCTCCCTGCCCGCAAAGTCCCACTCGTTGCGTTCCGGTGAGACGGTCATACAGCATACTGGTCGGGGGTCGTATAAAATGAGTTCCATTCGGGGATATCGGACTGCTTTCGGCGACCGACCACACTATCTTTGCATACATCGTGGCATGAGCCGATACGAAATATAGTTCTTGTGGTAAGTCATTCAAGTCAGACCAACCACTGGTAAAACATCTCCTCAAAAACCACGACTGAGACGAACTGAGCAGAATCGACAGGAAGCGTATCGAGACTCAAAACCCTGCAGCAGCACCTGCATCGGCAAGAAATTCCCAGGTGGCGGCTGTGATACAGTCCATTCCTGTCGTCGGGCGACTGAGCAGACGGCAACATCTCGGAATCACAGCCGGCGCTGCTATCGTTGGTGGTGTCGGAGTAACGACAACGAATCTCTTTGGAATGGAGGAGACTAACACCGAACCGTTCGTGGGCCAGTGGAAGGTCGGGCCGTCAGTTCCGTATCTGGCAGAGTATCCTGCTGTGGCTGCGTACAACGGTTCGCTGTACATCTTCGGCGGCGGGGACGATGACAGAAACCCGGCTGACACCGCCTACAGCTATGATTCCGAGGCAGATTCGTAGACCGAACTCACTCCGATGCCTGTCGAAGGTCGCCGGATGTCCGCATCGGTCGTCGACGACCGAGTCTACGTCATCGATGGATTGACTGAAAAGTCACTGTTCGGTGAGGGCACTGTCCGAATCTACGATCCCGAGAGCGACAGCTGGGAGGAACGGAAACCGATGCCGTTTGCCAACAGGAAGATGTCGTGTCACTACATCTCCTCACAGGAAAGAATCTATCTGTTAGGTGGCGAATCACCCGGAGATCCACCGGAATGAGACGACGTCATCACCTACGACCCAGAGACCGACAGCTATGACGGCTCACCGACATACATGCCGGAACCGTCACAGACGAACCCCTCGACTGTCCATGAGGAAAAAGTGCTGTTCCCAGGAGGTGAAGAGCCCGACGGTACAACGGGAAACACGACGCTTCGAATCTACGACCCCGAACTCGACGCGTGGGATACCCTCCCAGATCCCCGTGAGATGGTCGAATCCAATGATTCGGCCGTCGTCGGTGACAGACTTATTGTCCCCGGGGGTCGAACGTACCTCAATCTGGTGTTGGCCTCGACGAAGAACCGCACACATGTCGTTACGACGACTATCCAGTCTATTTCTATAGAATACAGGTGTATCACTTCGGTGCGTGACGGTTCACCGTTGGAGCGGCTCTCGATCTCGGCAATCGAAAGACAGGAGTTATTTCATCCGGCATAATACCCACGGGCGAACAGCATCTTTCGGAGACTGTTTCCGAAATTGATCAACGACACTATGCCGCTCACACAGCAACTCCGTAAACTGGTTCGTCACGTCGACGAAGAGGGTGTGTCACGAACGAGTCGAGCGGTGTCGGGACACCTCGTCAGGACGGCTAGTCACACACTCGAAGGCACACCGGGGTACTATTGTTGTCACCGGTGGCGTCTCAGTCGACGTTACGACAGTGCAGACCTGACACCGGTCTGGATATCTCCCGAGGAAATTACGTCGCTTACAGGATCGTACGAACGCCGTGATCAGGGACACCTCGACTACGTTCCCTACTTCAAACCGCGAGAATCAAACTGGAGCTCCATCCCGTACCGCGAGGAAGTTCCGTATGGCGCACGGAGAGGGGGCGACTGGGATCGACAGCAGCCACCGTTTTCGAACCTCTTATTATATCGGGGAACACGCCAGCGTTTCCTAGATGGAGTTGACTGGGAAGATACGGTGTACTACACGCAACATCTCGACCGGTTTCGAGCGGATGGCTGGAGCGACTCCGACGCAAAGACCCTGGCGAGAGAGCGATGTGAGCGTATCGAGCGAGTGTACGACACCATCGAACAGGACGGCTACCAGTCACAGCGAGCGCTGGATGGTCACCCACTTCACGAGGTGACGGTAACTGTCGGACGCAACGGAGAGGTACTCTACAACTGTGAGGGTCGGCACCGGCTATCGATCGCCAAAGTGCTCGACATTCCGGAGATCCCAGTACTGGTTCTTGTCTGCCACGAGGAGTTCGATGGAACTGTCGGAACGAGAAATGGGCGCTCTCCCGACCAACAAAGTCAGGACTGAGATATGAATGGCTACAATCAAGTGGAGCAGGTCGTTGGGGGGTTTCTTAATCGTTTCCCACGGACAAAAAGTGCCGTCGAGACAGTTTATCAACGAGCAAATTATCATCTCTTCGCCGACAGCGGATTCACCTTCGAACTGCACGACGATGCGAATTTGCAGACGGTCGAAAAGTGGTCTGGCGGTGTCGAACAGGCTAACGGACGGTTCGTAGGCTTTTATGACGTCTGTCCCTGGAACCGTTCGATGAGCCACTACTTCGTCCACGAAACCGACGACAGCGACGAGAACCGGGCATCAATTGTAGTCTTCAAAGACGGCACGAAAACAACTGTTGCGTCGACTGGAGCCTGGAACTACCAGCAAGGGAGTCGGACACAGTGGCATCCGTCACGCGAGGGAACCCTCGTGTTCAACGACGTTGAGGGAGGAGAGGCGGTCACGCGAATCGTCGATACCAACGGCGAGGTGCTTCGAACAGTGTCCAGACCCGTTCAGGCAGTGAACCCGACGGGTGGGGAGTTCCTCTCGGTGAACTACCGGCGGCTGGATCGGAACAGTCCGGGATACGGGTACGGGACGGACGACGGGTCGTCCCTCTCACCACCGGATTCGGACGGTATCTTCCGGGTCGGGTTCGATGGGGAACCGGAACTGGTTGTGCCGCTCTCTGACCTGCGCGAAACCGCCGGGGCGGATGTGCCACACAGCGCGCACTACATCCACCATGCCCTGTACGCACCGGACGGAGAGCAGTTCGTGTTCTTGCACCGATGGATGGACGGAGAGAAACGCCATACCCGACTGTTCGTTGCCGATCGTGACGGGAACCGGAGGTTGTTGCTCGAAAACCGCAACGTCTCACACTTCTCGTGGCTCGACGACGAACGAATTTTCATGTGGGGGGGCTCGGACGCCTTCGGAAACGGCTACCACGTCGTCGACGTGGAGAGCGGCGAACTGACGTACGTCGGTGCCCTCGACGGCTACGGCGACGGCCACCCGTCCGTATCACCAGACGCTGAGTGGATAGTGACCGATAGCTACCCGAACAGGGTACGAAAACGGTCGTTGACGCTGTACCATCTCGGCACCGAACGTGTGGTTCCGCTTGGCGAATTTCTCGCGCCGTTTGGATTCGACGGTTCCAAACGGTGTGACCACCACCCGCGCTGGAGTCGTGACGGAGAACTCGTCTCGATTGATTCCGTTCACGAGGGCGTACGCCGATCGTATGTCGTGGACGTCAGTTCACTTGTTCGCTGATACGGCCGGGTATCCGGTATCTTTGGAGAGTTGCTTCTCGTGATCACGGCGTTCGTACACCACACACGGTCGAGACCAACCATATAGAATGCCAAAAACAGTCGGATCCAGAAATCTGCATCCTCTCGAGCGGGAATCGACTCTTCGAATCCGCCGATTTCGTCGACGACTGACTTCCGGATATGGGTACAAAAAAGCCCTCTGGTAGCAGCGCCCTCGTATTTTTCGACTCTTCCACGGATCACTGCTGTGTCTCTGTGCTTGCCGGGGTCGTACACCCGTCGCTGTGTAGCATACACCCCGCCGTAGCCAGGTGGCTGCTCGGCAATTTCTTCGACCAGAACTGGATTGCACTCTCGAACAGCCGGTCGTCGTCGTCCAGAAACACGACGTACTCGCCCAAAACGACATCGAGACCAGCGTTTCGGGCACTGCTTAGCCCATGGGGGCGGTCACGAGCGACAACACGGGGACGGTCGTCGTCGATTAAGTTCAACAGCGTACGAGTACCGTCCGAAGAGCCACCATCGACGACGGTGCACTTCTCAAATCCACACAATGTAGTCTCTCATACGAAGTGACTATTCGATCGCTTCGAACCACGCGCTTCAAAAGGCTTATGCCCTGTTTGTGGCTGTATCCGACAATGAGTCAGCGGTGGGACAACATCGAGGAGCGACTCGACGAGTACGAGTCGCAACTCGACACCGTCTATCGGCTGTACCACATCCCCGTTCTCGCGGCCCTCATGGTGTTCATGCTGTGGGTTCGGGTGCGTCACTG
>LKMJ01007041.1_pt1 | contig 10587 bp, 9 predicted proteins | sample 643391 | NCBI WGS metagenome assembly LKMJ01 (sample SAMN04112250, study PRJNA286221) | soda lake metagenome | biome: soda lake; feature: Kulunda Steppe; material: water; isolation source: sample PL-Br10 brine of Picturesque Lake | place: Russia: Kulunda steppe | collected 2010-07
AACCATCATTCATCATTTGTCATCTCTCATTTGTCATTTATCATCTCGGTCGTGGCCGAGCGGCCGTCCCGGCTACCCAGAGTAACTGTTATTCAGTTTCAGCACAAGCTTCTCGTATGGCTATTCTTGTTGCAATCGGTGATGACGACCGGTTCCAAGCCGTCCTCGACGTTGCGGTCCAGTTGGCCAACGGACTCAGCCAGGAGCTAACGGTTGCCCACCTCACCGAACACGAGACGGCATCGGCCGAAGATCGGAGTTTCCGTGACGAAATCCGGGCGTATCTCTCAGATGTCGACATCATCGCAGATGTCTCGCTCGAACATCTCAACCGAAGCGGCCTGCGGTCGGGCACCGCGATTGGAAACCAACTCGTCGACATCGCCGAAGGCGTCGAGATCGATCACATCGTCATCGGCCACCGCTCAAAAACCCAACTGGAAACGCTTCGCGATGGCCATACCGGCTTTGTGGTTGCCCAGGAGGCTGGCGTGCCAGTGACAATCGTCCCTGAAGCCGTCGGCGAGTGATCGGCATCGACAGCCAACTGCCTACCGAAGACCGATAACCATTAGCAACCGCCGCCTCCATCCACGCGTATGACCGCAGACGCCGATCCGTCAACGAGTGACGACGAGCAGGGCGGCCCCAATGCTGTCGACCACGAGCGGGCGGCCGAACTCGCCGCCGCTGTCGAAGACGGTGAACTCCGGCTTCACGAACTCGAAACCGAGACCGACCCTGACACCGCCGTCGCGGCGCGTCGAAAACTCGTCGCCGACGCCTCAGGAGCCAACTGCGAAGCAATCGGTTCGTATGGCTTTCCTGCTGAGGTTGCTGACCCCAACATCGAAAACATGATTGGCACGGTGCAGGTGCCGGTCGGCGTTGTCGGCCCCGTCGACATTAACGGGGCCGCACTCGACGACACGCGGTATCTTCCGTTGGCGACGACTGAAGGAGCCCTGCTGGCGTCGGTGAACCGCGGCTGTTCGGTGATCAACCGCGCTGGCGGCGCGACCGCCCGCGTGACGAAAGCCGGGATGACACGCGCGCCTGTCTTCCGTGTCGACGATGTCGCCGAAGGGCTCGCACTTGTTGAGTGGGTTCGAGACCACGGCGAAAAGCTCCGGGAAGCCGCCGAGTCGACGACCAACCACGGCGAGTTACAGGATGTCACTCCCTACGTCGTCGGCAACAACGTCTATCTCCGTTTCCGGTATGACACCAAAGACGCGATGGGGATGAACATGATCACTATCGCCACCAAGGAAGCCTGCGAGTTGATCGAATCCGAGACGACTGCCTCACTCGTTTCGCTTTCGGGGAATCTGTGTACAGATAAGAAACCAGCCGCAATCAACGCTGTCGAGGGTCGCGGACGTTCCGTTACTGCTGACGTGGTGATTCCACGAGACGTTGTCGAATCGAAACTCCACACGACTCCCGAAGCTATCGCTGAAATCAACACCCGCAAGAACCTGATTGGATCGGCCAAAGCCGGCTCGTTCGGATTCAACGCCCACGTCGCCAACCCAGTGGCAGCGATGTTTCTCGCTACGGGTCAGGACGAAGCCCAGGTCGTCGAAGGCGCGAATGCCATTACAACCGCTGAAGTGACCGACGACGGTGATCTATACTTTTCGGTCTCGCTGGCGAGTCTCGAAGTCGGCACGGTCGGCGGCGGCACGAAACTCCCAACGCAGTCGGAAGCCCTCGATATTCTCGGCGTTCGCGGCGGCGGCGATCCTGCGGGAAGCAACGCAGACGCATTGGCCGAAGCGATTGCGGTTGGCTCGCTGGCTGGCGAACTCTCGTTGCTCGCCGCGCTTGGTTCGCGGCATCTTTCTGGTGCCCACGAGTCGCTGGGTAGATAGGATAGCGGTAGCGGAGTCAGTCGACAGTCAAAACCAGCGGTCGACGGCGTTATTGGGGGCCAGTTGCTCTGTAGGAGGTTTGTACGAAGTCTTCGGGCTGCCCATCGCCGGACAATACGATTCCGGAGTCGTCACACAGTTTTGCGCCCTGCGAACTCCACGTGTAGGTTTTGTCGGTATCGATGTTGTTCGACCGGGTAAACAGGAGTCGCTCGTGGTCGTCGTCGACGTACTCGAAAACCCAGCCGACCAAAAATATCTGCTCGCCGTCGCCTTCGTTGCAATTAAATAGCGCGCCGTCGATCTCGGCTTCGGTATCGCCTGTTCGTTCGGTAATATGGAAGGGCTCTTCGCGGAAATCCGTTGCTGGGACGACTGCTTGGCCGCCGCGGCCTGGCGAATCGTTGAACCGGCCGGTCTCTTGGTTCGCGGTTGCAGTTCCGGCTGTTCCGACCAGCAGTGTTCCTGCAGTGGCCACACCCGCAGTTAGGAGGTGTCGGCGGGACAGTGATGCGTCGGTCGGCTGATCGGCGTCGGGTTGGGACCATTCAGGCATGCGTGTATTATCATGAAACTATAATTACTTATATTGTCGGTCTGGGCAAGCGGTAGGTCGAATCGACAACTCGGCGGTTACTGGGGTTCCGCCCGGTCGGCCAGCAGCTCACCGCGGCCAGCCTGCTGTGTGCGCCAACGGAACACACGTACCAAAAACAAATGCACGACCACGAGTCCGGCCGCCTGGAGACCGCCAAGATACCAAAACAGGCCGACACCAAGTGTTTTGAGGAGCCGTTCCAGCCGCCGGGTTGCGGTCGCGCCGAGATGGCCCGCCAGCGTCGTCTTGTCGACGGCACTGTCGCCGTCGAGATCGAGTGCGTTTCGGGACTCGACACCTCCAAAGGTGATCACGAACCAGGCGACAAACACCACAAAAACAGCCCCAGTCACCGGCTGTCCGGTCGAGACCACCAGCGAAAAAACGATCATGAACGCCCAGGTCGCGCCGACCGCAATCGAATCGAAGGTTGAATACCGTTTCAGCGAGCCATACATCGCCAATACGACGAACGGGAGCTGGCCGAGCAGCCAGTATCCGGCTCCTCGGATCGGATTTTCGAGGATGTGAGAAACAAGCAGCAGCTGGTAGCCCACCAGTGCCAGCAACTCGGCTCCCAGTAGTTCAGTACGATACTGTTGGACGATGCGTGTCCGCTTGGGATCGGTAATCCAGTCTTCGTCGCTTGCAGTTCGGCGATCTTCGATGTAGATCACACAGAACAACAGCGGGGCGAGCAGCAGGCCAGTGCCGACCGACCGCAGCGGGATCGACAGCGCGACAGCAGAGGCGACGATCATGAGGGCTGCGGTCGCACACAACCAGATGTTGAGTTTGTAGAACAGATACGACACCGGCCGGAGCCCGTTTTCAGTCATTGGTCGAGTCCGTAACGTTCGGCAACTCGATTGTGATCTGTGTTCCCTCGCTGCTTGTTGAGGCCGAGAGCTGGCCCTGCGACTGTTTGACGATGTAGCGAACAAGCCAGAGACCGATCCCCGAGCTGTGTTCGAGATCCGTTTCGGCTTGGGCTTCGAGCACATCAATTTCCGATCGTGGAATCCCCTCACCATCGTCGGCGACAGTCACCCGGACGCAGTCTTCGGTCACCTCAGCCGTAATCTCGATAGCCGGCTGGTCGCCGCCGGTATGATGGACGACGGCGTTTTCAAGAAGCTCAGTGAGAGCCAGATGGAACTGTGGATGGTACTTGACGTGGGCGTCGACGACTGAGACGTGGATGTCGTAGTCGGCTCGCAGAGCCAACGCGTCGACCGCGTCGATAGCGTCGTCGACGGCGTGTCGGATTGACCCGAGGACACGCCTTTCTTCCGAGATGACATCGCTGATCTGATGGGCCTTTTTTGCCTGGCCGAGCAGGTGGGCCGACTTTCGACGGATACTGACGCTGAGTTCGGCCACGCGTTCGCCGTCAGCGCTGTCGTCTTCGATGAGCTCGGTGTAGCCGTTGATAACTGTCAAATCGTTCCGAACGTTGTGCCGGAACACCCGCGAGAAGATCTCTTTGAGGAGGTTCAGTTCTCGTTCCCGCTCGGAGAGGTCGGTGACATCGGTCAGAATGTAGATCGTCCCCGCCCCATCTCGCCCATAGCGGATCGATGATCGATTGATCGAAAAGAACCGCCGGTCGCCGTCGGCCGCCCGCCGGATAGGGACTGTCCCTTCGGCTCTGGTTTCGGTATGCTTTGGAAGTAGCTCGTCGACCGATTGGGTCAAGATCCCGCTGCCGAACAGCTCTCGAGCCGCCCGGTTGGCGTCAATAACTGCCCCGTTAGTGTCGGCGACGACGAACACGTCGTCGATCTCTTCGACGGCGGACTGTCGGGCGACAGGGTGGTACTGCAGCAAACCGTTGCGCTCGATGGAGTATGCAAACAGCAGTCCCGAAAACGCATACACCGTCGATGTCGGATCGTAGTAGATGGGAACTAGCTCGCCGACCTTAACAAGCGACGAGAGCACCAGTACCGAAAACACGACCAACAAATACCCGGTCTGGCGTCGTTGGAGGCCGTCGGATCGCATAATCTCGCCGACGAACAGACCGGCAGCCAAAAACACCAGCAGATAGCCATACACCTGGACAACAAGCACTCGGAGTGGGTCACCCAACACGGAGAACTGCAAAAAGCCGTTGGCGTCGACGTAGTACTCCGCACCGAAGACGATGTTACCAGGGTTCGGCCACGACAATACAAACAGCAGCACTACCGGTGCAAACAGGATGCCGACAGTTCGACGGGAAACTGTCTGCTTGAAAACGAACTCGTAGGCGAGAAAAAACAGTGAGACTGCAGCCGTCGTGACAACCGGCCAAAAGAAGTTGGCCAAAAGCAGCGTTATTTCTGGTGATCGAATACCGACCATCAGCGTGTAGAGTAATGCCCAGAGGCCGCCAGTCAGCATGGAAACAATAAACCACAACACGCCCGGTTTCCGCCACTCTTCGGCCAGCGCATAAACGACAATCAGCGACGGCAGTATCCCGATTGCCATCAGGACGACGGCTACTGGAGGGGTGAGCCACATCAACATAGAGGGCAACAGCAATGCGTTGTTCAGCGTCTCAGCGTACGGGGATTACTGTTGATATATTCAGAATTACCATCTAGGTATTTATAACCATTTGTTAAATAACGTACACATATTGTGTATGTAGGTATGAAACCATGTATACAAGTACAATAAGCCAGAACTAATCGATACTCTCGTTTCCGATATTGTGTAGTACAAATACCGTTCGTCTTTGGCGATCATACGACAATATCTACTCAGTTACAACAGCCGATACCGACCGCCGCTTTCAGAGGCTTCGCCCCGTCGACACAGTTTTTCGAGTAGCTCATGCGCCTTCTCGCGTGGGACGCCCTGTTCGGTAGCATACGCGAGAACGTCGTCTTCTGTGGGCTGGTCGCCCTCACCAGCGACCTCAACAGCCTCACGAACGATTTCATCACGGGCTGTAGCGCGAGTCGTCGACTGCTCGCCTGCGGCCGCAACATCGTCAGCATCCAAGCCGGCAGCTTCGAGATACTCTCTGTCATCGACAACTGGCTTTTCGACCTGGGCTTCGAGGTCGACTACGTGGCCAACGTCGGCAAACGCTTCGGAGTGGCCCTGTTTTTTCGCCAGCAGTGCTGAGCGGGCCTGCTGGGCCGCACTCCGGTCGTCGGACTCAAACAGCCGTTTGAGTTTCTTGGTCTGGTGGGTTTTTTGACAGCGCGGACACTGTGCCGTCTTCGACCCCTGAGGATCGGACAGTAGCCACAGCATACTGCAGTTGTTGCAGCCGACGACCGCGTACATACGACCGAATCACCGCCACGTGCATTTATATACATGGGTCACTCGACGCCACCGAGCGCTCAGTCGATGGTTTCTATCATTTTTGTACACAATAACAGAAATCTTAATAAAGTCCTTGAGGCTGGCCCTCTTACAAGTAGAGATGGGAGGTGAAACCCAGCTCGTCGACCGATTTGTTGGCTGGCGGCCCGTTCGGATCACCGAGAGCGTCGTCTCGTTGGCCCGCGACCGGAACATCACATTCGTCGCTGCCGGCGTGGCCTTCTACGCACTGGCGTCGCTAGTACCGATGTTGCTGCTGGCGGTTGTGGTAGCGACGGCGGTCGGTCTCGAACTCGTTCTCGAACAGGTTTTAGCGGCCGTCGAGAACCTGCTGACCAACACTGGCCAACAGCTACTCGTCGACGCGCTGGCGGATACGTCGGGCCGAACCGGCGCAAGTATTGTCGGCCTCGTCGGGTTCGTCTGGGGGACGCTCAAACTCTCTCGGGGGCTCTCGCAGGCGTTTAGCGAGCTGTATGCCTACGAATCGGTGCTCACTATCAAAAAACAGCTGTTCGATACGGTGATCGTCTTCGGCTCGCTTTTTGTTGCAGTGATTATCCTCGTGGGCTTTGATTTGGCGGTTGCGTTCGGACCGATTCCGGAGTGGGGTGTCGGCCCACTCCAGCAGGTGGCACTGTTTGTGGCCTTGGTGGTCGCACTGCTGCCGATCTACGCGCTGTTGCCGCCTGGTCGACTTCGTGTTCGTGAGGTACTGCCTGGCGCGCTGGTTGCCGCCACCGGCTGGATGCTGTTGCGGCTCGGCTTCGAGTTGTATACAACCTACGCGGCCGACTTCCAAGTATATGGGGTTTTGGGCGCGCTGTTGCTGTTTATTACATGGCTGTATATGGGTGCGTTCATCGTTCTGTTTGGGGCTGTTATCAATGCTGTCGCTAGAGGACAAAACAACGTGTAGCAGTTAGGTGTTTGTTTGAGTATCTCCTCAATGTAGCCGCACATCAACACTATTTTGAGTGAATGTTGGTTATACAGGTTGATTTTTATGCCATTAGTGTATGATCTGAACCATGACAGTCGAAACCACGGGAGAACCAGACATCGAGACAATCAACCGCCGACTCACGCAGGCCTCAGACGGCGATCTAACCGTTCGCATGCCTGCAGGACGTGCCGACGGGGCGGTCGGCACGCTCTCGGAGTCGATCAACGAGATGCTCGCCGCACTCGACGGGACGCTGTTGGGCATCCAGTCGATTGGTGTCGAAGTCGCTCAGGAGACCCAACAGGTCGCAGGCGGCGTTGAGCAAGCCCAAGAGACGAGCCACGAGATCAGCCAGTCTATCGAAGACATCGCTACTGGCGCGAGCACTCAAACCGAGCGACTCACTGCAGCGGGCAACGAACTTACAGATCTGTCGGCGACCATCGAAGAAATCGCCTCGTCGGCTGACGAGGTCGCCCAACTCTCCGACGAAGCGACAACCCACGCCACCGACGGTACGGATCTCGCCGCCGAATCGATGGAGACGATGACCGAGATTCGCTCGCAGGCTGACGACACCGTCGACCGGATCGACCATCTCGAAGACGATATGGACGAGATTACCGAGGTCGTTGATTTGATCGATGACATCGCCGACCAGACCAATATTCTCGCGCTTAATGCCTCAATTGAGGCCGCCCGCGCTGGCGAGGCCGGCGACGGCTTTGCGGTCGTCGCCAACGAGGTCAAATCACTCGCCGAAGAGACCCAGGAGGCAACGAGCAACATCGCCAGCCGCGTCGAGACCGTCCAGTCGACGACCGAAACCGCCGCCAGCGACATTCGAGCAATGCGCGAGCTGATCGAAGACGGCATGGAGACCATTCAGGAGGGTCTTACCGCGCTCGAAGAGGTCGCCGACCGCGTGGCCGAAGCAAACGACGGCGTCCAGTCGATCAACGAGGCAACCGACCAGCAGGCAACCTCAACCGAGGAGATGGTTGGGATGGTCGAAGAAGTCATCAGCGTGAGCGAACAGACCAGCGCGGAGGCCGAAACCGTCTCGGCGGCCGCCGAACAGCAGGCTGCCGCCCTTTCGCAGATTGCCACTGGTGCGGGCGAACTCAACGACCTCGTGGGCGATCTCAGCACCCAGCTCAACAGTTTCACCGTCGGCACAAGCGACGATCACACGGTGCTCACGAACGTCGACTACGAAGACGCGCTGACGGTTATTGAGGAGCAAAACGGCAAACTCTTAGAGTTGAGCGACGCGGTCGTCTCGGCGTACACCACCCTGTCGAACAGCAGCGAGTATCCTGACGAGATCAACATCGCTGGTCGACAGCGCATGCTGAGCCAGCGAATAGCCAAACAGACGCTGTTTATTGCCCGCAACGAGCGGGCCGGCGAGGCGACCAAAGACGTACGCAAAGCCAAAGACGCACTTGCGTCGGATATCGAGGAGTTCCAGCACGCACTCGATACGCTCGAAACCGGCGGCATCCACCACGATGAAACGCTCGCGCCTGCTCCTAATGCTGTGGCCGAGGCGATTGATGACGTTCGGGTCGTCTGGAAACCGTTCCGTCGGAACGCCGAGACGATTGTCCGCGAATCGAAGTTCACCGCTGCGGTCGCAGCCTGATCAGCTACTCGTTTTCGGATTAATCAGCTACTCAGTTTCGGATTAATCAGCTACTCAGTTTCGGATTGATCAGCTACTCAGTTTCGGATTGATCAGCTACTCGGTTTCAGATAATCGTTCGCGGGCGGCCGCGACAACCAACGGCAGATGAACGGTTGCATCGCCCACCACCGTCACGTTGCGCGCCTCTTTGGTAAGTTTTCCCCAGGATCGGGCCTCATCGAGCGTGGCTCCAGAAAGCCCGCCAGTCGTCGACGGATCCATTGTGATCTGGACGCCGTAATCGTATGCGCCGGGCGTTACTAGCATCGTCTGAAGGGTGAAGTTCTTCGGGACGCCGCCGCCAATGAGCAGACAGCCCGCAGTGTCGGCATCGTAGGCCAAATCGGTCAGTGGTGTCATGTCTGATAGCGCATCAAGTGTGAGATCCGAAATTTGCGAGTACATCCATGCCTGCAGGCCGAAGACGGAATCCTGGACGGCCGGACAGTAGACTGGTACGTCGTTTTCGTAGGCTGCCGCGGCGATACCAGCGTCTTCGTCGATGTCGTCTTCGGTGTTGCGCTCGCTGTTGGCCTTGCCGAGTTGTCGACATAGCTCGGCGATGCCTACTGACTCCTGCTCTGCGAGCGGTGGAAAGACGTTGTCGCGGAGATGGTTCTCAAGTAGCGTAAAGTACTCCTGTGGCAAATAGACGTTGTAGATGCGGTCGACCTGTTCGTCTCGGAGCTGTTCGTCGAACGCTTTGCCTTCGAGGTCAGGATGGTCGTGGTCGCCGTGGTGATGCTTCCCGCCGATGGCTTCGATGGTGTCGTGTGTGAGATTCGCACCGGTCGTCACGAGTACGTCGACGTGGCCGTCCCGAATCAGATCCGCGACGATCTGGCGCATCCCGGTTGGGACCATCGCACCCGCGAGCGACATAAAAATAGTACAGTCGTCGTCTGCGAGCATCTCGCTGTAGATGTCGACGGCTTCGTGAACTCCTGCTGCACCAATTCCGGCGTGGCCGTACTGGTCGGCGAGATCGCCGACAGACATCCCGGCCCAGACATGGCTGTGTCCGATTGGGTCGTGATCAAAGGTCGGTCGGTCGGGCTCTTCGTACCCTGTCTTGTTGTGATCATCTCCCGTCTCGCTGTGATCAGCTCCCGTCTCGCTGTGGTCGTCCTCAGTTTCGTCGTGGTCGTCTGTCATGCCGAGAGTTCTGAGAGCCACCTGTTTGAACCGTGCGATCCGTTCGTCGACCGAGTCGATTGAGGTGGCAAGCACGAACGTATCTGGCAGTCGACTATCAGCTAGCATAACACATAATGAAGTGCCGCCAGAACCTCGAAACAAACAGATGGTTGCGAGTAACCTCACAGTGGGTGGAATCTATCTACTCGCCACTGTTGTCGCACTCGCAACCGCGGTCGTCCTCTGGAATCGCCGCGAACAGACCGCTGCCCACCCGCTGAGCGTGGGGTCGGCTGCGGCGGCCGTCTGGGCCGGCGGACTGTTCGTCTCGACGCTTTCGGTTGACACACTCGCGATCCAGGGCATCCGACTAATGTATCTCGGAGTCGGTGTCGGCTTAGCTGCAATGTTCGTCTTCGCACTCGAGTATACAGGCCGCGAACAGTACATCAGCCGACGACTCGTGGCTGTGTTGGCGATCCACCCACTCTTGTTGGCTGTGTTTGCCTTTTTTAATCCCGGCGAGTTGTTTTTCACCGGGCTTGATCCGACCGCTTCGATTGGCGTCGACCAGCAGTGGGGGCCGGCCTTTTGGATCCACTCGGCGTACGGCTATCTGCTGGTCGTTGCCACCTCGTTGCTCATCGTTGAGTTGCTCATCCGGTCGACCCAAGCATTGTACCGCGGGCAGGCAGTGCTGTTGGCTGCTGGTGTGTTCGCGCCGTTGCCGTTGAACGCCGTCTTTCTGTCCGGACTCGTCGACTTCGATACGACGCCGCTGGGATTCGTCGTGATGTGTGCGTGTTTCGGGGCTGCAATGGTCAAATACCGCTTTGTCGACCTTTCTCCCATTGCCCGCCAACAGGTCGTCGACAGCGTCAGAGACGGCATGATCGTTGTCGATACCGACGACCGGATTGTTGAGATCAATCCGGCGGCCAGCGAGATGCTCAGAACAGACGGGCCGATTGTGGGCCGTACTGTCGATGACGTGCTCACGCTCGATGAG
>LKMJ01007042.1_pt1 | contig 10587 bp, 8 predicted proteins | sample 643391 | NCBI WGS metagenome assembly LKMJ01 (sample SAMN04112250, study PRJNA286221) | soda lake metagenome | biome: soda lake; feature: Kulunda Steppe; material: water; isolation source: sample PL-Br10 brine of Picturesque Lake | place: Russia: Kulunda steppe | collected 2010-07
CCCACCGACATCGGGAGCGTCGTCGACGCGCTGGAAGAGGAGGGGCTGGCCTACACCGCCCTGACGTGGCGCGAGCCGACCCTCGAAGACGTCTACATGACCCTCGCCGGGGACGAAGAAGGTGGACTGCCACGAGATGACGTCCGGTCACGCGGAGCACCGGTCACGGGAGGTGACGCATGAGCGTACTCACCCGCATCCGATCGGAGTTTCACGCCTCCTGGCACTCCTTTCTGCGCCGCCGGACGGCGGTCTTTTTCACCTTCTTTTTCCCTGTCCTGTTGATCGTCATCTTCGGCGCGCTCGTCCGGACGGATCCGGGCGGGGGCGGCCTCTTCACCGAGCCCGCGGAGTACTACGTCCCCGGCTACGTCGCCGTCGTCGTCCTCTTTACTCCCCTCTCGCGGGTCGGCTCCACGGTTGCACGGCACCGCGACGGGAACCGCTTCGAGAAGCTGGCGACGACGCCGCTCTCGAAGACGGAGTGGCTGGCCGCCCACACGCTGGTCAACGTCGTGATTATCGGCATTGCCAGCCTGCTCGTACTCGTGCTCGTCGCCGTCCTCACGGGCGCGACGCTTCCCCTTTCACCCTTGCTGGTGCCCTTCATCGTCGCTGGCGTCGTACTTTTCTGCGGCGTCGGCGCGATGCTCGGCAGCTATACGGAATCACAGGACGGTGCGATCGCAGCGAGTAACTCGATCGGCCTTCCCCTCCTCTTTCTCTCGGATACGTTCGTCCCGCCCGAACTCCTGCCGGAGTGGTTCGCGCCGCTGATGGAGCTGTCACCACTGACCTACTTCGCACGCGGCGTCCGGTCGCTCTCGACCGGCGGCGACCCGCTGGCCGATCTCGCGGTGCTCTCGGTACTCGCGGTCGTCTTCTTCGCGCTCGGGGCGTACTCGCTCCCGCAGGCGGACTGAAAAAAGGAACTGGACGGACTGACCTTACTCCCCGCGCAGCTCGTCCATGTGGTCGATCCGCTGCTGGACGAGATCTTCCTTGCCGATATCGTGACGGACGCGCAGCCCGTCGGTTCCAGCGCGTTCGAGGGCCGCTTCTGCGATTTCCTCTGCCTCGCTGATCGTGTCGGCGACGCCGACGACGGCGTAGGATCGCGACGTCGTCGTGTAGATGCCGTCCTCGCGGGCGTCGACGCTGGCGTAGTACAGTAGCGCTTCACCTGCGTTCTCCTCGTCGATGGTCACCAGCGCGCCCGCATCGGGATCGGTGGGATAGCCGTCGGGCACCGCGTACTTGCAGACGGTCGCCTGCGCGTCGAAGGCGAGTTCGGGGAGGGGTTTGCCGTTGCGGGCCGCCGTCAGCACGTCGAGGAAGTCCGTTTCGAGCACGGGAAGGGTGTTCATCGCTTCCGGATCGCCGAAACGAGCGTTGAACTCGACGACCTTGACACCCTCGGCGGTGAGCATGAACTGGCCGTAGAGGACACCTTTGTAGCCATCGAGCGCGTCGACGACAGAGCGCATGATGTCGAGGGCCTCGGCGGAGTCGGCTTTCGTCATGAACGGAAGCTGGAAGCTGGCGTCGCTATAACTCCCCATTCCGCCCGTGTTCGGCCCCTCGTCGCCCTCGTAGGCGCGTTTGTGATCCTGCACCGCGGGCGTGATCCGGAGCGTGCCGTTGGCGACGAAGCCCTGGATCGTGAACTCCTCGCCCACGAGTCGCTCTTCGAGAACGATCCGGTCGTACTCCGACTCGCGAATATACTGCTTGCCTTCCTCGGGAGTCACCTGATCGCCGATGACCTTGACGCCCTTGCCGCCCGTCAACCCCGCGGGCTTGATCACGAGGTCGCCATCGTACTCGTCGATGTATTCGCAGGCGGCCTCGCCATCTTCGAACACCTCGAAGTCGGGACAGCCGGGGACATCGTGGTCGGCCATGAACTCGCGCTGGAACGACTTGTCCGTCTCGATGCGGGCCTCCGCGGCTTGCGGGCCGAAGGCGTAGACGCCCGCCTCGTCCAGCGCGTCGGCGACGCCCGCGGCCAGCGGTGCTTCCGGGCCGACGACGGCCAGTGTCGCGTCGACGGACTCGGCGTACTCGACGACAGCATCGGCATCGGTCGTCTCCAGCGTCTCGAAGCCCGCGGCGATCGCGTCGATCCCGGGGTTGCGATTCCCTGCACAGGCGTACAGGGTCACGTCACTGTCTTCGAGCGCTCGGGCGATGGCGTGTTCGCGGCCGCCGCCGCCGACCAGCAGCACGGTTTCTGACATACCCGAAACACCGCTATAGCACAGTGTAAAGTTTGTTGTTCTCGCCACGGAGTGGGTCGGGAGCGCTGCTGTGCTATTCGCAAATAGTTGATTTACAACACCGATTATAATCATCCGAAAGAGTAAATATCTGATCGTTCCTAGCATATTTGTATGACCACGTCGCCACCGCTCCGCGGCCCGCTGTTCGAGGCCGTCCAGCGGAGCAATATCTTCGACGACTCGAAGACCTTCGTCGATAGCGTCCCCCTGATGGATCCCGAACGGATCGACGAGCGGTTCGAGGAACGGCGACATGACCCCCAGTTCGATCTTCGCGAGTTCGTTGACGAGCACTTCGACGTACCCAAGGAGAACGGAAAAGCGGTACACGACCCGCCCAGGACCCCGGAATCGATGGAAGCCCACATCCGGGAGCTGTGGCCTCGGCTCGTCGATCACCCCGACGACGAGCGCGCGATCGAATACGGCTCGTTGATCGGAACGCCCGAACCCTACATCACGCCCGGCGGGCGATTCCGCGAGCTGTACTACTGGGACAGCTACTTTACCGCGGAAGGACTCGCGGCCAGCGATCGCCTCGAAGATGTCGAAAACATCGTAGAGAACTTCGCGTGGGCGGTCGAAAAGTTCGGGTACGTCCCGAACGCCACCCGCGAGTATCAGACCTCCCGCACGCAGCCGCCGCTGTTCGCGGAGACTGTGAAGATCCTCGAACGGGAACGCGGCATCGAAGCGGTCGAACCGTATCTCGACGCACTCGACGCCGAGTACGAGTTCTGGATGGCCGGACAGGACGCCCTCGACGGCGACGGAACGGCCCAACAGCGGGTTGTCGACCTCGGCGATGCCGTTCTCAATCGCTACTGGGCCGCAGCAACGGGGCCGCGCTGGGAGTCCTATGACGAGGATATCGCCCTCGCCGAGCGAGTGCCCGACCGCGATCGCAAGACACTCCACCGTGACGTCCGGGCAGCCGCAGAATCCGGCTGGGATTTCAGCAGCCGCTGGTGTCGGGATGACTCGATGGAGACGATCCGCACGACTGAACTGGTGCCGGTCGACCTGAACGCCCTGCTGTACGGCATCGAGTGCGACCTGTCGCGCTGGCACGACACGGGCGACAGCACGGCAAGCGAAGACTACGCCGTTGCAGCGGAGCGTCGGGCCGAGGCACTCGACCGGTATTGCTGGGACCCGGACGAGGAGTTCTACTTCGATTATAGCTTCGTCGACCGCGAGCGGACCGACAAGTGGACGCTCGCCGCAACGGTGCCGCTGTACGTCGGCCTCGCCAGCGACGAGCAGGCGGCTGCCGTCGCCGGACACCTGCGAACAAAGTTCCTGCATCCGGGCGGTCTCGTCACGACGCTCACCGAGAGCGACGAGCAGTGGGACGCGCCCAACGGCTGGGCACCCCTCCACTGGTTTGCGGTGCTCGGACTGGAACGCTACGGCCACGACGAGCTGGCCCGCGAGATTGCAGGGCGCTGGGTCGATCACGCCCGCTTCGTCTACAAGCGGACGGGACGGATGGTCGAAAAGTACGACGTGACAGAAGGCGGTCGCACCGGCGGCGGCGGCGAGTACGAACTCCAGGACGGCTTTGGCTGGACTAACGGCGTAACGATCGCGTTCCAGGAGCGCTACGGATTGTTCGAGCAACACTGAAAGACGGGATCTTTTTCGCATCCGACAGACAACTCCCCTGTAGTGACAGACACTCGCGGAGCGACGCCCGACAGCCGCTATAGCTGGTTTGTCGCGGTCGTCGGCGCGGTGGCGATGGTGTTTACGTTCGGGACGCCGCTCTCCTATGGCATCCTCAGAGCGCCGCTGTCCGACGCCTTCGGTGTTCCTGGGGTCGAACTGTCAGTCGTCTTCTCGGTGATGCTGTTTACCTTCTTCATCGGCTCGGGGCTGATCGGCGTCGTCGCGGCGCGGCTACCAGCTCGGGGACTGTTGCTCGTCTGTGCAGCGACGACTGGACTGATCGCGCCGACGCTCCTGCTGGTCGACTCCGTTATCGGCGTCCTCGTCGTGTTTGCCGTTCTCGGACTTGCGCTCGGAACGGTCTTCGTGGTGCTGGCCTCAGTTGTCCCGCGCTGGTTCGACGAGCGCCGCGGTGCGGCAACAGGTCTGATCTTCGTGGGCAACGGACTGGGGCTGTTCGTACTGCCGCCGCTATGGCAGTACGCGATCACTGCTGTAGGGATCGAACGGGCGTTCCTGTCCATCATGGGCATCTCTGCGGTGACCTTTCTCGCGGCCGGAGTAGTCTGTCGTCGACCGGCCTGGACGGGTACGTCGTCGACGACACTCGGGGAGATCGGCGGCTGGGTCCGGGGGTTGCTCTGGACGCGACGCTTCCAGTTACTGTTCGTCGGCATGGCGCTTGCGTTCGCGTGGTATCAGCTGCTTGCGGCGTACGCGGTCGACCTCTTTGCCGCGCGTGGACTGACCGAGGCGGCCGCCTCGACGGCGTTCGGGCTCATCGGCGGTGTGAGCATCATCTCGCGGATCGGCAGCGGCTACGCGGCCGATCGGATCGGCCCACGACGCGGCTTTCTCCTCTCGCTTTCCTGTGCGGCGGCGGGGATCGCCCTGTTGTTTGCACCACAGCTACCGATGCTCGCCCCGGCGATCTTCCTGCTCGGGATGGGGCTTGGCGGCTCGGCGACGCTGTACATCCCGCTGCTGTTGAACGTGTACGATCCCGAGAAGGATACGGCGATCGTCGGAATCTTCAACGTCGCCGGGGGAGTGGGCGCGCTAGCGATGCCGCCGCTCGGAGCCGCCAGCGTCGCCTATACGAACGGGTACGTGCTCGCGGTGGCGCTCACTCTCGGTGTGACGCTCGTCGCCATCTGGGCGGTCGTCGCCGGGACGCGGTAGACGGGCTGTTGTGGGGGTAGACGATGTCCGAATGGCTGTCACATTGTACTGATTGTGATTTTGTATATGATGTAACATTATAACATCGATGAGGGCGTCGAGGTCGCTGTTGTGATGACGTCACGACGCCTGCCCTTCCCCGCCGAGCACGACTCTACGCTGTCGCGTGGGCCGTGCTCTCGGCCGAGTGACGGATGATGCTGTACCGCCCGCACCGCCGACCACTTCGGGGCGGACACTGCCCGTCCGCGGTCGTCGCCGAGATTGTCGGAAGCAGGTCAGTGGGTGATGACTGTCCGGACGAACATATTCGGTCCTACCCCCATCTACAGAGAATCGTATTGTCCTGTTTAGGTGTTGATACGGTAGTCGAAACTGTTGGGAACAGACCGCAGATCGCCACCGAACCAATACAGAACGATGACACCAGAACCCGACGACATCGAACCGAACGCACAGGGCACAGAACAACGCAGCGACGACGCCGCCGGACGATCCGACGACGACCTCCTGTTGCCACAGCTCGGTCTCGAACGTCGGGACTTCATGAAGGCTGGCGCGGCCGCCGGGGCGATGGGCGCGCTGTCCGGCTGTACCAGCATCCTCAATGGTGACGAGGAGGAGACCGCGACCGGTACCGCCGACGCCGAGGTCCCGCCGGGCGAACACGACGAGTACTACGCGTTCCTCAGCGGCGGCCATTCCGGTGACATCCGCGTACACGGGCTCCCGTCGATGCGCGAGATCATGCGCATTCCGGTGTTCAACCCCGAGAGCGCTCGCGGATACGGTCACGACGACGAGACCCGCGAAATGCTCGAAGAGTCGGGCGGCTACTCGTGGGGCGACACGCACCACCCGCGGCTCAGCCAGACCGACGGCGACTACGACGGTCGATTCGCGTACGTCAACGACAAGGCCAACGGACGGATGGCCCGGATAGACCTGAAATACTTCGAGACCGACGCCATCGTCGATATCCCGAACCAGCAGGGGACCCACGGTGCCTGCGCCCAGTTGCCGGACACCGAGCTGATCTTCGGCGTCGGCGAGTTCCGGGTTCCCGTGCCGAACGACGGCCGGAATCTCGACGACCCTGACGAGTACGAGTCCGTGCTCGCTGCCATCGATCCGGAGACGATGAACGTCGAGTGGCAGGTCCGGGTCGACGGCAACATGGACAACGGTGACGGGAGCAAGCAGGGCCGCTGGTTCTTCGCCACCGGCTACAACAGCGAGGGGGAGGTCACCGAATCGGAGATGGCCCGACCCGAAACCGACTGGACGAAGGCCTTCGATCTTCCGGCGATCGAGGAGGCCGTCGAGGCTGGTGAGTACGAGACCATCAACGAGGTGCCAGTCGTCGACGGCCGCCTCGACAGCCCGCTCAACGAGGGCGACGATCCGATCGTCCAGTACATCCCGACGCCGAAGAGTCCACACGGTGTGAGCGTCACGCCGGACAACGAGTACGCGATCGTGAGCGGGAAGCTCGATCCGACGACGTCGATCATCGACATCGACGCGCTCGACGACGTGGACGATCCCGAGGACGCCATTGTCGGCCGACCGCGCCTCGGCATGGGCCCGCTCCACACCGCCTACGACGGGCGCGGCCACGCCTACACGACGCTGTTCGTCGACTCGCAGGTCGTCAAGTGGGACATCGAGGAGGCCGTCGAGGCCGAGATGGAATCCGAGAGCCCAGTGATCGAGAAGATCGATGTCCACTACAACCCCGGCCACCTGATCGCTTCGGAGTCCTACACCGAGGAGCCTGCTGGCGACTGGCTCATCTCGCTGAACAAGCTCTCGAAGGACCGCTTCATCAACGTTGGCCCGGTCAAGCCCGAGAACGACCAGCTGATCTACATCGGCGACGACTAGGAGGGAATGCAACTCGTGAAGGACTCGCCAGCGTACGCCGAGCCGCACGACGCCTCGATCTGTCACCGCTCGAAGCTCGACCCGGCGGACATCTACGACCCCGACGATCTCGACCTGGAGTACACCGCCACGGGCGAGGAGTCGATCACGCGGGACGGCGACCGCGTCGAGGTCGAGATGTACTCGATGCGCAACGAGTTCGGCTTCCAGGATATCACGGTACAGGAAGGCGATACCGTCGAGATGAAAGTGACGAACGTCGAGACGACCAGCGACATGCTCCACTCGCTGGCGATCCCGGAGTACGATATCAACATGCGCCTCGCGCCACAGGAGACGAGCAAAATAACGTTCGAGGCCGACAGGCCGGGCGTCTACTGGATGTACTGTGCGTTTTTCTGTAGCGCACTGCATCTGGAGATGCGCTCGCGACTACTCGTCGAGCCCGCGGACTGACAACCATGATCCCACCCACGATCCGCCGCCTGACCGAACTCCGCCGGCTGCTACCGGTGCTCGCCGCGGTCCTGCTCATCGTAGCCGTGCGGCTGCCGATGTGGCGGATCGTGATGGACGCACCGCAGTACACCGAGAGTCTCATCGTCGAACTCTACGCGTATCCCCGGCTGGGTGGCGACTACGGGGAGGTGCAGGCACTCAACCAGTACGTCGGGTTTTACTACCCCGACCCAGTGTTCGTCGATCCGAACTACGCGGTCCACGATGCCGCCATCGCGACGCCCGAGTGGGTCCTCGGGCCGGTCGTCTTCGCGGTCATCGCCGGACTCGGCGTGTTCGTCGCGCTCGCCCCGACCGAGCGAAAGCTCAAGCTCGGCCTGACGGGACAGCTCGTCGGAACGCTGACCGTGTTCACGGGCATGTTCGCGATCATCCAGTACCGGCTCCACCAGGCCGGTCACGCGCTCGATCCGGATGCGCCCCTGCGCGGCGTCGAGCCGTTCACGCCGCCGCTTCTGGGGACGTACGAGGTCGCGAACATCACCGGGAACGCCTGGTTCGGCCCCGGCGGCTATCTGACGCTCGTCGCACTGGCCCTGCTCGTCGTTGCGTTCGCGCTGCGGGACAGCGATGCGACCGTGAGCGAGATACCCCAGTTGCTCGCGGACGCCACCCGACGAGTGCGCACCGCCGCGGCGAACGCCACCGACCGCCTTCCGGGGGTGAACTGAGATGAGTAGCCGTTCGGAACTCGGCTTCGCGGTGCTCGCGGTGGCGGTCGTCGTCGCCTGTCTGGGCGTGGCCGTCGTCGCGGCCGAGGGCGGAGACAGCGATGTCGTCGCCGCGCCGAACTACGATGCAGATCTGCCGGACGACCCCGAAAGCGAGGGTATCGCCGTAGTGAACGGCGAGCACTTTGACTCCGCACAGGCGGCGGTCGACGCCGCTGAACCGGGAGACACAGTCGTGCTCTCGGGCGCGTTCGAGGAGCGCGTCGTCGTCACGACGCCCGACGTGAGGATCGTGAGCGCCGACGCTGCGGACGAGGACGAACTCGCCGCGGCGACTGACGAACCCCTCGACACCGACGCACCCGCACTGCTCGACGGCGGCGGCGAGGGCGACGTGCTCACCGTCGAGAGCGACGACGTGACCATCGAGGGGCTCTGGATCAGGAACTCGGGCGAGCGCACGACCGACGAGGACGCCGCCGTGTTCCTCAACGGGAGCGATGCCACGATCCGGGAGGGCTACGTGACCGAGAGCACCTTCGGTATCTGGGTGAACGGCGTCGATGACGCGACCATCACTGACACCGTGATCGTCGGCCGCGAGGATGTCGCGATCGCCCAGCGCGGCAATGGGATCCACCTCTGGGAGGCCGACGGAGCGCACATCGAGGGCAATGAGATCACGACCGTCCGTGACGGAATCTACTACTCGTGGTCCGAGAACGTCCACGCCGAGGCCAACGTCATGTGGGACCTGCGCTACGGCGTTCACTACATGTACTCCGACGACAACACGCTGACCGGTAACCTCGCGTTCGACAACGACGTCGGCTACGCGCTGATGGTCAGCGAGAACCTGCAGGTCGAGGAGAACATCGCTATCGACAACGCGGGCGAGAGCGGCCACGGCATCCTCGTCAAGGACATCGAGCGCTCGTCGATCGAACGAAACGCCGTACTCGGCAACGACAACGGGTTCTACGTCTACAACGCCCAGGACAACGAGATCGCGGACAACCTGATTCAGGACAACGGCGTCGGGCTCTACAGCACTGCGGGTAGCACGGGACAGACGATCCATGGGAACAGCATGATCGACAACGTCGAGCAGGTGCGAACCACGGCGTCCGGACAGATCGCCTGGAACGCGACGGACCGCGGCAACTACTGGTCGGACGCCAGCCTCGTTGACGTGACCGGCGATGGTGTCAGTGACGTCTACCACCGGCCTGCGGGTACCGTCGAACACGTCCAGGACGAACACCCGCAGACGCGGGCGTTCGCCAGCAGCCCGGCATTTGACGCGGTTCGCGTCGCCGAGAGCGCGTTCCCGGTCGTCGAGTCACCGGGCATCGTCGATCATCACCCGCTCGTCGACCCGACGCGCGAGAAAGGCGACTACCTCGACGACGACGGGCGGATCGACGACGCGGCGTTCGACGACATCGCGGTCGAGACGACCGACGACCGGCCCGGTGCCGACGCCGACGACGCCGGTGCAGGTGATCATGAGGATCACGGCGACGGTCACGATGACCACGGTGACCACGACGATCACGACGGAGACAGCCACGACGACCACGATGAAGACGCCCACGACGACCACGATGAAGACGCCCACGACGATCACGATGAAGACGCCCACGACGATCACGACGAGGACGACCACGATGATCACAAACACAGCGTCGCGGAGGACGCGATCGACCACGGAGGGGAGCCACTATGAAACTCGACGCAACTGACGTACACAAACGATACGGCGCGGTACCGGCACTCGACGGGCTCTCGCTGACGATCCAGTCCGGCTCGACCTTCGGCCTGCTCGGGACGAACGGAGCCGGAAAGACGACGCTGTTTCGGCTCCTCGTCGGCCACGAGACGGCCGACAGCGGACAGTTGACTGTGGGCGGCACCCCGGTCGAGGACGCCGGTCAGCGGGTTCGCGAGCACATCGGCTACCTGCCCGAGCACGTCGGCTTCCCCGCGCGGCTGACCGGCCGCGAGGTGCTCGAGTTCAACGCACGGATGCGCGACCTGCCCGCGGAGCACCGAGCCGAGCGGATCGCCGACGCGCTGGAGACGGTTGGACTGGCGGCCGCGGCCGATCGGCGCGTCGACGGCTACTCGAACGGGATGAGCAAACGGCTCGGACTGGCGACGGCGCTGCTGGCCCGGCCCCAGGTGCTGATACTGGACGAGCCGACCGCGGGACTCGATCCACGCGGCGTCGCCGCATTCCACCGGATCATCCGGCGTATCGGCGAGGAGACGGACGCGACCATCGTCTTTTCGAGCCACGTCCTGCCCGAGGTCGAGGGGCTCTGCGACCGGATCGCCGTGTTGCACGACGGACAGCTACGGCTCGAAGGGCC
>LKMJ01007043.1_pt1 | contig 10585 bp, 10 predicted proteins | sample 643391 | NCBI WGS metagenome assembly LKMJ01 (sample SAMN04112250, study PRJNA286221) | soda lake metagenome | biome: soda lake; feature: Kulunda Steppe; material: water; isolation source: sample PL-Br10 brine of Picturesque Lake | place: Russia: Kulunda steppe | collected 2010-07
AACTCAAGCGAGACGGTGATTGGCGGGCCGGCAGTCGAGTAGTCGAGCGTCGCGGTGGCTTCGAGCGGGATTGGTTCGGGATCGCGGTCGCGGTCGTCTGGTGTGGTGCTCATGCAACTACGTCGACGCTCGCCGGCAGTATGAAAGACGCTAAACCAGCAGTAGGAGCCTCTACACCCCGATAGTTACCACTTGAGCAAAATTGACTGTGTTAACCGAGAATCTCGAAAAGAGTGGTCGGCAGTTATCGGCCAGTCGTTGGCAGTTCGTCGAGATCGAACACTGGCAGGTTCGTGGTCGCGCCGACACCGAGGCCGCGGGATCGGAGCGCGGCGGCGATTGTCGACCAGTCGGTGACGTCGGCGAAACCGACCAACCGTTTCGCAACCTCAACCGGCTCGCGCATATGCACTCTCTCCTCCGTTTCGACAGCGAATACCAGGAGGCCGCTGCCAGTATCGGCGACAGCCAGCTCGTCGTCAGTTGATAGCTCGGTACCGCTCGCCTCTTGAGTTTGGGTCTCTGATACAGACATGGTCTGTTAGGGTTCTATTGAGACAGGCCGGCTCGCGTGTACCAGCACGCGGGCGTTTTCCGCTGATTACGCTGTCACCAGCTCCGTCTCTATTACCATATATGGTAGTCACTGGTATAAAATTACCGTATTTGGTAGCCTACCAATTGCGGTAATGCTAAATCGCTGGCTACCATAACTGGTAACATGGCAGCAACAGAACCCGCCGGTATGGCCGAAGATCGCCGAGGAATCCTAACCGACCGCGAGCGTGAGATACTCCTCACTGACGGCAACGACGTCTCTGAGAAATACTACGGCGTTGTTGTTAGTCGGGTTCGGAATAAGATCGAACTGGTCGGTGACGACCTCGACGCCTTAGAACAGCACGACTCACTGGCTGACGAGCTTCGAGAGGTGGTCTGTTCCGACACCGAGAACTAAGTAATCGGCACGTATTCGGTGCCGTATGAGGCCGCTTACGATCCGAGTACGTGAGAATACGAAAGAATCCATAGACAGCGAGGCCTCCGAATACGGCCTAAGCGTCTCCGAATACATCCGCGAGCTAATCGAATACGGCCGCGAATACTACGGCCAGGAGGAGTACATCGCCGAACTTGAGGCACGCGCCGACGAGTGTGACGAGATCGAAGCCGAGCGCGACCAGTTGGCCGCCGACGTCGAGGAGCTTGAGGCCGAGCTGGCCGACCGCGCCGATCCCGGCACGCTGGCCGACCTCCGCTCAACGATTGACGACTTAGAGAATGAGGTCGACCACCTCGAAGCTCGGAACAGAGACCTCACCAACCAGTTAGCGGAGGCCAACCGGCGGATTGACACCACGAACGAACTGGTCAAACGCGTCGACAAAGACCTCACCGCACGCGAGAGGCGTGAGGAGCGCGAGCGACGCAAAGCCGAGGCCGGTATCGGAACACGGCTCAAGTGGTCGCTGTTCGGAATGCCAACAGAGACCACCGCCGACAGCGAGGAGTGACCCTCTCAGTCGCGTGGTTGCTCAAGCGGGTCGTCTCCGACCAGCTCCTCTATTTCTGCCTCGGAGTACCCACCGCGTGCAAGATGGGCACGCGCGCTGTAATAATCCAATCCGAGCGATTCGTCCCTCTCCGCCAGCTCCTCGGCGAACTGGTCGACCGTTCGTTTGTTCTCTATAGTGACGTCAACCTCGACGTCGCCGACCACACCGTTTCGACTCAACCAGCGTTCGATCCCTTTCTCTATATCGTCGACGAACGGGTTTAGCGCGGTCTCAACTCCCAACAACGTATTCATATCTCCGCGGTCGTCAGCTCTGGCCGCGCGGAGGAGGAACTCGACACCGTGAGGCACGAACGGCGCGGCGGTTCGTATCTGTGTACCAACAAGCTCCTCTCCGTCGACCTCACCGACGACGCCGCGCTCTGGCGCGAACACTTCATTGAGCAACTCGTCGTCGAGGAGTGAGGCCAGGTAGGTAAAGTCGAGCGTCGCGTTTCGCACGCGGTTAATAATATCCCGCCGTGCTTTCGACCGCGCTGACGCTGAAAACTCCTCCTCGCGCTCCTCTTTGGTCAGCTCAAGAAAAAGCCGATCCCTGTCTGTCAATACACCGCGACCTCTGTGATTATCCTTTGAGTTTCCCATATCGCTCAACTCGTATACCACTACAAGCAAGAACTTTATGTAGTTGGCGGTATGAGTAATGTATATGAGCACGACGACCATCCGCGTCTCGGCTGAAACGCGAGATATGCTCAAAGAGTCGAAGCCGTATGACTCAATGAGTTACGACGACCTCCTCCGCGCCGCCTTCCAGGAGGAGCCACCAGTCGAGACAGAGATTTAAGTCCTATACGTGTGACTATGGACTTAGTTGAATCGAACGAGGTGGCCGAATGGCGACCAACCTTCACCACCTCGAAGCAGTTAATCGACGCGCGGCGAAGCGCATGACCGACGACAACGACTGTCGTCTACCAGAGTCTACACGCTCTGGTCTCTTATGCGTTACTCAAGCGCGTCGGGGCCACCGGGCCTAAAAACCGGCCTCGACAAATGAGTACGACCCAACAGACCGCATTTGACGGAACCACCGCGACAGACACCGAACCGCCAGTTTTCCGCGAGAACGACGACCTCCGAGAGGCGACCGAGCGCGCCGTCGAACAGTGTGAGACGCCGACTGTGGCACGCGTGGTCGGTCGCTTGAGCAAAACACTCGGTGCGGGACAGTACCGCATGAGCACGTTCGTTGACGCCGCCGAGGCCGTGCTCGGAGACGACGCGCCAGTGACCGCTGCCGAAGCCGAGCGGAGGAACGCAGAATGAGTGACGAGCCAGACGCCACTGACGCCGACCAGCCAGCAGCACCGACACCGATTACCGAGATTGACGCGGTCGCCGACCAGCTCGCAAACGGAGAGTACGAACTGGCGACCAGCGCGGTCATGGACGAACTGACCACGCGATACAAAGCCGCGGAGACGGAGGTCGACCGAGGCCTCGCGCTCCGCGCTGCTGGTGAGGCAGTTGACGAGATCGCCGCCGAGGCCGCCGACCCCAAAGCAATCGGGAAACGCGTTGAGGAGGCTGCCTCAAACGTTGCACAACAGACCAGCACGCCGGCCAACCAGATCGCCGAGCCGGTCAAAGACCACGGCCTCCGCGACCGCATTGACGACCACCGTGAGGAGAGAGTCAGCGGAGGTATTGAGGTGCCAGTCGGGGTCGGTCTCGACACCTATCTTGAGGAGTATCTTGAGACGGTTATCATACAACGTTCGACCGACCACGCTGACGACCCGCGGCTCCGCTGGCGTTTTTCAGACGGTGCCAGAGTCGAGACCAGCGAATCGGCACACCACGACTACTATCAATTCTACCAGAAACTCAACGCCGCGACCAGCAAGCGGCTGGTCCCTGAGGTTGCCTCCGAGCAACTTGAGGAGGAGCTTCGAGACGACGAGGCAGTCGACGGCGAAACCTACGGGAAGTTGAGTATCGGGCCGAAAGACCGGCCGTGGCACACACAGAACAAACTGTGGTCGCGCGCTATCAGCGGTCTCGTCGAGGAGCGCGCCGAGACAGTGACCGTGACCGGCCGCCGAACTGACGCCTGGGAAACGCTACAGAATCGGATCGCCACAGGCCGAGCTGTCGAGGACCTCACCGACGCGGTCAAACATGAAATGGTCTATGTTGACGCCGAGAACAGCGAGGTATGGGTTCCGTCGAGCTTTGTTGACAAAGCCGCTGACACCGTTGAGGTAACGCGGCGGGCCATGCAGGCCGAACTCTCAGAGCGTGGGGTCACTGTGGCCGACCACGGTGGCGGTCGCGTTTCGGAGAGTGTTATCAGAGCTGGCACGGCACGCCGTTTCTGGCGGTTCGACCTCGACGCCGAGGCCGTGCCAGAGCCGAGTGAGATACTTGAGGAAATTGAGGAGGTGAACGGTGATATGCTCCGCGCTGTCGGGCCGGCAGCGGGCGAGACGACCGGCACGACTGAGGAGACAAGCAAGAGCTACGGAGGCGGGCCGGCGGCAACTGACGGCGGCGAGGAGACAGAGACAAGCGAGACGGCTGACAGCACGTCGACTGAGAAAGACGACGCTAACGGAGGTGACGACGGGCCAGACGACACTGACGTCGACGGCAGCGGAGGTGAGGCAGAATGAGCGACACCGACGACCGAATTACCACGGTCGCCGACGCGCTTGAGCTGCCTGAGGAACTGGCCGAGGCGGAGATCGCCGGCACCGACACCGCTGGCGTTGACGAATCACTACGCCTACACGGGCCACCAGGCACGGGCAAAACCACACAGATCGGCCTCCGTTTAGGCACGTTGTTGGCTGGCGAGACCGACCTCTCTCCGTCGCAACTGACAGTCGTCACCTACCGCAAGTCACTGGCCTCAACCGTTCGACGTCGGCTGGCGCGTTGGGGAGCCGTCGACATCCCTGAGAACGCTGACCCCAACGCCGCCGACCCTGAAAACCCCTTTCGCTCCTGGAATACGATCCACGCTGTCGCCGCCAGAGCGACCGGGTTCCATGACGACATTGACAGAGACAAGCGACTGAGTGGCATGGTTGGCGGTGGTGGTGATCGGCAGCCAGACCAACGGCTTGCGTTCTGTAAGGAACAGGGAATACAGTGTTACCCGCGAAAGTCGTGGCATGAGACCCGTTGGACGGTGTTCCATGACCTCTATACCTACGCTAAGAACAACCTCCTCGACGTCGGTCAGTGGCGGTATATCTCTGGTGACGACCTCAGACCGCTCCGTGCTGACAATGGTGCCGAGGATCGCCTCGAAGCGTTCAAAGACGAGTGGGGAGACGCCGTCGACTTCGAGAACGTTGTTCACAAATGGGAGGCTTTCAAGTCCGAACACGACTGCCATGACTTCTATGAGTTGCTTGAGGCCGCGCTATACGGGCCACTGCCACCGACGCGCGTGGTCGTCATTGACGAGTACCACGACGCGACGCCACTCATGGCCGCGGTCTCCGAGCGGTGGATTGACGCCGCCGAAACGGCCATTGTAGCCGGCGATCCCGACCAGGTCTGTAATGGGTACGCTGGTGCCTCACCGCGCTTTTTCGAGGAACTCGACGACCACGTTGAGCGAGATATGCCAGTGGTGCTCTTGGGGCACAGTTGGCGAAACCCCGCCGAGCACCGTGAGGCCGCCGCGCGTGTGCTCCGACAAGAGCGCGCCGTGCCACAGGTCAGTACGACCGGCCGCGGCGAACTCCTCCGACACCCAACCAGCCAGTACTACAACGACGGCGGCCAGTGGCAGCAGCTACCCGGCCAGTCTGAGCCGGGGTCGCCGGTTCGGCTCTGGCAAGAGTACGGTGAGAACATTATGTTCTTAGCCAGAACACAGAAACAAGTCGACGGGATCGCCGCCGCGCTCGACGAGGCCGGGATTATCTACAAGACGCAAGACGACGCCGTTGACGGAGAGAGCTGGTCGACGAGGCTCCGACTTATGAGCGCGCTGTCGGTGCTTGAGGGTGTGTCGCCTGCTGTTGACGACGCCGAGGACACTCAGAAAACGTCAATCGGCGATTACGGCGCGACGGAGACGGAGAACAAGAGCCTCGAAAACCACGCGTTGTCGGTCGGCGAGACCAGAACGCTCCTTTCGCACACTGACCGGCGGTATCTCGACAGCACGCGCGCCGACTGGCACCTTTGGCTGATTGACCATGAGCGTGAGGTTGGCGATACCGTGCCGCTTGAGCTGCTGACCGAACACGTTACCGAGCGGTTCTGGTCGCGGTACAACTCTGGTGCCGGATCAATCGCACAACTGACGCGCCTCGACGAACGTGGCCGTGACATTGAGGCCATGATCGCGGCCTGGAATCGGTACGATACGTTCGACCACGACGCCGCCGCGGCCGACACCAGAGTGTTGACTATTCACGCCTCGAAAGGCAGCGAGGCCTCCGACGTGGTCGTATTCGACGGGGTCAGTAAGTCAATCACTGCCAATCTTGAGGAGAACGACGCCGAGCGCGAGAATGAAGCCAGAACGTGGTATGTCGCGCTGACCCGCGCCAGCGAGCGCGTGCATATCATACGGAACGCGTTTCAGTACTTGGTGCCGTACCTGCCAGGCGACCTCGAACCGGCGGCCGCGAAAGCGACCGAGGACAAACTGGCCGCGACTGACGGAGGTGAGACAGTATGAGCCGTGCTGCCGATACCGGCACGCTCGTCGACGTCCTTCGAGAGTGTGACGACGAACCGCCGGCTCTTGAGCTGGCCGAGCGGCTGGCCGACGCCGCTGACGTCGACGTGCTTGAGGCACAAGATCGCGTGTACGATGCGCTCGACAGTGGCCTCTTAGAGGAGCACGGTGAGGGGTTCGGCGCGGTACGCCTGGCCGACGACTCACCCGAGCTTAACCAACAGTCAGACACGACAGACGGTGAAGTGTTGGTTAAGACCGACGACGGTACCGCCGACGCCACCACTGAGCCACTTGTAGAACGTGGTTCCGACGCCGTTGGGTGTGGGGGTCAGACACCTAAGACCGGCACAACCGACCCTCAAGAATCGGACGAACCCACCAGACAGCGGTTTGATACAGAGCCAGACGAGTATATCACCGATCCCGACTTTGACGGCTCCGAGGAGGCAGTACGTCAGTATTACCGCGCTGTTCGGTCTGTGTTTGAACGGTTCGCCGACCTCGACGGCGCGCCGACCACAGGATTCGCCGGTAACTCTGGTTGGTATCGCTATGAGACCCGTGCTGACGACGACGGCGCGGCGATCCGACAGCGGCGAGCGTACACTTTCGAGCGTGACTTTGAGGAGTTGCTTGAGAGTCTCACACACGACCCTGACGACAATAGCTGGCGGTCGTTCTACAATATCGCCTCCTGGAAAGACAGCGAGGCGGTCTATGCTGGCGCGACGGCAGCCAGTTACGACGGCTTTTCACAAGGTGACGGTCTGGCCGGCTACGGAGATATGCGCGGGTTTCCGTTGTGGGTCGACCTCGACCTCAACGATAACGACGGCGGCAGCGACGGAGTGAACTACAAACGCCGCCGTGGCAATCTCGACGACGGCCAGCGGGAAACGGTCGAAACTGCATACCAGGCCTACGCCGAGGAGTTTGCCGAGCTGGTCGGCCTCACCGCGAGCGAGATACCGATATTCGACTCTGGCGGCGGAGCGTACCTCTACACGCCGGCCGCCGTGACGCTGCCAATCGCCGAGCGGTATGACGACGACACCGGGCCGTTTGGCGACGCCAGAACGCTCATATTCAAGGAACTCCGCCAGCGGCTCCATGCCTACGGAACCGGCACGGCAGTCAACAAATCCGCCGAGAACTATGGTTTCGAGGGGATCGAACCACGGGTTAACGACGCCGTCGACGGTGCTGCCGAGTTGCTCGCGCCGGATTGGCTTCAAAACCGAAACCGGCAGAGCAAGGCTCCGCTATCACTCCATGGCGACCATGATATAGCTGTCACACCAGCGCGGTCAGTCGGCGATCCCGAACAGATCGAATACGTGCCGACACCGGTCTCCGACGTCGACGAGGAGGTGATAGCACACACCGAAGCCGAGGTCGACAAACTGGTCTCGGTGCCAGAGCGTGAGGAGCTTGAGCACATGACAGAGTCGTTCGTCTCGACGTTGTTCCCTGAGTATGCCGAGGAGGCTGACGGCTGGCGCGAGACGCTCGACTGTTGGCTTGCTGCCGAGCGCGACGAGAAACGCGAGGCGGTGCATGAAGCCGCGCGCGACCGCCGTGAGAATCGCCAGTGGCTATCGGAGCGCAAAGACGTCGACACTACCACCAACGACACCACAAGCGAGATCGGCAACTCTGCCGAGGTACTCAGGCAGCTCGCGGTGACGAAACACCACTCCGACGTTATTGACGCGCTCGAAAACCCCAACGTTGTCGAGATTACGGACGTTGTGAGGGACTACTGTTGCACACCAGCATGCTCCGAGGAGAGTAACGCCACCCCGGCCGACGAACGCGTGCCGTGGGTGAGTGCCGACCGGGGTCATGAAATTACGTTCGATCCGAGTTGGCGAGGCAGCAACAGCGGAGAGTCATGCGCTATCAGCGGTCGAACGATTGACCGAGAGACCGGCGAGATCGTCACCACCACCCCCGACACCGAAACGGCACACAACGGGTTCGTTGATAGTGGTTGCACCGGCAGCGGCGGGCCGGCGGTCGCCTACGCGCTCGGAACCGGGATTCTACCGACTACTGACGACCCTGAGGAGAGCGATTACCAGGAGGCCGCCGCCGAGAGTCTCAACGGCAGACAATGGCTCGAAGCGGTCGACGGCCTCCGCGAGGCTGGCTATCCGATCCCGATATACGTACCTGAGGCCGGCGCGAAAACGAAACACGGCGACCAGTACGACCAGACGCCGCTATGGGCACTCCGCAAGGCCGCGGTCGCGCTTGGTGTGTGTGACCGAGGCGACTTTGTTGAGCGTGAGGGTGACGACGGCGGCACGTACCTCGGGTTCGCCAGCAGCACCGACTACAACCAGACACTCCGCAAGCTCGACGAACGCGGGATTGACACCGGCCGCGATCCGACCACACAGACCCGGTCAGAGTACTACGACGTCTCTCTTTCCGATTACGTCGACGACTCTGAGCGAGACCCCTACACCGACCCCGAGACCATGCTCCGCGCGTGCCTCCGCGCCAGAGCTGCCGGCGCGGTCGACGTCGAGGCCGGACCCCCTACGCTCGCGTTGATATTCCTACAGAGTGAACTCCTCGGGATCGAACCCAACCGGGATATGAGCGACGGCACCAGAGCGCGACTCGTCGAGACCTATCACGACATAACCGAGGCCGACGTCGACCGGCTCCTCGGCTGACGCCAGACCCGCCAGACGCCTCTTTTGCGGAGCGTGGTCAGTTGAGCCAGTTGGTGAGCGGTGCTGCCGGCGCGCTCGCCAGACAGATACGTTCGACGTGCCGGCCAGACACGTTCGACGTGCCAGCGGTGCCCCACAATCAAAGTCGGTGTATAGGTAATCGGGTCATTAGGGGGTCATGCTGAGGGGGGGGAGGGGGGGTCAAGGGGGAGAAACAAGAAAAAAGTCGAGCGGCCACCCCCTCCCCCCCGTTAGGTACACCCCCAACTGACCCGTTTGTACTAAGAGAGTCTAACAGTGAGAACGAACTGACCCCCTCCCCCCCGTTGGGTACACCCCTAACTAACCCGTTTGTACTTACTCCGCAGCACACCGACGTCGACTGAGTGCCTGGCGTGAGGTACGCCACCGCGAGAACAGAACCGAGAACGCTGCTGGCTCAACCGTGGTCTGGCGTAACCCACGATTCAAATTTCTTTGAACGATTAGAACTGTGGGTTACGCGATCCCGTCGAGCTGGTCGCGCTGTTCGCTGCCTACTTTTCGTCTCTTGCCAGCACCGTGCCGACCGGCTCGCCGGCCTCGGTGACGACCTCGACTCTGTCAACAAAGCCGAGCGCAAGCTCGCGGATCGCCTCGGGGTCTGTCATGTGCTGGTCGGCCGCCTGGTCGTCAATCGCCGCAAGCAACTCGTCGTCGAGCGTGGCGGTCGCGGTCGTCGTTAGTGTGGGTGTGTCGGTCATGACTACGCTGTCGACGACGTCGGCCACCGTGATAAAGTGACAGGCCAGTGGTAAGTTGGTGAGTTGTGACTGTGTGGCCGTGGTAAGCTACGCCCGACGACAAGCCGTTGATAAGCACACACTATCAGCCCCCTCACAACGGATTCAAACCGTGAGACGCTCGAAAACAGCTACGCCAAAGGCCGACCCGTGTGGGGATACGCAAAAAAAGCTATACGCGAGCGCGCGCGTGGGGATCGCCGGCCGTTCACCGCGTCGAGGAGGAGCACACCGAGCTACTACCTGGCGAGACCGACCGACGCCGCCGCCGCGGTATGTAGTAAATGGTAGTAGCTGACCGAGGAGGAGCCGTCGACCACTGTTTTTCCACAAACCACACACCCCATAGCAGAGCGCGCGCCACCGCAAACAGAGCGTGGATATACACGAACGTGGCAGCGTTTCGGCTGTCGAGACGAGAACCGCACGACGGCGGGCGAGTGGCCGCCACAGATTCGTTCTCGCTTATCGCAAAAATGAGACGCGTATCATATACGGTTCGTCAGTAGCATTATTCAGGAGATTTGCTTAGCTGTTTGTCTATTATGGACACACCGCTCAGATACCTACAATCGCAAGAAGGCTGTACAATTCCTTTTATACTACTATCAGGGTAACTAAGCAAGAGGTGGGAATTAAGCGGCAATAACCGCCAATCTAACTAAGCAAACTGGTAGGTTCCGCGCCTACTCGTCGACCGTGGCTTGAATGGTGACGGCCTCGGTCGCCAGCTCGGGATCGCCGACGACGTCACCAGGTAACTCAAGCGAGACGGTGATTGGCGGGCCGGCAGTCGAGTAGTCGAGCGTCGCGGTGGCTTCGAGCGGGATTGGTTCGGGATCGCGGTCGCGGTCGTCTGGTGTGGTGCTCATGCAACTACGTCGAC
>LKMJ01007044.1_pt1 | contig 10585 bp, 18 predicted proteins | sample 643391 | NCBI WGS metagenome assembly LKMJ01 (sample SAMN04112250, study PRJNA286221) | soda lake metagenome | biome: soda lake; feature: Kulunda Steppe; material: water; isolation source: sample PL-Br10 brine of Picturesque Lake | place: Russia: Kulunda steppe | collected 2010-07
CCAGTGTGCAACAAAGGCCGCCAGTGTGCAACAAAGGCCGCCAGTGTGCAACAAAGGCCGCCAGTGTGCAACAAAGGGCGCCAGTGTGCAACAAAGGCCGCCAGTGTGCAACAAAGGGCGCTTGTAGAGAACAGGCGCGCCGCCAATGCGAGGCAATAAGCCAACCCTTAAGATGAAGACCTGCACAACAGCTGGGGTGCCTGGCCTTCTCAAGCTGGGGCAAACCCGTAGATGGACTGTGCTCAACGGAGCTGAGGCGCGCAAAACACGTGTGAGCACGCATCACTGCGCAGCCAATGTTGCATCTTGCAGCCCACTGATTGCCAAAAAATGGCGCTTGGCGAGCCAACCAACTGGCCAGCTGACAACGCGCCAGTGCACCAACAGGCATCCGTACACAAACAAGGCATCGGCACCGCAACAAGGCATCAGTACAATGCCCTGATCCCAGATAGATCGTACCTTTCAAGGCACATGGACACAAGTGCACGCGCGTGCACTCGTGTGGGTGCTCCATTGGGAGCGTGCGTGCGCACGTGCCCTCCCATTTTGGTGTTGTGTGGGCACCAGGCACAAGCCATATGATTTTGAGGCGTCTGTGCCTTCACATCCATGCTCAGGTATAGGACGAAATTGAATGCACAGCCTCACATGGGACCGCCATCCGTGCCTCACAATGGGACAGCCATGCGTGACTGCCTCGCAATGGGACCGCCATGCGTGACTGCCTCACAATGGGAGAGCCATGCGTGACTGCCTCACAATGGGACAGCCATGCGTGACTGCCTCACAATGGGACAGCCATGCGTGACTGCCTCAAAATGGGAGAGCCATGCATGACTGCCTTGCAATGGGAGAGCCATGCATGACTGCCTCACAATGGGACAGCCATGTGTGACTGCCTCAAAATGGGAGAGCCATGCATGACTGCCTCAAAATGGGAGAGCCATGCATGACTGCCTCAAAATGGGAGAGCCATGCGTGACTGCCTCGCAATGGGACAGCCATGCGTGACTGCCTCACAATGGGAGAGCCATGCGTGACTGCCTCACAATGGGACCGCCATGCGTGACTGGGACTCCAGCAGTGCATGTGCGTGCCCGCCGTACCTGGGGCGCTGACACCGCTGCTGCCCGCCTGTGTGAAGCCCCGTACATGCATCTCGTAAATCACAAGCTGCTCCATGGGCGTGCGCAGGGGCCTGTCCCCTGCGGTAGCGGCACAGCATGAAGGTGTGGAGCAGTGAGGTGAGCAGCAGCCCTCTCCAATGGTTGAAAATAAGGCTGGGCACGCGCCGACCCGCCTCCGGGAACAAGCACACCACACATGCACAAGCTTGCACAAATGCTGCTCTTTTGGGCACTAACCAAGCACAAATGCTGCTCTTGTGGGCACTCACCAAGCACAAATGCTGCCCTTGTGGGCACTTACCAAGCACAAATGCTGCTCTTGCGGGCACTAACCAAGCACAAATGCTGCTCTTGCGGGCACTAACCAAGCACAGATGCTGCTCTTGTGGGCACTAACCAAGCACAAATGCTGCTCTTGTGGGCACTCACCAAGCACAGATGCTGCTCTTGTGGGCACTCACCAAGCACAGATGCTGCTCTTGTGGGCACTCACCAAGCACAAATGCTGCTCTTGTGGGCACTCACCAAGCACAAATGCTGCTCTTGTGGGCACTAACCAAGCACAAGCCAGCGCGAATGCTCTCGTGCACGCACACGTCCATGCGCACACCCAGGCGCGTGCGCGCCTGCGCACCCCTTGCAGCATCGCAGCCCGCACCTTCCCAGTCAAAGTCGTCCATGCTTGGCAGCGCGGCTGCGGCTTGTGGCCAGGTGCTGGCAAAGCCCAGCACGCCCGGCGCATCCCACGCGAGGTCAGGCGCCAGCCTGCCCCAGTTGCGCCTGCTCAGCACCGCCCGCGCATAGGGGTCCAGCACTACAGCCTCCTGCACCGGCATGAAAAGCAAGCGAGCCCGTCTCAATAGAAGGTCAGCAGCGCTCCTGGCCAGGAGGGCTGGTGCCTTCTGCGGCAGAGTGCAAGGCTGTGTAAGGGCTTGCTTTTAAAGACTGCGGCCTCCACTGCCAGAGCGTGAGGCTTCTTGCGGGTTTGCGGCATCACTGCCCGCATCCAGGACCACGGCTGCATGCATGCACAGCTGCAGCTGCATGGACGGCTCTGCAGCCCCCTGCGTGCCTAACAAGGGGCTCATCTTGGTGTGTGGGCTCTTAGGTATGCCACATACAGCATCAGGGAGGAAGCTAGGACGTACAAAGCCATGGTCTGGGGCACGAGTACACGTGTGTGTGTGTGCGTGTGTGCGTGCACATGTGTGCCTAATGCTTGGTTGAGAGAGATTGCACTCACGTCATAAAAGCGGTGGCCAGGGCTTGCGGGATCCAGATCCTGGTGAGGCCCAGACACGCGGTAACCTACATGTCAGCGCGGACAAGCTCAAGATGTAAACGTGGGCCCTCGGGGAGAAGAAAGGGAGACGCCCAGAATGAGAGCACACCTTTCTCCGGCTTGGTCATCCCTCTCTGCGCCAGCTTCACGTGGCAAGTGGTGCAGGCACGCCCCACAAGGCACCAGCCCTGTCCCACACAAGGCATCAGTGCAAAACGCATGCATCCCTCATCTACTTGTCTCACAAAGCTCTTTTGGTGACCTGCCCCCCGCACTTCTTGTGGCACCTCTTGGCCCAGCTTTGAGACAGGTCAGCCCCCTCTTGGTCTCCCCAACACCTAACTGCTCCCTGTGTCCAGAGGCCAGCAGGCACCCACCGTACAGCAGATCTTGGCGCAGGCTAGGCAGTGCAATGTGCCACACATCGCCCGTGCGGTTAAACACAGGGCTGAGCGGGATTTCGTGCGTGGAGCGCCCAGCAACCAGGTCGTCCTCATCAAAGAGCACCAGACTCACGGCCACGGCGCTGCCCGCCATGATTGCGAAGTTGTTGAAGCCCTGCACACACAAAGAGGGGATGGCACAAATGCCAAAAGGCAAGGAAGGGGAGGGTCTTGCAGGGCTTAGAGCAGTCATGGACATGCAGCACTGCTGATCAGGGCTGCATGCGCATAAGCACCAAGGGGGGCGCACGACCGACTTATACCCTCGTAGGTGTGCTTGGGCAGGGCAGGTAACAGGCCTGCCAGTATTGAAAAGGCTCACCCCCTAGGGTTATTCTAGGCTGTCGACACGCAACCGAGACTGGTCGATGTTCAATAGCCAGAGATGGTCATACGTCTGGCTGCACCAAGACGCAGTACACGGCGCTTGGGCGCTGCTCCTTTGCATGCACCTGCTGCGTCTGTATGGGGTGCTCAGCTAAATTTAAAGGTGAGCGCTCCAAAGCGGCCGTTGCTGCATGGAGTCTGGTTACCATTTTATCCCTCAAGGCAGATCAGCAAAGCTTGCACCATTTCAGAATCGTCAACTGTGGTGATTGTCATTTCAACTCAAGCACTTTTCTGGTAGCAGATAAGAGCCAGCGTATCGTCATCCAGGTGAGTGAGACTTCACGCAAGCGCTACAGCAAGGCGTCATGGTTGCCTAACTCTTGCTCATCTAGGCCGTAGCTCTTGGCAATTACACCATCTCTCATTATCCTGCGAACTCCGTCTTGCATCACCTTGTGCATTTTCTGCACTAGGACATGGAGTAGTGCAAGGTGCTGCAAGAGGGACTTCACGGACAACTTCCCAATTGACTGCCATCATGTCACCAGCACCCCACGACAGATCAGCGCCAAAGAAAACAGCAACATCACAGCCGTCCTTGCTGCCTGCAACACGGCATCACACTCACTTTTGATTCATCATAAGATGCTCCCATAGGCTCGGGCTTGCCCACCATGGGCTCCCCAAACACGCCGGGTATAGAGGGTTGGCCAGAGGGGGCGGAAAAGGGCAGGGAGGGCAGGGCCTTGTGCGTGGGCATGGGCACGCGTATCTCCTCCTCCACCAGCACATTCCCGCTTATGACGTTGCACAGCGGCAGTTTGCCAGTCCTGGCAATGCAGGGAAGGAGGCAAAGCACTAGGGTTACGCATCATACACCCATCTGACTAGGATAGGCCCGGCAGGGCCTGGCATCGAGGCACATCCACCAAGAATCATCCCAAGTATGCTTGTGAAGTGTGCACCACTATAATCCCCTGCTGCTCCTGCCAATCGGGGGCCGGAAGACAGGCTGGCCACTTTGCGCTAACGCTCGATCACCCACCGCTCCAACAAGCAAGGCTGCAACTCAGCAGGCACGACTCACTTCTTTCCCGATGAAGTCAGCCGAGGCCAAGGGAGGGACCGGAGCAAAGGCCCGACGGACGGCTGGCACGCCCCGCGGCATCGCCTGCTCCCTCTTCCGCTCCCCAGAAGGGACGGGAACTTTCCGATAACTTGCATTTTTGTGGTTTATAATATATTCTTATCCAGAGTATGCCGCCCGTACTAGTTCCGACATGGTTTTGACGTGTTCTGTTTACATTACATATACACCCTTATTTTATGTACCGAATTCCAGAAAAGTACTACGTTGTCCATCCTCCTAGGGCTTGCAACCCCACCCCCAATCATCCCACAAATTGAAGCGCACATGCGCTGCCAAGGTCATCACTGTAGCCTATCCATATGTATGCTCCATATGTATGCTCCATATGTATGCTCCTAGATGAGAGCAAATGCGGGTGAGGGTCACACTTAAACTCCTTGCAGATGGTTTAGATTTGCTGCGCTGCAGCACCAGTAGCCCCATCAGTGAACCATACTGCATGCAGGATCTGATGCGGGCGCCCCAGGCTAGCAAGCAGTTTGCGGATGCGCCTGAGCAGCCCACACCTTTGGGTTGTTTGGGGTCGGACGAGCAGCACCCAACAAGTGTGCCTAAACGCCCGCGCCCACCTTGTGGGTACTACAGCACAGATAATGATCAAGCACCTGGGCAACCATTCATGTACGGCACTGGTGAGGCTGGTTGGCGCGAGGGCATGTTTGCTCAAGGGGGATCTGGACATTCATTGTACTGATGCATTGTTGATGTACTGATGCCTCTGTCGGTGTCGGTGTACCGATGCCTTACTGGTTTGGGAGTTGATTCGGCAGCCTAGGGCGGACCTGGAGGTCTCTTAATGGGAAAGTTGCCCTGTAGATTGTTCCTACAGACCGGACCTGCCTCGTTGGTGTGTGGCTGGCGCGCATAACTTCTGAAGGGCCAGTCTCAGGCACACCAGCTTAGCACCTGCCCACGCCTCGCCCCTCGCTATTGGAGTCTCCCCCTGCCCCGGCGCTCTGCTGGATCACCCACACTTCAGGACGCTGCCTCATTCATGACACACTGCGTTACCCTGGCACATGCAGTCCATGTACCACACGTGCCCATGGCTCATGAGTTGAACGGCATGCCATAATGCTTGTTTCTGCGTGACCTTTATGATGTGACGGCACCTGATAGCCACATGGTGCACGCGCACAGATGAGCATGTGGCGTGCCTTTACACATGTAAAGCACATGACCTCCCACCACGACCTGCCCCTGCTGCAGGCCTGGCAGCCAGGAGGGCGCGACGGAGATCAAGTGTGGAGGTCATCTCAGATGCATCTGAGGCCACTGCCCTGACCCTTGCGCTGTGGGGCGGGAGCAGCCCTAAAGCCGAGAGCACCTGCTGGCGCTCCGCGTCGTCGTCCCTGCTGCCGCAGCGCAGCTCCCCCACACGCGCCTCCCCAACGGGGCTCCGGAAGGAGGGGGTTTCGCCCTATGCAGCCATGTATGTGAAGGCAGGGCGCATGCCAAGTGCGCGTGCTGTGTTGTGTGAAGGCAGGGCGCATGCCCAGTGCGCGTGCTGCGTTATGTGAAGGCAGGGCGCATGCCCAGTGCGCGTGCTGCGTTATGTGAAGGCAGGGCGCATGCCGAATGCGCGTGCTGTGTTATGTGAAGGCAGGGCGCATGCCCAGTGCGCGTGCTGTGTTATGTGAAGGCAGGGTGCATGCCGAGTGCGCGTGCTGTGTTATGTGAAGGCAGGGTGCATGCCGAGTGCACGTGCTGTGTTATGTGCTTCCAATGATGCCCAGGGCCTGCGGGCCTGGGGGCGCGCGAGCTCGTATGCCTGCAGGGAGGGGGATATGTGTCGGGTTAGCAGCGACATGAGGCTTGCCATGCCTGAGGCTTGCCATGCCTGCCGCTCTTGCTGTTCCTTGCGGCAAACAAACACAGGGCTTTCTGCCTATGGACTAACTTAGCTCCACACACCATGGTCTGTGCGGATACACGTGTCAGGTCAGGGGCGCTGTCACACATTATCCTGTAGGATGCCAAGCACTCTCAAGAATGATTGATTTATGCGGGTTTTTTGAATGACAGGGTGCCGATTGCTTCAGAGGAGGCTCACCAAGCATCTGGACTGCTGACTTGCAGCCAGTCTCAGCCTGAAGGTGCGTGCACAGCCTGGCTGCAGTAAATGCATCCTCTGCTTGCTGTTAGAGGGTCGCACATTCTGCAGCAGGGGGGCGCACTTGCCTGTATCATGCTGCAAGCGAGGCGAGCGCTTACTCGCAGAGCGCATGTTCAAGCACGCAGCATGTGTGCAAAATAGTGAAGAAGATTACACAGCACATGTGGAGTGAGCAGCATAAGTGCGCGGCTCAAGTATTCCTGCCGGGTAGCGGCCATGACCTTGGCAAGGCGAGCGCTAGTTGTGCCAGTCCCAGGCGCAGCTGCGCTCTTTGGCAGCCGGCAAGCCCGTGCCACTGCCCCGCAGCCAACTCCTGCCTGCGCACCTTGCGCCTGGCTGAATGCGCCCCTTGGCTGCCGGCCGCCCCCATATGCTCCAGCCCCTGCTTACAGAGAAGCGCCTCTACATGGTCTTACAGAGAAGTGCCTCTACAAGGGCTTACAGAGGAGTGCCTCTACAAGGGCTTACAGAGAAGTGACTCTACAAGGGCTTACAGAGGAGTGACTCTACAAGGGCTTACAGAGAAGCGCCTCTACAAGGGCTTACACAGAATTGTCTCTACAAGGGCTTACAGAGAAGTGCCTCTACAAGGGCTTACAGAGAAGTGCCTCTACAAGGGCTTACAGAGGAGTGCCTCTACAAGGGCTTACAGAGGAGTGCCTCTACAAGGGCTTACAGAGAAGCGCCTCTACAAGGGCTTACACAGAATTGTCTCTACAAGAGCTTACAGAGAAGTGCCTCTACAAGGGCTTACAGAGGAGTGCCTCTACAAGGGCTTACAGAGAAGTGCCTCTACAAGCGCTTACAGAGGAGTGCCTCTACAAGGGCTTACAGAGAAGCGCCTCTACAAGGGCTTACACTGAATTGTCTCTACAAGGGCTTACAGAGAAGTGCCTCTACAAGGGCTTACAGAGGAGTGCCTCTACAAGGGCTTACAGAGAAGCGCCTCTACAAGGGCTTACAGAGAAGCGCCTCTACAAGGGCTTACAAAGGAGTGCCTCTACAAGGGCTTACAGAGAAGTGCCTCTACAAGGGCTTACGTGCCTCTACAAGGGCTGACAGAGAAATGCCATCTACAAGGGCTTGCAGAGAAGTGCCTCTGCAAAGGCCGCCCGGCGCTTGCGCCGCTCCTGCAGAGAGCACACTGCTGCTGTCCAAGTATGTGTGCCTGCCTGCCTGCGTGCCCCATGCCCATGCCCCCTCCCACTTCACGCCTGCAGAGCAAGAACTTGAGAGCCAGCAGGCGGCGGTGCATTCGCGCCATTCCAGCGCCTCCGCCCACGTTCTATGGCCTGGCAGCCCGTCACCCCGCAGGATGGTGCGTGTTCATGGCGCTGCCTGCCTGCACCTCAAGCTTCGGTCTGCAGCAAATGGGTTAGCAGCATCCCCCACAAGCGCGCTATTGTGATTGTACATGTGCATGCATACATACTCTAATGTGTGGGTGTGGGTGTAGGTGGGTGCGTGCATGTGTGTAAGTGTGCATGTATGGCATTGAATGCATACCACAGACTGCAGCAGGTGCTGTGCCCCGTTGAAATGATTATGTGAAAGATGCACACACAGGAGCAGAGCAAACACTCGATCATCATCTCGCTGTGCATGTCAGCGTACAGCAGCTGTTGCTATGAGCATTTGCTGCACGCCTGCTGTCCTGGAGAGCTGCTGTTGTGGGGGGCAGCTGCGGCCTGAGTAGCTGGAGTGCGAGCCATTAGTACAATCAGTTTCAGTTTCTCATTCGCGCACAAACAGAAAATTCAGCTAGACCTTTATGAGTTACACGGAATGAATTTGTATACAAATTCATTTGCAGGACATTTATATATAAATTCATTTGTAGGACAAGCGCAGACACCGCCCTGTGGTCCAGTGCCTTTTCTGAGGGGTGGGCTTGCTCTCTAAGCGGCTGCTGTCTTGAGCAGCTGCCGCAGGCTGACCATGCTGCTGATCTGGGCAGCTGGTGCGAGGTGCTCATGCCTCTGTTCAGAGCCATTGTGATTGGTATGCTGCCACTGCGCAGGCCAGCAACCTGGGACGCCAGGGCAGCCAGGCCTTGCTTGGCCTCGGTCAAGACTCCATCGAGCCCCAGCAACCGCAGCCCGTGCACTTGCAAGCCATGCGTAAGAGCAGCAGCATGACCGGCTGGCGCTCGCACAGCCCCGGTGGCAGTGAGCAGCAGCACCACCACCAACTCCGCCACCACCAAGAACAACAGCAAGAACAGCAACACTCACAGTCCTTTGTGCGCAAATGCTCCAGACTACAAGACCCACGCTCTTGCAGCCCTGACCACACTGAGCAGTTGCAGCAGCCTGCGCCGCGCAGCAGTGGCAGCGCGCAAGGCTGGGGCACCTGCGAGCAGCAGCATGCATGCGATGGGCAACCCCTGCCGCAGCCGCCACAGCAACTGCGGGTGGAAGGCGTGCCGGAAGGCCCCTCGTGCGACGCCATCGCCCGCGATGAAGGAAGCAAGCCGCAGAACATCAGCCAACAGGGCGCGCGCCAGCTCACCTTCAAGCTGCCGGGCCAGCACGGCAACGGCTCAGCGCAGAGGTGCGGCGCTCGGGCGCAGGCATGAGGCGCATGTGTTGGAGGCCCCTGCTGCTGCTGGGGCAGGGCAGTGCCGTGCTGCGCCCTGAAGGGGCACGCCTGCAGGTTGCGGCGCTGGGGCGTGCCTGCAAGGGGGGGCTTCCAAGGCACTCTGGCATGAGAGCCTGCCCCTGGCATGGGGGGGTCATGAGGGGGCTATGGGCCACAGTGCATGAGGGGACCATGTACCACAGTCCATGGGGGTGCATGAGGGGGCTTCGAGACTTCTGGCCACAAGGGTGTATGACGGGGGCAAACTGCGGCACGAGGGCCTGCCCTCGGCACCTGGGCGAGAGGGGGGGCCTCAAGGGCGCTCTGGCATGAGGACGTGCGCCACACGGCGTCCTGGCGGGTGGGCAGGGTGCCGTGTGTGAAGGGCGCGGGTATGCTTGGCTTTTGCGAAAGGGCATGGGTGTACATGGCTTTTGCAGAAAGGTGTGGGTAGGGTGCACGTGGCTCTCGCCAAAAAGGGCATGGGTGTACATGGCTTTGGCAGAAAGGTGTGGGTAGGGTGCACGTGGCTCTTGCCAAAAAGGGCATGGGTGTACATGGCTTTTGCAGAAAGGTGTGGGTAGGGTGCACGTGGCTCTCGCCAAAAAGGGCATGGGTGCACATGGCTTTGGCAGAAAGGTGTGGGTAGGGTGCACGTGGCTCTCGCCAAAAAGGGCATGGGTGCACATGGCTTTTGCAGAAAGGTGTGGGTGGGGTGCACGTGGCCCTCAAACAAAAAAGGGCACGGGTACAGGAAAGCGCAGGGTACAGAATGCAGGCTACAGAGTGCAGGCGCACGCAGGGCCAGCAGGAGCCCTGCCGGGGGCACCTGCCAAGGCTCAGGGCACAGATGCAAAGCGGCCCTGGCATTCAGGGACTCTTGAGCCACCGAGGTGTTTGACAGACTCTTGATTCATTGTGTTTGAGATGATCTCAATGAGATTGCTCTCAAGGTTAGGAACATTCCACGCGCTGACGCTCCCGCCTCGGTCAGCTGGTGGGGGCACGCCCCGTTCTGATCTGTCATGCTCACCTGCACCATCCCATCTGCAATACCACCCTCTTAATCCTCCGTCTCATCCTCCTCCTGGTCCTCCCCACCCACACCACACCATCCTTGCCCTCAATGCCGCCATCTTTATCATCATTCTCATCCTCCTGCTGGTCCTCCCCACCCACACCATCCTCGTCCTCAATGCCCACATCTCTATCCTCGTTTTCATGCTCCTCCTTCTCCTGCCTTTTCATCCTCCTCCTTTCGCTCCCTTTTCGTCCTCCTCCTCCCTTTTCATCCTCCTCCTTTCCCTCCCTTTTCATCCTCCTGGTTCCCTACCCACACAATCCTCACCATACATAATCCTGCACAGCTGTCATACACACGCACACACGCACACACACGCACACACACAAGCACACACACACACATACGCACACACATACACACACACTCACACACACAAAGCCCACGGGCTCGAGCGCTGCCCCGCCATCCTGTACGACTTCTTCTCGCGCACATGCACGCGACAGCCAGACACGTCCCCCCCCCCCCCCCCC
>LKMJ01007045.1_pt1 | contig 10585 bp, 14 predicted proteins | sample 643391 | NCBI WGS metagenome assembly LKMJ01 (sample SAMN04112250, study PRJNA286221) | soda lake metagenome | biome: soda lake; feature: Kulunda Steppe; material: water; isolation source: sample PL-Br10 brine of Picturesque Lake | place: Russia: Kulunda steppe | collected 2010-07
TAGGATTTCAGCCCGAGCTTCCACCGCGACGTTCTTATGCTCCGTCTCGATGAACCGTTTTAATTTTTTCAGTTGGTGTTGTTTACGGCAGGATCGGCACGTTGTCGATTCTTGTTCACCTTCAAGAATCCAGATCGCACGGCAGTCCGGGCAGCCAACTACATAGTACATATGCGTAACTACGTGGTTCGTCGTTGAAGTACACTCGGGATCTGTTGAGTGGTCATGGTAGTTGCGTTAGGGTGTGTAAGCCGTACTCTCTTACGTGAACGGGTCATCTAGTGCTGTAATGGATAACGGGACTTCAGAGTTACTTCACCGACTGGGTGTCGGTGGGTTTGTCCTCTTGTTATCTTTGATTGCAGTTTACATAGCGTTCCATTTCATTGAAGTGCTTGTTGTCGCGGTGTTTCTGTACTACGCTGTTCGACCGTTACACCAGAAGTTACGGTTACTGCACTTATCGAAACGCACACGGGCGATTCTTTCCATTTCGCTATTCGGATTGCCGTTTATTGGGTTGACTGTGTACGCCTTCACTGTGATTATCCACGAAGTGCAGAAATTTCTACTACAGTACGATTCGCTGGATGCAATGGTCGAGGACTACTTGTTCGAAGATGAAACTGGAACAATTAACTTTGAAGAAGTACAGGCGTTGGTTTCGGAGTTCCAAGAAAACACGCAATTAGTTGATGGGCTGTTAACCATCCCTGATTTGTTAAGCCATGTAAGTTCGATATTCATTCAGTTACTGATCTTGCTTGTCCTGACATACGTAATGCTTGTTGATGGCCCACGATTCAGGGACTGGGTTGTCACCACGGTTGATCGGAACGGGATTGTTGAACTATATGCTGAGATGGCTGATTACGAACTATCACGAACGCTCTTCGGGAATATCGTGAACGTGTTCATCACCGGAGCGATCGCTGTCGCTATCTTCTCACTGTACAATGTGTACGCCCCGGCCGCGATTCAAATTCCGTTCCCAGGGTTGCTTGGCGCGCTTGCTGGATTCGGAAGCCTCATCCCGATGGTCGGGATCAAACTGGTTTACGTCCCGCTAACCACGTGGCTACTGTTCAACGTGTGGGTGGCCGATAGCTTCGGGCTTCTTTGGCCAGTCGTTGCGTTGTTCGTGGTAAGTGCAGTTGTGATAGATTTCATTCCGGATACGTTCATCCGAGCGTATGTTAGCGGTGATGCAACGCATACTGGTGTGCTTATCGTGGCGTACATTATGGGACCGGTTGTTCTCGGATTTTACGGCCTGATTCTCGCCCCGATTTTACTGGTGTTGTTAATCACAGCTGGATACGTCTTTGTCCCGTACGTGTTACACGGCCGTGAGCCTGATGAGTTACAGTCAAAGCTTTCGGAGTTCAATAAAGATGCGCCGTTGTACTCAGCGGCGAATTCAATGACTACGAATGTCAAGAACGAAATCTCCAGGCGGTACACAGCGGTTTGTGACTCGGTTTCTAAATTGTTCAAGTAACACGCGGACGTGACTGGATCGGGTATATGTTGCGTGGTGATGTGTCGGTGGGGGTTGGGTGTAACACGTAACTTATTATTACACCGGCCTCTAACTGTGGTACAGTTGCACATGCCTATGCAGCGAACTAACTGCCAGATCAATGTTGGAAACCTTGCGGAGAACCCTGAAAACTGGGACGACAACCAGCCAACAGTCTACATTACAATCGAAGACACCGGACAAACCCTTAAATCATGTATTGAACGTGTACTCACACTCCCTCTTGAAACCGAACGAACTGGGTCTACGTACCGGCATCAAACCTCGGTCGATGCCACGAACGGGACAGGAATCTTCGCCATTGCAAACGACATCACTGGCGAATACCTTGTCGAAGGACACGTCCCAGTCCCGAAAATCCGAGAACTCGTTGCTGTCGGCAAACAGTACGCACACAAAACCGGGGATGAACCGTTTGTCGTGAAATTCGTTTGCGAACACGGCACAACATATACTGTTGAGCAAGATATTCTCCTCACCTACAGTAACGAAAACGAGTTACTGCGAAGTGAAAGCCTCATCCCGAACGACGTTCCTATCTGAACACGTTCAACGACCGGACAGACACACTCGGTAACCGATTCACTCTACCGTGAGTTGGATTGAGAAGTGATCTTCTAACTTCATGATAACTGCCCCAGGGACATCCTCTTTCGACGCTTGCCCCTGTTCAACCGCAATGAGATCGAGTTCATCAACCTCAAGTTCAACTGCTAACGTGGGAATATCGACACCCGCATCGGTTCGGGCTGTACTGACACGTGTTGCATAATCCTGCACAAGATACGGGAGCGGGTCATCATCGTACCCTGTCCCTTCAGATTCCCACCGCGACGTGTCACTATTCCATAATCGGGCGTTACTATCGGTCGTCTTCTCAATCACATCGCGCTTCCGATCACCAGAAGACCGTGACGACTGCCCGGAATCGGCGCTTCCCGACCCTGATTGGTCTGGCCGACAGTCACTGCACAGTAAGAGAGTTGCCCCTTCGATTGTGGCTTCAGTCAGTGACGAAGTTTCCTCTCCACACAGTTCGCAAGAGTCTCCTTCGTTCGTAAAGCTACTATCGCCAACCGAATACTTGGCCATACAAATCGTATGCACACAGACCGATATAAATGGTTTCAAAATTACGCGTTGAACGCGTCTTCAACCGGGTCGCGTTGCAACATGAACATACCCGGATCAGTCTCTGTAACACAACCAAGCGTCGTTAGATTTGACAGAGTTGCTTCAACGACTGTCTCGTCGATCCCAGTCTCACGAGCCAGTTCCGTTACTGACATCTCACCATCTCCCGCGTTGCGGAACGCACGAACTACGTCGTGTTCCCTATGTGTTGGCTGGTAATCAAACAGCGACATGCTCCGTCACACTCCAAGCATGAACACGATGCCGAAGATAATATTCCCGTATAACAGTCCTGCAATGAGACCAGCAAAGATTGGGATCATGAATGGAGTACCAGGAGACACCCACACGGTTTCCTTCTCAACCAGTACTTCTAACCCGCTACGTAACTGTGCAGGGGTGGTTCCGTACGCGTAGTCCACATCAGTGAGAAATTCCTCAGCACCCCAATCATCACCAGCATCAACTGGTTCTACTGATTCCGACTCAACGCCTTCCGTGGTTACCTTGGCTTCCAAATCATCATTGTTGGCGGGTGAGGTTGGAATACCGCCATCTGTGCGTTCAACACGATCGTTAGACTCCGTCTCAGAAGTCACGTCTTCAGTGGTCGTGGTGTCTGGTGATGGTGTGTTCAACGATGCGGGGTCTGGGCCCATGAGCGATCCATCATCTACGGGATTCGGGTTCTCGGGAACCGTTTCAGGGAACCGGTATCGGCACGGATCCCGTTGTAACTCATCGAGTGAAACACCACGCCACCGTAGATACATTCGAAGTGTATCTAAGTCTAATCCGGAGCGTGTGAACCCGTCCTCATCTTCTAACAACTTCCCATGTTGATTCGGAACATCACCTGTTGGTTGTGGTGATCCGAGAAACATTACAGGCGTTGTGTTTTGATTGAGCATGTTTTTCGCTGCAATCACCACAGGGATGATAAGGGCGAACACAACAGCGTTTGCAAACACAGTGAACGCGAAACTCCCAATCGTCGTCTCAACGACTGGGTAGATGCTTGTCCCGATGTAATAGGTTGGGTATGATGGGAATAGCACAGCGATTGTTATGACGGCTTTTGCATCGGCTCCGCCGAACGCGCCGATTGCCCACACGAAAAAGATTGCTGGCACAACAACGAGTAGACTGATTGCAGCCGGGTATGCAACGTATGGCCAATCAAGTGTTCCCCACGCACTCCACAACTCAACCACGAGGAGTACTATTCCAACTGCAAGGAACGGTGGCCATACGTGATTCGGAACTCGGCGTGTTTTCCAGTCTTGCCAGACAATCCAGATGAACGCTGGGATGATTACGAGGCGAAGTATATCTGGGACAGTCGCTAACCCGAATCCGAAATCAACTAATTCCATAGGTCGTTACACTTCGGTAAGCACCGTGGTATTTTGAACGCTTGGAAGTTTACCTTACCCGTTGAACGGCCCGTCGACCCGAATCGCGTAGATTTTTCAACGTGCACGTTGACACTCTATTCAAACCATGTCCGAGAACTCGTCTGGTGGACCTACACTCGGTGAACAGGTTGAGCAGCTCAACGACGAGGTGCTTGATGGCACGTGGGCTGCAACAACAGATGCTGATGTCGTTCATGACGTTTGCATCACTAGCCCTGAAACATCGCGTGAAATATTGATCGATGTTGTGAGGTGTAGAGTATCATACCGTGATGTGCAGTCGGATCAGTGGGGGTTGATGCAACAGCCGGTAAGTGATATTGAGACTGCGATCGAACAACTCATCGATGTCGGGGAGACATTGCCAATGCATCACGTTCGGAATCTCGGGTTGGATGGCCATCCAACGCCACCTGAGTGAACTACCCCTGCTTACTCTCATCCCCTGGCACGACTTCCTTGAGGGCGGGGTTTAAAAACCAACGCGGGATGCTGTGGCTATTTATACTTTGATGGAGTCGGGTGTGTATGGCTTCGTCTTCGGATGGCGACTGGGCTCTTTTCCAAGGATTGATTGACGAGGTGAAGGGTGTAGTTGCTTGGGCAGCAGCAGATGGTGAGTTTTCATACATTAGCTCTGGATTCGAGGACATTTGGGGTATTTCACGCGAGCAAATACTACACGATAATACACGACTTCTTGCCACGATTCACCCAGACGACCGTGAACCAGTAAAGGAAAGTATTGAAGCGGTCATCCGTGAAGACACACTCCCGTACGAATCGCATGAATTCCGCATCATCCGGCAAGATGGGTCAATTAGGTGGGTTGTCGCACGACATACACTCGTTGACCCAAGTGTTACTGACATTGATGTCGTCGGGTTAGTGACTGATATTACCGCACAGAAAGAACGAGAGGAAAGACTCCGGTTGTTGAATCGTATGATCCGGCACGATATTCGTGAAGATGTCGCCATCATTATCGGGTGGGCAGATATGTTGTACGACCACGCTGACCCTGACGAGAAAGAGTTACTACAACACATCATAACCAGCGCGAGGCATATTGTTGATTTCACTGAACTGTCCCGTGACTACGTTCAAACGATTGTTTCAGACGCTGACTTACCAGTCGAACCAACACCCCTCAAACCGACGTTGGAATCTGAAATCCGGCTCCGTAAGGAATCATTCCCAGAAGCCGAGATTATCGTCGACGGAAACATTCCGGATGCAACCGTTCGCGCAAACAAGTTACTGAACTCTGTCTTTAAGAACATTCTCAACAACGCGGTTGAACACACAGATGCTGAAACGCCAGAAATCCGTATCTTCTGCGAACTACACGATGGTGATGCGTATATCCACATCGGAGATAACGGGCCAGGAATCCCTGATGATCAAAAAGATGTAGTGTTCGATAAATGGCAACGTGGAATCGGAAGCGATGGGACGGGGGTTGGGTTGTACCTCGTCAAAGAGTTAGTAAAACAGTACGGGGGTGGTGTGTGGATCGAAGATAATGACCCGCGCGGCTCAGTATTCATCGTCCGACTACCACTTCACAACCAGTCAGGTTGAGTACACCGACTGCGTCAGTAGTCGCTGAGTGCTGTCTGCTCAGCAGATGCTAAGAGATTCTCTGCAGTACTCCAAGACCGGCGAGTTTCACTTGGTAGATCACCAGTCTCTTCCACGTACGCTTCTAAAAACGAGATAGTATCTGGATCGCTCGGGTACCCTGACCCGATCGGCCCATACGCGTCATACCGGTCATTCAATGCATCCATGTACTGTTCACGGTTATCTTTCGCAATGATGCTGGCTGCCATCACTTGTTCAACCGTTTCATCCGCACCATGTTCAGCGGTTAGGTCTACACCGGTTGTATCAGGGAGACTACTCTCAACACGCGCACAGAACACGGCAGGGTTCTGGTGGCACGCATCCACCACGCCAACGCGACTGGTAGCGTGCTCTTGAATAAGAGTGGCCATCGTATCCGCTGTCAGTGTTGTCAGATCTCGCGTGTCCGTATCAATTACGCCGGTAGGAATTTCTGTACATGCAGTCACAACGTCTGGTGTACTCACCAGCACGTCAGCAAGCTCGCGGATTCTGCTTCGTGACAGTGTTTTCGAGTCAGCAAGCCCGTCAGGCAACGCTGACGTTGGCGCGTCAACAAACCCAACGTACAACGGCCCTACAATTGGACCCCGGCCAGCTTCATCAACTCCGAACATGTGGAACCGTAACTGTGCATTCAACCTGAATGAGGTAAACTGTGTGGAAATCAAATGAGAGTAGTGGTGATTGGGTGCGTTGATGTGAAATGTGAATCGTTTTAATCATGAACCTCATTAGCTCGTGTATGGACCGTCCCAATGGAGATATTGAGCTCGATGTTGATGACATCGACCGGTATTACTTCTTCCCGTACACGGAGTACGAAGAGTACGACCCTGAAGAACCGTTGTACGCGCTTGTCGCCGTATTCGAAGATGTTGGTGATGTCGTAATTTACAACCGTCCAGGATCGGTCGGAACGTACCACACGACAGATCCAAGTGAAACAACGCCAGACATCTACCCACCGACAGATGCGTTCAAAATGGCGTTGGCACGCATCCTCACTAACCCTGGTGAAACACAAAACATTACGGAATTCGTCGGTGATATGGAGCCATGGGAACACCACCAACTTGAGTTAATTATTACTGGGTTAAACCAGGACCCAGAGTTGTTCCCTGAAGAACTCATCGAGTTCATCAACCGGACATTGAACGAAACAATGGACATCGAAATTACCGACGGGCCAGCCACTCAAACCGAATTCTCGAAATTCCTGCACCGTACCGAAGACTTCTATTACGAGATGAAACACGGGCAGTGATCGTTACGAAACGCGACACTGCCCGTCCTGTGTGTAGCGTTACACACCGCACCAGTTACTGAACGCCGTTCTTTAACTGTACTGCGTCCACTGGGCCGCGTCATTTTCCGACTCCGACCCGTCAGCACTCGCACCGTTACTCGCATCCGCCCGATCGATATTGATCTCAGCGTCAACTTCCTCACCACCGGCCTCATACATCACTGGGCGCAGCTCACCATCTTCGAGGATGATGCCCTGCACATACCCGGATACAGAGACGCGGGCAAGTTGGCATAACACATCAAACATCCCGGCGCGCAACTCATCATGAACTAACACTTCATCACCCCGCCCGTACAAATCAATGTACGTTACTTCAACAGTTTCCAACTCATCCTCATCTTCTGCCATGCGACTCCAACCACTATTTTGCCGATGTTCAGATGGTGACTCATGGGTGACTGTTCCATCATCGTCAACCGCAACGAGTTTTTCGGACACGCTTCCTTTAATCGCTGCAGTTGGTGTGTACGAGCTCAACGTTTCATCTGAAGGGACTGCCCTGATGTGCAGTCGGTCGTTAATTGTTTCTAACTCGATTTCTTCAATGCCATCCGGTAGGTCGATTCCGGTTTCGATGTGTTGTTTCACGTCGTCCAGTGGGGCTTTGAGTCGAGAATAGGTGTGGTATACGCGAACCATTTGTGTGCGTTGGTATACGTGTTCCAGGTTTAAGATAGATGGGATTTTCGGTCAGGGGGAGATGTGTGGAAGAACTCGTGACGTTCAAGTCGATGCAGTGTAACACTGTAGATACTGTGAATCATCGGACTTCCATCCCGACTGGCTGTGCATCCCTTGACGATCTCCTTAACGGCGGGCTACCAACTGGAACAGTAACACAGATTTACGGTCGTCCGGGCACGGGGAAAACGAACGTAGCATTGCAAGCCGTGATCGAAATTGTAACTGGTGGTGGGAACGCATTATTTATTGATACAGAAGGATTTCCGGTTGACCGTTTCGAAGCGGTGTTACGTAACCGAATCAGTACTGGGCAAGAACGGTATGATGACGATGATGTGAGTACAGCAAACTCGGATCGGCCGCGTGTGTTGCATGACGGGGGAGTCAATACGAGTCCAAAAAACACAGAACGCGACCGTGAAAGCCTGCCACCAGTAACGTCCACGGTCTCGCAACCAGAGTCCCGGTCACTTCGTCGTGTTGCTGATCGGGTGCAAGTGTTAGGTGTCTCGTCTTTCGATGAGCAGCACCGTGCGGTGAAAGCGGTCACGAATGATACAGCACCTGCTGATATTGTTGTGGTTGATAGTCTTACAGCACAATATCGAGAGGCTGTGAAAGAAGATGATGGGTCATTTAATGATTCAGTGATGCGTGATTTAGGCCGACAACTCCTCGCATTACTCGGGATGGCACGCCGTCATGAGATACCGGTTCTGGTAACGAACCAAGTGTATGCTGAATTCACAGACACTGACGATGAGAACCCGGGTTCTGATACTACAGATGATGCACCGGGTTCTACGGGGGGTGGTGGCGAACCGGTGAAGCCTCTGGGCGGCACAGCTGCACAGCACTGGTGTGGCGTTATTCTACAGATGGAATCCCTTGATTCTCAAACCGTGACTGGTGAGTTGTTCCCGTGTGGTGCTACGCATCGACGTGCTACTGTCCGGAAACACGAATCAGTCCCGGATGGTGATGATGCGATCGTGGCGATTACTGATAGTGGTGTTGAAACGGGGGAAATACGGGCGGCAACCTCATGGTCACAGTGAACTCCCCGCGATGATCAACCGTTGAACTTCCGGGGTTGTCTCTGGGCGATTCACGTGACCTTATACCAATCAATATTGTTAATCCAGAACGCTCATTACCCTTCGCTAAATTTATTCACATAATAATGAACGCTGACGCCAGTCAAGTGCCTAGAAAGCAACCACAGTCGTCATCCCGGGAACGAAAAGCCGTCATGTACTGCCCAGAGTGTAACAACACCGCCCACATCGATTGTTGGGAGATTGACTCCCGATCGGACGGCCGATACCTTGTCTGTAAAGATTGCGGAGCAACCGTCGCGCAAACGTCAGTTCGTCCCGCGAAAACAACCCGAGATTGCGGCCCGTGTGACGACTGATTCCTCGTTTCACGTGGTGTCTTGAATTACTGTGAGGTTTGTTGAGGGTCGGACACGTTGTACACGTGTTGGTAGTCCTGAACACAGGAAATGAGCGGGGCAGCGTACCCTTCAAACATAGTAGTCATATCCCTCGTTTCCTTTGCCTCGTACATCGTTTGGATCTTCTCATTCAGAAGGCTTGCAATCACGACACGGAGACCGTCTGACTCCAGTAGGTGCACAGGGGACGCATCAAAATCATGCAGATCGAATTCAGTTACCGTGATGCAGTAATCATACTCCAAAAGATTTTCTGCCAGGTACGAGCAGTGCACTTCATCAACGTCCTGGTCAGCATAGTATGCGTGGTAAAACCCGATGAGATCTGCTTGCTCAATCACTGGTTTATTCCCGGTGAGGGTTGACATGAGTTGTTCCGGGTGGGTCGTTTGTTCTGCCCGTTCGATCATGTCCTCATCACGTAGGACCATCACGTCATCTAATTGTAACCCGATTATAATTTCCCAGTTCGGGAGTGCCGTGTCACCGTACGGAGTGTGTCTGGCGACTTCGGGGTACTCCTCGTCGTACCGTTCAGCTGCCTCGCGGAGTGCTGAACGGATGCCATCGAACAGTCCACGGAAACGTATGTCGGCCATCTGTTCAACATCTTGTAACAGTTGAATTGAGGTGGCCATGTCCATGAACGCGGGGAAGGATTGTTTAGCGACAGTCATCGCGGTTGCGACTTCCGCGTCACCGAATTCAGTTTCGGTGTCGTACGTGTGAATAGGGTCGGTCGGGTCAATTTCGGGCTGTTGGGAGATCATATCTACGTTGGGTACTGCACAGTCCGTTGTGTGATGGACTCACACATTGTTACGCCCTACAACTGCATAAAAACCTGTGTTTCGCCCGACGCCAATGTGGGAAGGTGTGACTGTTACTACAGGATGAACATGTACAACAGCGCCCCGGAAAGAATTAACCCGACGGTGATGATCGCAGTTTGAAGCACAAGATCCTTTGTCGATGGTTCGTTAGACAAATCGATGCCTCTGTGCTGATCGATGTGTTTCCGGTCAATTCGAGTCAGATCGTCCTTATGCTTATCAGCTAAGTGCTGTAAATACGCTTCCTCTTCCGTATCACTGTACTCTGCACCGCAATGTGCACACTCGTATGCAGACATGTCTTCTCGCCCCACTGTAACAAGCCTTTAAATATAAACCATCGGAATTGCGTCACTCCCCTCGCAGCAGTGTGTTGCGATCCCGTTACAGATTAACGTTATCGTATATATCAACGCGACGGTCGATGTCACGGTAAAACTTGTAGTATGGGTTTAACTGATACCCGTTAAGAACCGTTCCCTCAGGGGACATCACGACGCCAACGGATGCTAACACGCATAAAATAACCCAGCAGTCATCTTCAGGGACATCAGCAGCTGTCGAAATCCACGA
>LKMJ01007046.1_pt1 | contig 10584 bp, 12 predicted proteins | sample 643391 | NCBI WGS metagenome assembly LKMJ01 (sample SAMN04112250, study PRJNA286221) | soda lake metagenome | biome: soda lake; feature: Kulunda Steppe; material: water; isolation source: sample PL-Br10 brine of Picturesque Lake | place: Russia: Kulunda steppe | collected 2010-07
CACACACACGTACACACATACACGCACACACGCACACGCACATGCACACATACACACGCACACACGCACACACACGTACACACACGCACACGCACACACGCACACGCACACGCACAAGCCCTTTTGTGCACTCACCCCTCCCCTGCGCTACAAGCATCAAGCGTGCAGGCCCGCACAAATTCAAACTACAAACACATTCTTATCATTTGCGCGCGCCTGCGCGCGCATTCCAGTCATCCAGCTTGCACACACTTGAAGATATCGCACACACATGTACACTACACACTTCCATATAAACACGAACACACATGTACTCTACAAACTTCCATACAGACACGCGCACGCACCTTGCTGGCATCCAGCTTCAAGGCACACGCGCAATCACACAGCACGCTCCCACAGCCCGTGCAAACTGCACACACACACGCTTCCCCATGCACGCACGCGTGCCCGTGCGCTTGCCCCTTCCCCCCTCTGCAGACATTCAGCGTGCGTGCCACATGGCCCACAAGTTTGTGTTCTACTATGGCATGAGTGAGCTGGGGCTGACGACGTGGGCGCAGCAGCCATACTCAGGCGACTTCCAGCTGGGCTCAAACAGGCCGCGCAAGGTGTGCACACACTGTCAATTGTGTGTGTGTGTGTGTGCGTGTGTGTGTGTGTGTGTGTGTGCGCGGTGTGCGTGTGTGCGTTTGCTCTTGCATGAACATGTGCGTGTGTATGTGTGCGCGCATTCGAGTGTCAAAACAGTGTGCAGCCACAAGTGTGTGTGTGCGCATACGCACCTCATATGTATGGGCGTGGGACGTGGTGTGTGTGTGTGCATATGTGTGTGTGTGCATGTGTGCGTGTGTGTGTGCGCATACGCACCTCATATGTATGGGCGTGGGACGTGGTGTGCCACGCCCAGGGCGCTGGCAGTGCCCCCTCCCTCAAGGCTCATTGGGCCTGCTCGTTGTGTCCGCAGCCCTGCTAGACCCATGGGTGTGGGCGTGCTGTGGTGTGTGGCCCTCTGCTGGAACCTCAGGGGTGTGGGCGTGCTGTGGTGTGTGGCCCTCTGCTGGAACCTCAGGGGTGTGGGCGTGCTGTGGCGTGTGGCCCTTTGCTGAAAACAGGCTTGATTCAGCCCCAATTCTTTGCTCTGAACGAATGGGGCTTGGGAGGGGCTGAGGGAGCTTGGGGGGACATGCCTGTGGTCCCATTAGGTGGGATGCACGTGGTCCTGTAAGGTGGGATGCAGCTTTTGCGCCAAGTGCTTTCCTCTTGGGCCTTCAGCCCGCGCGCTCCTCGCCGGTCAGAAATCACGTACTGCAGCGCGAAGCCCAGCGGCCCTCCAAACTTTGGCGCCCTGCACATGCACATGCACCGGCACAGGTGCCCATACCGCTCAGCAGGTGCATGTGCGCTGTGCCGAACCCTTGATTGCGCTGGCTGTGTGACCATGTGCACACACTTAGCGTGGGCTTGTCTGTCGCTGGGCGCTGTTCTGTTGCTCATTGCCTCAACAAATGCCACAAATGCCTTGCGGCGCTGCACAGCTCTTCGCGTGCGGACGGACGCGCTGCTGCAGGGAGAGGAGGCTTCCTCCCATAGGTGGCCCAAAGACGTGGGCAAGAAAGGGGGGGGCCATTGATGTGCTTGCCTGCCCTTTGGCTCATGCCTGCCCAGGTGGTCTCGACTGATGCGATGGATGAGTACGCGGACTGGCCGACCAGGAATGAGGACTTCCGCTTCGACCCCCCTGATCCCTCCGATGTCACGTGGCACAGGTGCGTGCCTTTGATCGTTGCCTCTGCTGGTGCCTTAGGCACCATGTGACACGGGTTTTGAGTGCACGCGTCAGCTCAGCTGTGGTGTCATGGATGCCAGGCCGGGAGCAGGCAGGTGGGCACGCAGGTGGGCAGTCAGGTGGGCAGTCAGGTGGGCAGTTACCAGGGCACGCAGGTATGTAGAGGTGAGTCCGCGCATGTGTGGGCCCCTGATGCCGTACCTGACGGACATACCAAGCAAGCATGAGTGCTGTGTCAAATATTTTCTGTTTGAAGCCCTCCGTCCCGGCCTCCCCTAGCCTGTAAGGAAAGGAAGCATGCACTGCTGTGAACACGCGCTGCACTGCTGTCACACGCGCTGCACTCCTGTGAACACGCGCACACGCGCACATGCGCACATGCGATGCACACGAGGAGCAATGTGCGTGCACACCCTCAGGGCAAACAGGCTGCGCACACGTGCACATACAGGTACACGGACGAGGTGCGGCGCGTCGTGAAGAGCTGCTATGAGGACGTCTGGGCAATGCTGCAGGTGCGGCAGAGATGCGGATGTCGCCACGTCTGCAACATGAGATAAGGCTCCTTGTCTGGGTTCGAAGTCCACACACAAGGACTCACGTTTTTCTCCTTGTTGCCGCTTGCATCTTGCTTAGAAAATCTGCAACTGCAGTAGGCTCCAGCAGCAGCCTTCTGTCTCTTCCCCTGGCTCTCTTGCGCATGCCAGAAGGCGATCAGCATTTTGAGCATGTGCTTGTTTGGGGACTGGCCTGCGCACTGTGGGCCACAATGTGAGAAGTCAGACACTTCCTATGTGTTTTTCATTTGCGTCTATATGCAAGCTGTTGCACTTTGAATGTGCTCGTGCGGTTGCCCTACGCTTACGCCATGATACATGCATCAGCAGCCAGAGTGCCACAGTATCCATGCGCTTATGTGATCTATGCATGGAAACCGTCATAGTCTACATGTGTGGACTGCGTTGGTAGTACAGCACAAAATCGACCAAAGGCAGAGGCTTGCGATCGATAAAATCTTGTCAGGGAGCCACAAGTAGCCAATGCATGCATGCAGTAGACTTGCAAATTTTGCTGTTGGTCATGGAGCTAAAATGACTACACCGCATCGATAAAGTTCTTTTCCAGAAAGCCCACCCCCCTTCCTTAGCTAGAGCTATGAGCCCATACCTCGGCCCATACCAGGACAATGTCTCTCTAGCGCATACTTACACACTTGCACCAACACACCCTGACACACAGAGTACATCCCACACCTTCTGATGTCTCTTCTAATGCCTAGTGCATGCACACGCGCACATGCACACGCACGCATGTGTACGCACGCACACATGCACGCATGCATGCTTGCGTATGCACCCATGGAGTCCCATGCATTGCGGCTCAAAAATATGCTGCAGGAGCACAAGCCCGCCCTGATGGCCACCGTTGACGCGCTGAGCGAGCACGGGGAGATGCTGGGCGGTGAGCTGCGGGACATCTTCGACTCGCATCCGCCTGTAGGGGTGAGTGGGCTTTGAAAGAAAAGGGCAAGCTCGTTTCAGTGCAAAAACACGGCTTGCTTTGTTGTCGTAACTGGTACCTTTTGTCTTCTAGTGTCACTGCGAGGCTCTTTTTTCATTGTTCCGATGCTCAAACACCTGACGCTCACTTGTATAGATGTTTATTTGGCTGACCAAAATGTTGACATGCACACACGGATGCCTAACACTTGCTTGCTTGTGTGTGTAATTGACCGGTAGTAGTGACATACATGCACGCATGCTGCCTGAGCTCACACGCGCGTAATGTACGTGCAAATGCGTGTGTGCAAGCATCCAAGCGTGCACACATTAACATGAGGATGACGTCCATTGCTTTCCCGCAGCCATACGACCCCGATGCTCCCGGTGCTGCGCCGCCTGTGCTGCGTGACATGGTGCTGTTCACTGAGAAGTCCCAGGGCAAGGATGTGTGGCCATATGGCATGGACTGGCTAGACACAGCGTACAGCACCCCTTACTTTGTGACAAAGGCTCAGGAGCAGCAGGGGAAGGCAGGGGCAGGTGTGTAAATGCATCGAGTGCTTGAAAGTGCTGAAGAATGTGGTTCTGCGTGCCTCTTGCAGTTCCTAGCACCTGCTCCGCCCTTTCAACCCTGTGCTGCCCAGTGCAGCAGCAAACTTGTAATGGCCATGTGATCCGACAATGCACGCGAACTAGCAAAATAGGATGGCACTGCCAGCTGGATGGCTGCTGGATTCGTCTTCGTGTGTTGAAGGAGGGGCATGGACCTGGTGCAGCCCCCCACCAGCTCCTGGTAAAAAGCAGGACCTAGGGGCTCTCCAATGTCAAAGGATTTCCTTCGGTTATCACATCCTCGTATTTTCTTCCCTTGATTGGCAGTCAAGTGGCCCCTAGCTTGGTGAGCAAGTGAACTTTACTTGGGGTTACTCGTCAGTATGAGGGTAGCTGCCATAGCAGCCAGAAGACTGTGACATCATAGCACAAACACAGGGTGCTTGCAGAGGGCGATCGGCAAGCTTTGGCCCTGCTTGCCTCTCTTTCTCTCACTCACACACACAGCCACTATCTAAGGGGAGGGGTACAAGGCACATGTTATCTTTGCGAGAGGAGCTTCAGTTATTGATGTGCACGTGCCACCAGCCATGAGATGACTGTAAGCAACAACTGCTCAAAAAGACCGTCCCTTGGAAATGTCCTCTTAAGTACTCACTGACTCCAAGTGGGTCCAAGTTGGACCTCATTTGAGGCCTCCTTGGTTCATCCAGGGCAAAGCATTAGCCCCACGTCGATCTAAAACCTGAGGCCTCCGACAGATTTCAGCCCAAGATGGGGCCTTAGATCGTGTTTGTAGCTACATCTCTCCTCAATGCATGCTGCCAGGTGTAAGGTTAAAGGTTTTCAAGGCTGGCATGCTGCCAGTTGTCTGGAGGGGAAGGAAAGACACTTTCTTGAAGTCTATAGTTGCAGAGCATACTATGCTAGTAGTACCTGTCAGCATTCTCAAGGAAAGAGGTGGAGCTCAACTGTCGTGCCATCTAACAGTGAAAAAAAGTTGAAGATCGTGTTTTCCCAAGTTCCCATATTGAATGTTCATTATTTCCATGATGTATATGTTTCTGCTGAGTAACGGCAGCTCAATTGATGCCTTACATGGCGTGCAACCTATGCCTATTACACCAACTTGGACCCACTTGGAGTCAAGGGCTATAATCTTTTTTCATAGGCCTGCTTTGATTGCCTATAGCAGGAGGCAAAAACTTGGTCACTTATGTTTAAGAGGTTAAAGGTAATTACAGGTAGACATCTGAGAACCCGACTGTCCAGAAACCAAGCAGAAATCATATTCAATAGTTGAACCTTTTGAAAGCACGGAGTTAGGCTCCGCAAAAGAAAGGCTTTGGCCTTTTCAATGAACACACTTACCAGTGAGTCGCCCCATTTGCTATTCTGGAAACCTGGCCTTAGAACCACATCATGTGGTACTATGATAGTAACCCAGTTAGTAATGCTTTACAACACTCCGAGTGTTGTAAATTGGAGTCCAATAAAAGTGACTCACTTTTATCGGACGTTGGACAGTCAGACCCAACTTGGTTGTACCATCACTGATGTACTGATGTGAGTGACTGGCAGTCTGTCGATCAAGAAGAGTGTTTCAAATTTCTAGCTCTATACAGCTCTAGGCCCAATAAAGAAAGAATTGAAAAACCGCAAGCAGGAAAAAAGTTCCTCACGTCAATTAAGGAAAAGGGGCCACTTGGGAAGAAAAGCCCCTTCACCAGCTTGGCCCTAGGTAGCTTATTTAGTCTGTTTGCTACACTATTGGACCCCGCGTAGGATCTACCTCTACACTGTGCCAATTATTTTGGTTGCGGAATCTGTACTTCACTCTGATCTGATCAGATCCAATCCGTGAGTGACTCACTACTTACTTGATTCAGCAAGCTGTACTTTCCAGTCAAACGAGCAGTTCCATACCAGATATCTTCCTTAGAGGGCACCAAGGGCATCATAGGGAGATCACTGTGTGCTATCTAAAGAAGAGCAAAAGAACAAAGCCAAACATTGAGCAGGTGATTGCTGCTACGGGGCAGCCAAACACATGAACTCAATCCAAGCCTGTGGGGCCCTTGCGTACCAATCAGCTCCATACCTGCTGCCTGTCCACATGCCAGGCTCTCACAAAGCTTTGGGTGCTAAACTTCATTTTATCATTCAAAATATTTTAAAGATTTATCAAGCCATTCAAGCCAGGCTCGGACCATCACCTTCCTTGGCAATCCACAGGCCTTGAAAGAGCTCATCGTATATCAATGCCCCACAGCTGGGTGCTTGCGCAGCCCGCTTCCTGCAACCAAAGAAACATGCAAGCATACTTTGTGTGCATTTGTCTTCGCTTGGCACAGCGAGCCAGTCACCCAAGCTTGGCGCAGCAAGCCAGTCACCCAAGCACAAAAGCGCAAGCTCATAACAGTGCATGGTGCCCCCATTGCCTGGCATCCCCATGCTAGCCTTCACAGCCATGCTTCAATCAGTGCTGTCTTTGAACTCTGATCAAGAAAAAAGGTTGCTCGATCCAAGGCTCACCTGAATTCCCGCAGTTGGCGCTTATGCGCCGCATTCAGTGCAATGGCCTTCTCCTTCACAATCATCTCTGCCAAGTAGGCCATCCACAGGCAGTTCGTGGCCAGGCAAGAAGACGACCAGTCATCTCCGTTCAAGCGCCGCATCCAGCGGTAAGTGTCAAACTGCGGCAATCAGAGGAAACAGGAACGGTGCAGCCAGCTGCAGGGATGGTGCAGACAAAGTCCTGTCAATCCATTCCTTGCGTGCACTTCCATCTCCTGGCAATCCTCTGGTGGTTTCCAAGGCTGCAACCTAGCACAAAGGGTGCACCTGCACCCTCAGCTTGGGAAGTGGTCTGCCTAAATGGGACAGAGGGGGACCCACTTCCCCCTTAAAGGCACTAAAAGGTGGTGCCGCTGATGGGCGCCACAGATGCGTGCCGAAATCAAGACATGCTCTGCCAGGTAGTGCAGGGGTGGGGCCTGTCAGGCCTTGAGGCACCAGCTGGATGTACAGCAAGCCTTGCACACAGATACACACAGTGACGCACATCTGCTTGCAGCCAGCAGCCTTGCACACACACACACACACACACACACACAACACACACATACCCACATGCAAACATGCGCACTGATGCTCATCTGCTTGCTGGCGGCACCTTGGCTCGCAGCCACGCGCAAGCATACACACACCTGCACAACGCCCTTGGTGCCTTCAAAGAGGTCAGGGTCGGACGAGAGGTCGCAGTAGGCAATGGCCCCTGTCAGCGTTCGCAGCCGGGATGCCGTGAAGTCGATGATGGAGGCGGTCATGCCGTGCGTGGTGATCTGAACAGGTGTCAGGGGCAATGGCAGCAGTTGCGGCGTTGGAGACGATCTTAACAAATGTCGGGGCATGGGAGGCACTTGGAGCTGTGGCTGTGCAAGCTAGTGGCAATGCACGCATGGCTTGCGTGCATGGTCACAACATGCTGGAGGAGGATTTTCCAGGCAGGACCTGCCAGCCATTTTGCCAAACACTGCCACTCGGGGAAGCTGATAGATTGTGGGTGCAGGCGGCGGCGGCCTGTTCAACCTATGGATTCATTTACATGGATTTCATTAACCTACAAGGATTTCATTGACCTACAGGGAATTTATTGACCTACACGCATTTTATTGACCTATATGGAGTTCAATGACCTATATGGATTTCATTGACCTACATGGATTTCATTGACCTGTATGGAATTCATTGACCTACATGGATTCCATCGACCTACATGGATTCCATTGACCTACATGGATTCCATTGACCTACATTGATTCTATTGACCTACGCGGGTTTCATTGACCTACACGGATTTCATTGACCTACACGGATTTCATTGACCTGCATGGATTTCATTGACCTACATGGAATTCATTGACCTACATGGATTTCATTGACCTACACGGATTTCATTGACCTACATGGGTTTCATTCTCCTACAGGGTTCACACCGGAGGGGTGACCTATGAGGGCCTGCCGCCGCTGCCTAACATGTGCACCCACACGCCTTGCTGCCTCATGGAACGCTCGGCGGTGCACGCACAAAGCCACCTCGATACCAATGCTGCTGGAGCGCACGACAAGTGCGCGCGCTCACCCACCTCGATGTCAACACCCCTGAGGCGCATGGGGATGGCGACGGAGTCGGCGGGGCGCACCAGCACATTCCCCCAGTGCCTGCGCGTCGCCCACACACAGCAAGAGCCGAAGCGGCGCCGGCATCAGCAGGAGCAGGAGCAGCGGCCTGTCGCCTGGAAGTCTTTAAGGAGCAGTGCAGGGGCGCATGCAGCAGTGGCAGGCTGAACAGCACTGAGACGGCCTGGCCGCGCTCATGCGCATATGAGGTGTTGATCGGCCAGCAGCAGGCAGGTCAGCTGGCATATCTGCATGGGACCTTGGCCAATCCCGCACGGAACCTTGGCCTATCCGCATGGGACCTTGGCCAATCCCGCATGGGATCCTGGCCAATCCCGCATGGGACTCGGCCAGCCTAGCCGGCCTATCCGCATGGGCCGCTGGGTGCTGCTGAGCGCTACATTGCAGCAGGCGATTCAGAGGTGAGCGCTCGAGCAAAGTGAACAGGCCCTCACTGACGGCAGCGGCGGCTGCAGCACGTCCGCCACTCACAGGGATTCCAGGGAAGAAAGAAGGCCTTCAGTCAAAACTCACAACTGCTAGCCCGCCACTCACAGGTCGCGGTGCTCAAACTCGACCGCCTCCTCAGCAATGGCCAGCGTGAAGGCCACCTGCGCGCACCACGTAGATGGCACACATGAAACGTGCTCCAGTGCACTGGCCGCCCGAGCACACCACAAAGATGGCACGCGCGACGTGAGCCATACAACGGCCCGCGCAAAGGCCACATGCGCCGCACCATACACAAAGGATAGAACACAGGCGACACATGCAGCAGGAGCTCAGCACCATGCGGGGGCCACATGAGCACACGCAGAGGGATGGCGTGCAGGCTGCGTACGCTGCATGGCATCCAAAGAACGGCGCGCTGGGCCATAGCAGCCATGACGCCCCGGCAGGAAACCTGGCCTTTACACACGCATGCATGCATCTGCGACCTGGCCCTTGCATAGGCTAGTATTCGTGCATCCGCAACCTGATTGTTGCACGCGTATTTGCATATCCATAACCGCCCTGTGCACTTGTGTACAGGGGCGGCCCGGCGGCCCCCCCCACAAGCACGAGCACATTACGGCAAGCACCCACGCCTCCGTCCTCCGGGCATGCGGCAGGCGCATCCCGGACAGGTGCGCATGCAAAGCACCCACGCCCGTCCTCCGGGCATACAGCAGACCCCAGATAGATGCGCATGCAAAGCACCTACGCCCGTCCTCCGGTCATACGGCAGACCCCAGACAGATGCGCATGCAAAGCACCCACGCCCGTCCTCCGGGCATACGGCAGACCCCGGACAGATGCGCATGCAAAGCACCCACGCCCGTCCTCCGGGCATACGGCAGACCCCAGACAGGTGCGCATGCAAAGCATGTGGGTGGGGCTGCCTTGCGAAGGCCCTGACGGCTGGCATGGACCCTGGGCAAGAGCTGACCCCACGCAGATGGGCATGCGTGCAGGCCCCAGCACCGTGCACAAACTTGCGAGTGGGCAGCACCAGCACGTGCACGTCCTGTTCTGCATGCGCCCTTGCACGGTCTCCTCCCGCCTGCACTGCCATGTACAGCTTGCCCCCACTCATGTGCGGCCAGACGCAACATGCCCCACCCGCCCCTTTGTGCAGGTGAGGCATGCACCCCCTGTGTGCAGGTGAGGCATGCGCAGCCTCTGCCCCAGGTTTGCAGAGGCCAGCCGCAGCATGCCCCACCTGCCCCATTCGTGCGCGACCCGCCCTAACCTGGGCCAGGAGGCTGCGCACCAGGTTGAGGCTTGTGGGCCTGGCCTTCTCCCCAACCCACCCTTGCAGTGCTTTTGCGCAGCATGCCCTACCTTGCCCACCTTTGCAGTGGCCATACGCACCATATGCCTTACCCGCCCTCACCTGGGCCAGGAGGCTGCGCGCCTGGTCAAAGCTCGCAAGGCTGGCCTTCTCCAGGTCCCGCCCGCAGTCGCGCATGGCGATGACGAGGTACAGCTGGTCCGGCTGCACGGCGCGTGGTGCACAGCAAAAAACAATTGGCATATGCGGTTTGCGCTTGCACAAGAGCGCACTTGTTGGTACAGTGCCCAGGTACTGTGCTGCTGGTGTATGCAAGCTGCGTTGCCAGCGCGCAGGGGGGAAGCACATGGGGAGGGGAAGCACAGGCGCCGCCAGCGTTGGTGCAAGCTGCCCGTGGCTGGGGGAGCACCAGAGGCAGTGCTTGCATGCAACGACTGCGGAGGCGATGGCTGCAGCGCACAGGCGCCGCCGCCACAGCATGAGCACTTGTGACAACGACAGGGTTAAGGCGGCACGCCGGCTGCGATGGCAATGACCAGCAATCAAGTGAGTGGCCCGGCGACCAGGCTGGTGGCCAACGATTTACTTTGTGGCTGAGCTGGCTGCGACCGTCAGCAGGTGCCCTTGGCTTTTCCGTGCCCTGCTTTGCTGCCAGACCTGCATTGCCCCCTACAGGCTCTGCAGCGCTGCCACAGGTGCGGGCTGGAAGTGGCATGCACTGGCAGGGGGTGAGGAAGTTAGAGGGGGAAAGAAAGAGAGAGAGAGAGAGAGAGAGAGAGAGAGAC
>LKMJ01007047.1_pt1 | contig 10583 bp, 8 predicted proteins | sample 643391 | NCBI WGS metagenome assembly LKMJ01 (sample SAMN04112250, study PRJNA286221) | soda lake metagenome | biome: soda lake; feature: Kulunda Steppe; material: water; isolation source: sample PL-Br10 brine of Picturesque Lake | place: Russia: Kulunda steppe | collected 2010-07
GGTCATCATGATCAAGCAATTCAATAGCCTGGCACGTGGTAATCCCTCCGACAGTATCAGTGAGATCACGACCACCAGTACCGATTGCATGTGATATTCCTCCGCCTAGCCGGTCGACGATTGTAGAGACCTCTTGGAGTCCGGTTCCAGATGCAGACACAATCCCTACTGATCCGTGAGCAACATCGTTAGCAAATCCGAAAGGGAGTCCACTGATAATCGCGGTTCCGCAGTCTGGTCCCATTACCAACTGCCCTTTGGCTTTTCCTGCTTGTTTTAGTTCACGTTCATCAGCTAGTGAAATGTTATCTGAAAACAGGTGTATGTGAGATCCGTTGTTGAGCGCTCGCCAAGCCTCTCGGACGGCGAACTCACCAGGAATTGATATGAGCGTTACGTTAGGGTCGGTTTTATCGAACGCACTGGCTAACGATCGTGTCCTCTGGTCGACGCTCGCGTTGCTGTCTGCGGGTTGATCGCGGTTCTGTATTCTGTGTTCCATTTCAGATACAGCTTCTGCTACATCGTCGTCTCCAACAGCAACCAGCAGTATATCATTCGCGTCTGCATCTACTGTAGGGTCTTCGGGGAAGATTCCTTGTTCTCGTAGACGGGCTTTGTTGCTGGGAGTGCCCATAACTGCATCAGTTTCATTCAGGGCAAATTCTTCTCGAACTTCGGTAGCAACACGCATCAGTTCTACCGAGTCACGATACATGTTTTTAATTACTGTACACTCAACAACCATTGTTGACTCTTTCAGTTGCGTCCATTGTTAATTATATACTCTTTTGTCAGGTGTGAAAATCTTGCACGGAATTCTCTACTGCTGTGACTGTGCCATCCACATCGAACTCGTCGATGGCCACTCACAGTAGTTGTACAAATGTGGCGGTACTCACAGAGAAATGTTAGCCTGGAACCTCACCCTCGATTCCGTCTACGTATGATTCCATCTCTCCGAAGAGGAACTCATTATCTGCGCCTTCGAATTCAGTATCTTCCCAGATGTCGATTTCACCGCTTATCAGATCTTCTCTGGCAGTTTCGACGTCAGCAACGATCGAATCCGAGACTGCATCTCCCAACTCGACATCGACAACGCCATCATCAAGTCCTTCCCAGTAGGCGGAAGCCTCCCAGCTTCCATCTCTGACAGATTCGATAGATTGCTTGTAATATTCTCCCCAGTTGAACAGCGCAGAACCGCCGTACAGGTCGCCTCCGTCTTCGCTCATCGACGTTGTGTACGTGAACGACCACGCATCATTGGAACGAGCGGCACTCACAGCAGCAGCGGTGGACATGTGGTTGTTGATCACGTCAGCGCCATCGTCAGCTAATGCGTCTGCTGCATCCGACGCACTCGGTGGGTCATTGAATGTATTCAACCATCGAACATTCATTGTGGCATCTGGATTCACAGATGCGGCACCCAAGTAGAATGCGTTGAGTTGTCGGACTACCTCTGCAATAGGTACTGATGCGACGTATCCGAGGGTATCTGTCTCTGTGAGTTGGCCTGCAGCGATTCCTGTAAGGTATCGTGCTTCATAAAGCCGAGCGAAGTAGCGACCCATGTTTTCACGCTCCTGGAAGCCCGAACAGTGTTCGAATCTCGTGTCGGGATACTCTTCAGCAACCTCAAACATCCCATCCATATGATCAAAGTTTGTTGCATAAATAATGTCTACGTCGCGACGAGCATACCGTTCGACAGCGTCTGCAGTGTCTTCGGTGCCAACTTCCTCCGTATACGTTGTCTCTAACCAGTCGAATTCATCATCAATTAATTGACGGCCATTGTCATGCGCTTGAGTGTATCCGAGACCGGATGCTTCATGCGCATACACGAATGCAGCCTCTACTTCTGCAGACTCACCGTCGTCACCTGCGCAACCAGCCAGACCGGCTACACCTGCAGCACCAATACTTGACAAGACAGCTCTTCTACTAACGTTATTTCGTTTCATATCGTTTGACGTATCTCCAGTGTACGCAAAGCAGCTAGTTACCAGCTATGCTGGAAATGCTCGCTGCTACATAGACAGATTAGAATGTCCCCAACTAAATATAGACTAATGAAGCAATAATTGCAAACATAGTTTTACAACTGCACATTTAGTCGGTTAATTCGTCTATTAACGGAGAAAAAATTACAGCACTGAGTGTGTCATCGGTTTGCTTGACAAGTAGAAGAACTGAATTCTCAGCTGAGAAGGGCTGATGTGGAAGTTATTTGAGTTCTAGCCTAATTCTCACGTTTGTACGACTGCACAAGAGCAGACGGTTGTGCAAGATGGCTATTTTCTGTTCGCCGTACAACGATGACGAGAACCAAAATTGTCACCACGTATGGATAGGTCGACATGATCGACGGATCTAGGAAGAACCTGAGAGCACCATTTAGGATCTCTGAGAAGGGGATATCCGCTGGGACAGATAGCGAAAACGATTGTGATCGCAACTGGAGTGCGCTGAAAGTAGCGAATAGGTACGCTCCTGCGACAACACGTCCAGGCCTCCACTGGGCGAAAATAACTAATGCGACTGCGATCCATCCCGTACCTGCAGTCATACCGGATGACCACAATGTATTGAATGATAACGAAAGATGGGCACCAGCTGCTCCTGCGAACAGTCCACCAATGAGTACTGCCAGATACCGCATCTGGAATACTTTTACACCCATTGTATCTGCTGTTTCTGGGTCTTCACCAACTGAAAGAAGCTCCAATCCAACGTTCGTCTTGTACAGAAAGGCCCACACGACAGGGATCAGTGCAAGTGCAATGAAATCTGTTGCTGAATTTTGAAACAGAATAATTCCCAGGTACGGGATGTCAGCTAAATACGAGCCGACAACAGGGAGTGTCGTGTTCGGAAAGCCATCAATAGACGTAGCAGTCCATCCTCGACCAAAGTAGCTCGTTGCCCCCGTACCGAGGAGTGTTAGCATAATTCCACTGATTGCTTGATCAGCATTCAACGAAATGCAGAGAAACGCGTGGAGTAACGAGAGGATTGCCCCTGAGAAAGAGCCAACAAGGAATCCAAGCCAGTAATTTCCGGTTGTCGCCGTCGTAACGTAGCCACTCAATGCACCAACGAGCATCATCCCTTCAACACCGAGATTGAGCACACCAGCTCTCTCGCTGATGAGTTCGCCGAGCCCCGCAAAAATGTACACTGTTGCAGCACTAACCACCGCACTCAGGAACAACACAGTAAAGCTAGGCATTAGATCTCACCTCCAGTCGCGGCATTCTGAGATTGGTCCATTTGCTGTTCGGATACTATCTCAATTTCATATCGTTTGAAAAATTCGGCAGTAATTAAGAAGAGGATCACCAAGGCCTGGATGATCTCTATGAGAGCCGAGGGAACGCCAATGGCGATACTCATACTCTGTCCACCGACGAATAACACTGCGAAGAATACGGCTGCGAGCATGAGTTTAAATGCGCTATTCCGACCGAGCAATGCGATTGGAATTGCAGCGAAACCGTATCCCGGCTCGAAGGTTGATTGGAGTCGACTTTGGTTACCTGCTATTTCACTAATGCCCGCGAACGCGGCGAATACACCTCCCGCTACAAGAACGAATAAGTAGATGCGAGCTTTGTCTATTCCAGACTGTACAGCCGCATTTTCGTTTGAGCCGACCACAGTGATCTGAAAGCCAAGATGGGTTCGAGTCAAGAGGAGGTATGTAGCGACAACGCTACCGATAGCTAGTATTAGTCCTACATTTACACCGATTCCGGGAATGTCTGGTAGTTGTGCGACAGCTGGAAGGAGATCTGTTTGCGGATAGTTTCCACCGTCACCTCGCATCGGTCCGCGAACGATATACGATAATAAATTTATAGCGATGAATGTCATGAGAAGAGTAGTGATAATTTCGTTTATATCCCACTTTGCTCGTAACCAACCCGGTATCCCACCCCAAACTGCACCTGCCAGTGCGGAAGCGAGAAACATCGTAGGGAGTAGTATGTACATTGGTGCAGAAAGGTTTAAGGCAACGTACGTACCAGCGGCAGCTCCGAGAATAAGTTGACCTTCTGCCCCGATGTTCCACAAGTTAGCCTTCAGTGGTATATAAACAGCCAGGCCAGCAAGAATAAGTGGAACAGCTCTTGTGAGTGTATCTGAGAGCCCGTACCCTGTTGTTAGTGTATCAACAAACATGTAATAAAATCCTTCAACGGGATCAAATCCTAGAGCAACCAGCGCAAATCCAGTCACGATTAAGGCTGCTACTACTGTAAAAACGGGCGTCCCGTATACGATCCACTGTGGGACATCTTTCCGAGGAGTTAGTTGGATATCGTACTGCATTAGTCATCACTCCGAACTGTTTGAACCGGTGGTTGACTGTCAGCTATTGCGTCTTTCCCACCGTTCATTGCAAGGCTGATTCGCTCTCTGTCCGCAGTTTCAGGTGTTGTCTCATGAACAAACTCACCCTCATAGATCACGAGTATGCGATCGCTCAGGGAAAATAGCTCATCCATATCTTCTGATAACAGCACAATTCCGGTGCCCTGATCTCTTTGTTCGATGAGTTTCTCGCGTATTGATTCGATAGCACCAACATCCACTCCGCGCGTTGGTTGGTTTGCAACCAATAGTGACGGGTTACGATCAAGTTCACGAGCGATGATTAGCTTTTGTAGGTTACCTCCTGAGAGTCCCTCGGGCTTCGTTGTTGTAACATCGTCAACGCCTTTGACATCATATTCATCAACGAGTCGCTGAGCATGGTGTTGGATCGCGTCGTAATCGCAGTTTCCCTTTGAGCCGAACTCACGGAACTCTTTCATCGCTGTTGTGTAGATTATCGGAAGGTCTGCTATGCAGCCGTCCTTGTGTCGGTCCTCGGGGATAAATGAGACTCCCTGTTCGATGAACTTGTAAGTTGATGCATTGGTGAGTGCCTCTCCATCGACAGTCAAGTTCCCACCAGTGAGTGGCCGCACACCAGCGATTGATTGGGCAAGTTCAGAACCGCCGTTGCCGCTGACTCCTGCAACGCCAACAATTTCTCCCTTTTCAACCGCTAAATCAACGCCACTCAGTACTTCTACACCCCGTTCGTCTTCTGTTCGAAGTTGTTCGGCTTCCAGAATAGTTCCCTCCATACTCGGTCGGTCAGTGTGGTCGATATCAAACATCACGTCCCGTCCGACCATCATTCGAACAAGTTCGTCACGATTAACGTCTTCAGTCTCAACAGTTCCGATACTGGTTCCGTCCCGCAGAACAGTGACACGGTCAGTGATTGCCTGGATTTCTCTGAGTTTATGAGTAATGAGTATAACAGACAATCCCTCATCAGTGAGTTCATCGAGGGTGTCGAACAGCTGACCTGCTTCTCTTGGCGTCAGTACCGCAGTTGGCTCATCGAGGATGAGTAAATCCACATCCCGATAGAGGGCTTTGAGAATTTCCACACGTTGGCGCTGTCCAACATCTAGCTTCCAGATGGGGGTACTTGCATCAATACTAAATCCGTACTGTTCAGCTAATGATTGTATTTCTTCCTGAGGAACATCTAATCCGAGAGTCAGCCATGATGTAGCCTTCTCGATGAAAGTATTAGATAGTAATGACTTGTCAGCATAATTATTATCTGATCGAAACATTTTGGCGGGTTCCCTCATCCCTAGTACAACATTTTGTGCTACAGTGAACCGCGGGATGAGCATGAAATGCTGATGTACCATGCCGATACCTGCGTCAATAGCATCCTGTGGCGATTCTAGAGACAACTTTTCGCCATTAAGGAAAATATCACCCTCATCCTGCGTGTACAATCCGTATAGTGTCTTCATCAACGTACTTTTTCCCGCACCATTCTCACCGAGTAATCCATGTACTTCGCCTTTACGAACAGAGAGATCGACGTCGTCATTAGCGACAACGCCAGGAAATTCCTTTCGGATACCCTCCATTTGGAGAAACTCTTCTCTTTTCATGACTGACTTACTCCTACTCCAGTTTACTGACTAAAACATGTTGCGATTGGCCTGAAAAGTGCCAAAATGGCTTGTTCACTCCATAAAATTAAACATATGAAACCAAGCCCGAGTGGTGAACGTTGATTGTATCTTTCTGTATGGACTGTGTGCCGAAAATTGCGTGTTTGTTATACCTATCAGATAAATAATTGTATTAGTGGTTAGATGTCTGTGTTCGGAGTGTTTACAAGCGGTAACAGGAATGTCGTTGCAGTCAGCATTCCGGCTAACATGTCTGCACCCGATGTATGACCTATCTCAAGCAGACGTTCTATCTTAGTAATTACCACGTCCCAGTCCGGGTTCTGCTCAATCAACGCGTCGACACATTCGGTCGTTGGTTCGGCTCCTCGACCAGCAACAGCCTGTGCAAGGAAGGCAGTGCTCAGATGAGTGGTCCTGTGCTGACTACTCGTCACCAGATCGGAGCCAATCGCCGAAAGGCGAGACTGCACAGCGGGAGAGTCTATGCGCCGGAGAATCAACATAACTCCACCAAGGAAATCATCGCCTGATGGTGTCGATCCAGGACCGTTGCCGAGAAGCGAACACACATGATGGGGTGCGTCCTGCCAGGTAGAGACATCAGCAAATTCGTTTACGACCTGATCTGCGGTGTCGAAAAAGCACGACACAAATGGTTCAAGCAGTGCCAGTTCTTTTCTGACAGCCGGGGAGGCCGTATCAAGAGGCGCAGATCTCTTGCTAATACAGTGTAGTTGCTCTAGTCGGTTGAGTCCATCATCCACATCCTGTTTTCGCGTCCAATCCAGCAACTGACTGTGTACACTGTACCGTGTCGAATCATACGTGAATTCATCGAGCGAGACCATTGAATGATCAGGAGATGATATCGATCTCTGGATTGTCGATCTGGGTATGTCAATGATGAGTCTCTTACCGACCCGTAGTTGTAACACCGTATCTTGGCACCTCTCTAACAGCCGAAATCTGCAAGCAGTATTTTCTTTATAACCTGAGCGAAGAAACGAGAATCGCTCTGAGACGGCTACTTTCGCAACAAGTGGCCCGGAACGAACAGCTGGTACTGCAACTGTCACGACTGTAGGTCCGGATAGCTCTGATTCAATATCTATGTCGATCGACATGGTGCTATCGAAGACTGTGAAGACAGTTCCTGTGAGCTCAGTTTTTGAGGTCTCCAGCAACTGATTGCACACTCGGCGCAACTGTTCGGCTGCACCCACACCGAGTTGCGTACAGGTGAGTCGAGTGTATCCAGTAGCACTACCGTGTGACGTGTTCATTCGTGCTGTTGACTCGGTTGCTGGACTACTTGTTGAGTATCAGTACTCACGACGTTTGTGCCCACAGTTCCATCAAGTGCCTGCTCACACTCAGAAAGGCTAGTTATGGTTGCACGAGATCCGACACCAGATTCGATGAATCGACACGCTGCCTCGACTTTTTCATACATGCTTCCCCGCTTGAAATGACCTTCTTGTTGATACTGTCGGGCTGTCTCGACATCGACTTCTGTAATCGGCCGCTCATCTGGGGTGCCATATTCCAGTAGTACATGCGAGACGTCAGTGAGAATAATTAGTTGATCACACTCCAGTTGTATCCCCAACTGCGCAGCAGCAATATCTTTGTCGACCACCCCATCTACGTATTCGATCTGGTCAGTATTAGAAGCCGTAATAGGAAGGCCACCACCACCAGCTGCAATCGGTACATCACCGGACGCTGCTATAGAACTAATGTGTTCCGTGCCATGGATTGTCTCCGGCTCTGGAGATGGAACAACCCGTCGCCAGCCTCGTCCCGCATCCTCAACGAAAGCGTGCCCGGTCTTACTCTCCAACTGTTTTGCCTCAGATTCCGTGTAGAACGGGCCAACCGGTTTTGATGGCTCGATATTGTCGGTGCTGTTAACATCCACAGGCGTGAGAACGGGTACTGCTCTACGGTCGATGTTCCGCCGCTGAAACGCTCTGTTGAGAGCAATAGCCAGTGCCGATCCAATAAGCCCTTGACTTTCAGCACTACAGGCAAAAAGCGGCATCCGCTGTGCAGCGTCGGCTTCACAATCGTTTTGTAACAGTATGTTCCCAACCTGCGGCCCGTTGCCATGTGTAAGGATTACTTGCTTTCCGGACTCTACGATCGCCGCGATACAGTCTGCTGTTTCTGTTGCGGACTGTATCTGTTCGTCAAATTGACCGGATTGGTCTGGTTGAACCAAAGCGTTACCACCTAACGCGATAACGGTTGTGTCACTCATTGTTGATGTACATTCCCCCTGTTGATAGTTCGGATGCAACTGATGCGACCAGTGAGTCGTCGTAGGTGTGGCCAAAGATGGTTGTGCCGAAGGTCGGTCCTGCATCAAACTCACCTGTCGGAACAGACATAGCTGACAAATCCAGTAGATTAGCGAAGTTTGTGTAGTATCCAAGCGTTGAGTTCAACTTGACCGGTTCAGACCGAATCTCTGCGATCGTATAGACTGTCCCAGCCGTTGGCGTGACTATCACGTCTACAGTATCGAAAACATCCCTAATTTGCTGTTTGCGACGTTGAAGCTCGTACATCGCTTCGAAGGTCTCTACTGCGGAGTACTCTGCACCACCTTCTATGATCTGCTTGACTGTGGGATCTGCATCAGCAGGATCCGTTTCAAGAAATTCACCAACTGCCGAATATCGTTCTGCGACCCATGGCCCCTGATACAGGAGTTCTGCAGTCTTCTTGAACGGCTCAAAATCAATTCGAGTAACTGAATCCGTGATCGAGTTGACCTCCTTGACCACTTCCTCAAAACAGGTAGCTGCTTCATCATTACCGAAGAATTCTAGCTGCTCAGATGACGGAATTCCTATCAGAGGATCATCTACTGAATCTGTCGAGAGCGTCAGGCCGTCCGCTCGTCGGCGTGAGTATGGGTCAGTTTTATCATATCCGACCACATTTCGGCCGATAGTTATCGCATCATCGACTGTGTGGGTGAATACTGATACACAGTCCAGTGACTTACAGGCGGGGACAACACCACTAGTGCTTACGAGACCTCGAGTCGGTTTCATTCCGACAAGACCATTGAATGCTGCCGGGATTCGTCCCGAACCAGCAGTATCTGTTCCTAGGGCAAAACACACGTGATCACGGGCGACTGCTACTGCTGAACCGGAGCTTGATCCGCCAGAAATGTACTCTTGATTGAATACATTTCGACACGGACCGTACGGGCTCCGTGTACCAACTAACCCTGTGGCAAACTGATCCATGTTGGTTTTACCAATCAGGATCGCTCCTGCATCGATGAGGTGTTGGACGACGGTTGCATGCTCATCGGGTTCGTAACTGTAGGATTCACATCCTGCAGTCGTTGGCAGTCCATTGTAGTCAATATTATCTTTGATTGCGAACGGGATGCCGTACAATGGATAGTCGGCTATCGATTTATTGTTCAGTTCGCGTGCTTCCTGTCGAACAGTTTCAGCAGCTCTTACCTGAATCCAAGCGTTGGTGTTGCTTTCAGATATTCGCTGCAGGCATGTCTCAACTATGTCGACTGGGTTTTGATTGCTCGTCCGGTATGCCGTATGAAGTGATTTAATATCCATATTTTACTTATTTAATTAATTTGTATTTGTTCCTAATTTATTTGCAGGGTATCGATGCATCGGTATATCGTCGTATACCGGTGTGGCGACTGTTCATTGTCAGAGACCTAATTTTGAGTTCTGTCATCATGTTCTCGTATGTATCTGGGCCGGAGTTATTCGAGAGGACTTCTTACTAGATCGGTGATTGCGTTCAGGTGCATTATTCGGATGCTTCCACTGGTAATTTATCAAGCACAGCATCCAAATCAGATACCCAGCCAAAGATACCACCCTGAGCTTTGATCATTTTGAGGCCAACGTCACGGAAATCATCAAAGTACGAACCGACGCAGTCTTCGACAACGATACAGTTGTACCCACGATCGTTCGCTTCTCTGACGGTGGAATGAACACAGACTTCAGCGGTAACGCCAACTACAAGCAGTGTCTCAATATCTGCCTCACGAAGCCGAAGGTCAAGATCAGTTGCATAAAACGACCCCTTGCCTGGCTTGTCTATAACAGTCTCACCAGATACCGGAGCGAGTTCATCAATGATCTCGTGTCCGTCTTCACCGCGAACAAGGACCCTACCCATGGGACCTTCATCACCGATTCCGATATCAAGATTCCCCCGCTGCAGTTTATTTTCAGGGCAGTCCGCAAGATTCGGATCATGCCCTTCGCGTGTATGAATAACAGTCATGCCACACTCACGTGCAGCCTCCAGAAGCTGGGAAATAGGCTCAATGACTTTCTGAAGTGATTCAACATCGTTTCCAAGGTGATCTCCAAACCCACCAGGGAGAACAAAATCTCGCTGCATATCAATTATAAGTAGTGCAGTTTGATCAAGATCACACTCAATGTCGTATGGATCGGCCTGGATGGTACATGATGCAGTCATTGTTAGGTAGCTGATGAAGGATAGAACACATACTTATTAATTCCTTTCTGTTGTTTGTGTATTTACACCACATACTAC
>LKMJ01007048.1_pt1 | contig 10582 bp, 11 predicted proteins | sample 643391 | NCBI WGS metagenome assembly LKMJ01 (sample SAMN04112250, study PRJNA286221) | soda lake metagenome | biome: soda lake; feature: Kulunda Steppe; material: water; isolation source: sample PL-Br10 brine of Picturesque Lake | place: Russia: Kulunda steppe | collected 2010-07
CTGCTCTAGCGCGCTGGTGCCTCTGTAGTTAGTTCCTAGTCTCGGTGCCCTTAGGAGGTCCCTTCTCTTTGCTTTCTTTGGTGCGAGCTCTTAGCCGTAGTGGTAGCTGAGCCTGAGCCGGCCTGCCTGCGGGCCAACTGGTAGCCCCAGCCTGAGCTGTCCTCGTAGCCTTGGGGGCGTCATCTTAGCTAGTTGGCTTTTCTGGCAGTTCTCCTTTTCCTAGCGTTTTTCAGCTTTTCTGCCTTGCCTGCCTTAAGCACATTGCTGTGTCCGCTCGCGTCTTGTAACAAACAAACAAACATAGTCTCAGAGAGAAAAAGTAAATGCAACAAAGAAACAAAAAACATGCGTAGGCTGTGAAAGCACTCCCTACATCAATAAAGGAAAAGGAGTCACCTAGGGCCTAAGTACTGTATGACCATTCCCTTCCTTATAAGAGCTTCTGTCCTGGTGCCAAAGTGACAAGAGATAGCAGTGGTCCTACTTATCGGTCACTACAATTCCTTTTTTACTTACCAAAGAGTACCATGTATGTACTTCTATCGTATAAGGCTGCACCTGAAAAGATGCAGGTTGCAATATCATATTGCATGATGAAGCCTGTTGGGCCTAGAGCCAAGCTGTCCACAACGATGGATATGAGCCTGCACTGTGCATCACTACTAGAACTTCTATTAGCCAGGCAGACACCAAAGGCCTGGCCTTGTTTGTGTATGAGTGCCTAGAATGCTGTGCCTGTATTTTGGAACACTACCTAGCTTGCCTTTGTTGGTTTTTGTTGCAGGCCTTTTTGGCTTCAGCTTAACTGCCCTCGCTGGGCAGGTACAGCTATGCAACCTAACCTAACGTACTAGAAATCCTAATAGGACTCCTGATTACTGAACTCCTAGTAGGACTCCTGATTACTGACTTGGAGTCAGGAATCACTTACCACCTGTTGTCGATTATTATTATTGCACAATCCCAGGAGTGTGCTGTCGGTAAAGCACACCAGGGTCCTGGAGGATTTGCATCTCAGGGGAGCAGCACTGCTGGCAGGCAACTTGAATTCTTCAAGTTGCCAGCTGAGCTGGACTGGATATGTTTGTCATTTGTCAAAGTAAACACCTCTTCTTCCCCCGCAAAAAGCCTCAACAACTCGTTATTATCCCAACTGTTTATTAACTTGTCACAAGTGAGACGGTCTCAATTGAATCGAGATTGAGTTGATTCGTCCAGACTTTAACTTGAAGGATTTATAACCACTGTGGGAACAACCCAAAGAGATCATGACAATCCCTTTCAGCTCACATGCTGTCGGACAATCTGCTGACTTTCAAGGACCTTTGCTAGCATGTTATGAGGAATGTGAGCAGGCTCAAATTCAAACACACAAGTTGCATGCATACCCCTCCACAACGGAATCTCCTCTCCAACAACTTGTTGTTGAAGAATGGACATGAAAACAGATGCTCTTGTGCTACTGTGCAAAGTGAGGTGCATATTCTAATTCACTGTTACATCTCAAACAAAAAACAACTTGTAAGCTGTTTTTGATCTCTTGATGTGGTGCTCTGAAAGAACGGAAAAAGGCTATTTTTGTTCTCTCTTAGTATTTGTCCCTTTTCTACTTCTTGCCAGGGATTTGACAGCGGTGGAGGCTCCTCACTTTTTTTGCATGCCATCAAGGCCCCTCCTACTTTTATTTATTGGACCGTCTTTGTCTCAGCAGCACAGCATGTCGAACAAACTACGCTTGTTCAGGCAGTGGCAGGCGATGACCAGCCGAGAACCAATTGCTAATTAAGCAGGCATGCAGCCTCACGGCCAAACTGGCAGTTACACTCCTAAACTGTCAGCTTGTTACTAATTTTTGCAAAACAATCAGCTCTGGAAGCATACAGGGGGTCTGACCCACCAGTCAAGCACATAGGTAGCGTATCTGTCCCAGACTTGAGTCAATGCACGGCACTTCACAGTATGTGCACGAGCTCTGACCTTGCCAACACACAAAAAACTGCTTATTCTGTACAGGTTATAAAAGAGCAGCAAAAAAGAGAGGAGGCAGCATTCATTCTACCCATCATGATGGCGCCATAACACAAGCATACCCCTGCCATGAGCTTGCATCAGCTCTTGCCAGGTACTCCTTGCACCTTGCCAAGCATCCACAGGCAGGGCCCTGACTGTGCTCAATCATCATCCCCTCCATCACCCGCTGTCCTAGCGGGCGGCTCCTCCCCGGGGGTCTCCTGCACAGGCTCTTCCTGCGCCTGTTCCTGGTCTCCTTCCTCTTGCAGGCCCGACCGCCCCTCGTGGGGCTCTGGCGCAGCCTCCTCTCCCTCTTGCCCCTCCTGCCGCCCGCCCGCACCATGCCCTGCCCCACCTTCTGCATGCTCCTCCTCATCTGCATGCCCCTCCTCCTGCTGCGGCTGCTGCGCCTGCTCCTCCCCTACCTGCTGGTGCTCCGCCAACTCCTCCCCTCCTTGCTGCAGCTGCTGCTCCTGCTCTGCCTGCTCTTCTTCCCCTTGCTGCTGCTCCGCCTGTCCTCCCTCCACCTGCACCTGCGCAGGGGCCTCCTCTCCACCCTCACCCTCGTTTAAGGGCTCACCCTCCCCTCGCTCGCCCCCAGCCTCTGCTGCGGCAGCCCCTACACCTTGCTCCCCCCCTTCTGCTTCAGATACGGGCTCCTCCCCTTCTGCACCAACTGCTGGCTCCCCCTCTTCCACGGCTGCTGCAGCCCCGGGCGCACCCTCCTCTTCCGCCAGGGCAGCCCCCTCAGCCGCCCCCTCTTCCTCAGCTGCTGCCCTTGGCGCAGGCACCCAATCCTCATCGCCTGCTGCTGCTGCAGCTGGGGCCTCCTCTTCCTCAGCCGCTGGAGCAGGCACCTCCACCTGAGGTGCCTCCGCCCCACCCCTGCCCACCGCCACCTCCCCCCCTTCTGCACCCATATCCGTATCCGGGGCCGCCGCTGCCTCTGCTGGAGCTGTTGGCCGTGGCGTGCCCTTGCTGCTGCCAGAGCGTGACAGCGTCCTGCTGGGGATGCGCGGCAATGGCTGGCCTTCCGTGCCTTGCGTTGATGGCGGCCTGTCCAGGCTTGCGAGCGGCGAGCGCGGCGGCCGCGCCGCCTGCAGGGCGGCCATGGCGGCCTCGGCCTTTGCGCGCGCTGCTGCCGCCTCTGCCTCCTTGGCTGCCAGCACTTGCGCCTGCACATGTGCGTATTTTTTTTCGTGGGTGTGTGTGCTTGTGAGGAAAGGTGTGTGTGAGAGTGTTTGTGTGCGCTTGTGCATGTGTGAGTAAAAATGTGTGCACATGCGCTCGTGTAAGCATGTGAGTGCGTGCCTGTTAGGGTGGATGCGTGTGCGCATATGTGTAAACGCTGGCCAGGGTACGGGCCATTGCATGCGTGCACTCCTGCAGTGCGCTCATGGCGCTGCTGCGTCCCCCAGTAGCCTGTGCGCCCCCTGCTGCCCGGTTGCGCACTTCTCCTCATGGGCGGGCGTGCCAATTGCCTGGCGCCGCAGTAAACGGTCGCAGGTACCGGCTGTGGCTTTGGGTGCGGCTGGTGCGCCTGCATCTGCCTACGCAGCTCTGCAGGGGCGCGCCCCTTGCATTTGCGTACCTGGTGCTGCTGCTGTTGAGGGGTGAGGGCAGGGGCGCCATTGGCAGGGGCGGCGGCTGAGTAGCCGGCGTCCATTGGCGGCAGACGCTCGCGGCTGATGGGCCGCGGCACGACCATGGATTCCAACTGCTTGATGCGCGCCACCTTGCTGGCGCCGTCCTCGCGCAGGCGGTAGATGAGGTCCCTGCGCACATGCAACAAGAAGCACGCAGCTTACATGTGCCCTGAGCATGTACCGTGCGTGCTCTGTGTGTTGCATACGTGTGTGCTCGAATGCGCACCCACACGCGCCGCATGGGAAGCTCCTGCCTGCTCCGACCTGACCACCCTGCGACCGATCAGGCTGGCTGCCTCAGCCACCTCCCACCCACCGGATGCCACCCGCAAGATCCGTCCACATGCACCAGCGCCCGCGCTGCAGGCTGCTACGCCCCCTGCACCCCAACCAGCGCCCGTGATGAAGTGGAACGCTGCAGGGAGCAAGCACGCTGCAGAGAATCGCCACAAGGCAAGGAGCTGGAGGCACCATACCTACCCAGCACTGCCCATGGCTGCATCTTCAGCCTCCCTCTGCACCACCCACCCACACCCTGCACCACTGATCCACACCCTGTACCACCCACCGCTGCATCTCCAGCTCCTTCCTCAGGCCCTCCACAAGCTCCGCATCCGCATGCATCGTGGTGGGGCGCTTGCTGAAGGCCAGCGCGGTGGCGCTGCCAGCTGTGGCCGCAGCACCACTGGCACCGCGCGCGCGCAGCGCGCGCGCCTCGCGCCGCAGCTCGTTGATCTCCTTGATGAGCGCCGTGTTTTCCTGTGGTGTGTGCATGTACAATCGTGCAAGTCAGTGTCACAGAGCGTTCGTGTGTGTGTGTGTGTGTGTGTGTGTGTGTGTCCATGTGCGGGCGTGCATGTATGCACATGTGCGGAGGTGTGTGGGGTTGCACGCATGCACTTGTGCATCTCGCAGAGCTGCTGTTTGCCTACCAGCTCCCATGGCCCTGCACCAGCTTTCACAACCCTGCACCAGCTGTCACGACCCTGCACCAGCTCTCATGGCCCTGCACACAAACCCTGATGGGTCAGTGCTCATATGCATGCACACCACTGCGATGGGCGTGAAATTGTACAGGCGACTACGGTGCGCGTGTGCACGCTCATAACTCCCTCAATGGCCAAAGCATGACTCACGCAGAAGGGGCAGGTTGGCGGAGCCCCCCCACCCCCAGTTGTGTCGCCCCTCCCCACCTCTCCCAGCCCTGCCCCATGCTCCCCGCTTGTTCCTATACCCCACTGCACCTGCATGATGCGCGGGTTGCATGATGCGCAGGTACCACCGCACCTGCATGATGCGCAGGTTGTCAGAGCGGTGCAGCTCTGAGTCCTTTGCCAGCTTGCGCCGCAGCGAGTCCACCGTCTTCTCCAGGTACCCGCGCTGCCGGGCGGCCTCGCGCTCCAGATCGTTGTCCTCCTCGTGCTCGCCTGCGCATGCCAAGAGTGTGATGCGCATGCCAAGAGTGATCGTTGTCCTCCTCGTGCTCGCCTGCGCATGCCACGAGGCGTACAGGCGTCATGCCTTTCAGGCCTTCAGTTGGGAACAAAGGGCGGGCCCGCGCACGAGCGTGATGATGGGTTGCGTGCAGAGGGGAAGGGTGGGCGCCACAGACAGGGCAGGCCAGAGCGCGCGCACGCTGTGTGCATTTCTTTTTTCCGTTGAGATGGGTGGCGCCAATGCAGCGCCCCCCATGCGCGCCTGCCGCTCTGCGCACTCGTGCCTGCCGCTCTGCGCACGCGCGCCTGCCGCTCTGCGCACAAGAGGCGCGGGAGCGGCGGGCAGCACGGCGCGCTGCATGTCCAAGGCACCGCGCCAGTGCCCCACTCACAGGCGCGGGCGCAGTGGTGCTTGGGGGCATGGCTGCTTTGCAATGTGGCAGCCGCAAAGACGCAAACAAATGTGCCACCGGTGTGCAAGCCCTACAGGCGCGCACGCACGCTCACACACACACACACATACACACACACCGCGGCTGCAGGGAGCGGAGTTTGCAGGGGGGGGAAGAGGGGTCGCGCGATGAGCCCCACTGTGGTTGAAGGGAGAGCAGTGCCGGCCGTGCAACAGTGCATGCAATGCGGCAGCAGCCTGCACGCACCTGAGATCATGTCGGCACAGTACTTATGGTACAGCTGCTTCACGCGCTCCTTTAGTGCCTTGGGCTCCTGGATGTAGCTGACCACCTGGCGCACACAGGCAAGCAGGCAGCAAAGGGTGTGTGCACACGGTATGTGTATGCCAATGGCATGTGTGTGTGAATGCGCGTGGCATGTGTGTGTATGTGCGTGGCATGTGTGTGTTGCGCATGAGGAGAGTGCACACACAGTTACCTCCTTGGGGGAGGCCAACTTCTCAGGCACACAAGCACGCAGAGGGTGCTAGAGTCAGGTGGGCAGAAAGCATTGCACATGTGAGGGTGTAAGGGTGGGGATGTGCCTAATATAAGTGAGAGGATGTGTGGACGTGTTTGTGTGTTTGTGTGTGTGTGTGTGCGTGTGTGCTTGGCGCTCCTGAGCTCACGGGTGACCACCACCTGCAGGCATACACACAGGGCTCCCATGCCCAGCACGCCATGCCCGTGGGCCTGTTGAGGATGCAAGGGGGGTAGATGAGAAAGCCGGCAAGCTGCCGCCAAGCTGCAATTTGGGCTGAGGGCTACCTGTGGTCATTGATGCAGGGGTACAGGACCAACAGGGGCGCGGGAGCATAAGCATGGCACTGCAGCAGAGGGGCACAGGGCCAACAGGGGCACGGGAGCAGAGACAGGGCCACCGTAGCAGAGGGGCACAGGGCCACCAGGGGTGCTGTAGCTGAGTCCACGAGCCGGGCGGAGGTCCACCAGCGGGCGCATATGTGCAGGACAGCAGGGCACGCACGTGACGCTGCACAGCAGCTGCTTACAGGTGCAAGGGCCACCGCAGGAGTTAGCTGCTCTAGACCCTCCAGGCAGGGAGCCACAAACGCACGCAGCCCTGTGCACGCACGCATTGCTGCACCGCACCCCTTGCGGAGCCTCCACACACGGCGGCACCCACACACAGCCACGGCCCACGCATCCCCAAGGTCAAGGCGCAAAGTGCGCACCTGCAACCCATGGAGGTCAGCAAAAGCCTGGGGAGGCAGCTGCAGGTTGCTACTGCAGTGCACAAGCCCCCACCCACACCCCCAGGACAACCATACACCCACACCCCCTCACACACTGACACACTGCGCAGGGCATGCGCTGCCGCCGCCGCCGCCGCGGCCGCGGCCCCCACCTGCTGCACGTCATGCTGCATGCGCTTGATGAGGGCCTCCAAGTCGGTGCGTTGCTGGCGCTGCTGCGTCACCTCCCCAGACAGACCCGTCTGCTTCAGCTTGAGGTTGGAGATGACCAGGTCCAGGCCGCTGTTGGTCTTGTGGTAACGCTCCAGCTCACCATCCATCTGCACGAGCGCACGAGTGCAGCAGTGTCGGCAGCGTGCGCACCGCGTGCTGCAGCAGCACTGGGCACGTCCTGGCGCAAGCAGGCCCGTGCAGGCATGTGTGTGAGTATGGCTAAGTGCGCATGCAAGAGCGCGTTTCCCTGAGGTTTGTGTGTGGTGTGCTAGTGAATCCGCCTGCTAAGGCTCTGCTGGACGCTTCTTACAGTTGCAGCCTTCCTGACATCTGAGCTTTCTCAAGTAAACCTAGTAGCCTCTGCAGCAGCCACCACAGCTTGTGTGCACGAGCTGACACCGGAGCTATGCAGCAGAAGTGCCGTCCAGCAGCAGCTACAGCAACTTGCGCAGTTGAGCAGACCAGCACAGGCAGCAGCAGGAGCCACTGGCACAGGCAGCATGCGGCCATGACAACCACTTTTTACTTTGGCAACACCGAGCTGAGCCCTTTCAGCACGGCATTGCCACAGCAACAGAGGGCGGCATTGCTCAGCGTCACAAATACACACAGGCATGCACACACGCACGCACACACTTGCACACGCGCGCACGCACACACATGCATGCATGCACGCATGCACACACACATGCTCACGTACACGCACGCCTCCTTGATCTAGCCCTGCATGCACGCACACACGCATGCATGCACCTACTTTACCTGTTCCTGCACGCACGCACGCACCTCCTTGATCTGGTCCTTCATCTCCAGGATCTCCGCCTCCCTGGGCTCAATCTGCTTCTTGAGCTCCTTGATCTTGTAGTCCAGCACAAACTTAAACTTCTCCAGCTCCTGTGGATTGAGCACACCGGACGTGTGTGTACCATTAAGCTGACACGCACATGCACACTGCCCGGACATGCCTGTGTGCAAACAGGCTTGGCATGCCAAGGGAAGAGGAGCTCCCAGGCTTTAAGTGCATGTAAATACTGGTGCGCGTCTTGTTCAGTGATTTGTTGGGTGCACACCCAACTGCAGTTCTTGCCTCTAGGGTATATGACTTGGATATGATACTGACCAAAGATGTTTTGTTTCCCACTGTGCACCTTTGTGTGATGCCCCCCACACTCATGCTGTGTGCGTTTTCCATCCTTACTTTTGTGGGATACTCCCTCAGCCATGCAGTATGTTTCTCCCCTGGCACGTATATATGTCGTGCACACACAGGGTTGCCAGGCAGCAGTCACGGGCCCGGCACCACTCACAGGGCAGCAGTCACAGGGCAGCAGTCACAGGCCCGGCCGGCTAAAGATGTGACTTAGGCGCCGGTCACCCCCCCCCCAGGGCACCAGTCATATGGGCCTGCTCCACTACAGAAAGGGCACCGCTGCCCACGTTCTGCGGATACAGCCTTGAAACCTTAAACCTACAGAAAGGGCACATGCACGGGGCACAGGCCAGGCCAGGTACAGGGGTACAAGGCACAGACACAGGGGCACAGGCAAAGGGCGCAGGCATGTGGAAAGGGCTCAGGCAGCAAGGAAAGGGCACAGGCACAGAGCATAGATTGATTGGCACAGGAGCGAGCATTGGGCATGCACAGCGCCGCGCTGTGCTGTACTGCGCGTGCCCATGCTGCGTGCGCAAGGCCTGTCCACACTTATGGCGCACACCCACACACATGGTCTGTCTGGCTGTGCATGTGCAAGTGCGGGCGCAACTGCCATTGGGCTACTGTGTGCATGCGCACCTGGTTCTTCTTCTTGAGGTCGTAGATGCGGCGCTCCTTGTCGCCGATGGTCTCATCGCGCTCCCGGATTTCCCTCTTGAGCGAGCCAATGTCCTTTTCCAGCGACGCGATCGTGGCGTACAGCTCCCGCTTCTGCGCGCACCACAGCAGCGGCGGCGGCAGCAGCAGCAGTCATGCTTCGGCAGGTGCCTTTTTCCAGGGACACGATGACTGTGGTGTAGCATCTGCAAGTAACTGTGCTGCAGACACTCCATGAGCCATGTCCCAGAACCACGGCCTTGCATGCATGCCGGCCCCGCGCCTGCGCACGCCCCCCCCCCCTCTTTACAGCAGCAGCAGCAGCAGCAGCAGCGGCAGCAGCAGCGATGGTGGTGCATGGGCAAGCACGCCGGCAGGCAGACACACACACTCGCCTGTTCAAACAGGTTCTTGATCTCCTCCTTCTGGGCCTCGATGTCCTTCTGCAGCGCGTTGAATTTCTTGCGCATGATGCCGTTCTCGCCCTTAAGGCGCAAGCTGGCCTCGCGTTCACTTGCCAGGCGGACCTGCACGCATGCGCAGACACAGACCCGCTTTCGTATGCTGCGTACGTGTGAGGCACGGCTGCAGACACGACACACATAGGTTCACACTCGCGTCCAGTAGGAGTGTGCTTGTGTGTGTGTGTGTGTGTGTGTGTGTGTGTGTGAAGTGCAGCTTCGAGGCAGCTTGGAGGCTGCTGCTTGTGCTCACCCTGAATGCACGCATAGTGGGGCTTGAGGGTGCAGGTGAAGCAGGTACAGTTGCAAAGCATGCCCACCTGGCCGCAGCGTGTGCCCCAAGTTTCATGGGCCCATGGGCACCAAGTTTCATGGGCCCATGGGCACGCAGCCACACAGGCCTAGCCACACAGCCCACACACATCAGCACAAGGCATGGGCACATAGGCATAAAGCCACATAGCCACATAGGCTCACAGGCACGAAGGCACACAGTCCAACAGGGCGGACAGCCCACGCCGCTCCGCAGCGCTTACAAGATGGTGAAGGGGATGGGCAGCATGTGAGCGAGTGGTAAGCGCTGGCTGCGGAGAGTGATGAGGTTGGAGTTAGGGTGGAGGCTGGCACGAGAAAGGGTTGAGACCAACGAGGTTGAGCGGGAGGAAGGGTGGAGACTGACCAACTCCTCCTCTCTTCACAAAGCCCTCCTGCCGACCTTCCCCCCTTTCCCCTCTCACACTCCTCCTCCAGCTCCTTCGCCCTTTCACCTCGTACATCTCCTCTTTTGGCTCCTCAATTTCGCTGTCCCCATCCTCCTTCCGAGACTTGCCTGTCTCAAATCAACCTCTTCCTCCACCTCCCCAGGCCCCTAACCCACCTCATACTTCTCCTTCAGCTCCTCAATCTCGCGGTCCGCGTCCTCCTCCAGCTGCCGCTTGATCTCATCAAACTCACGCTCCAGCTCCGCCTTCTCTGTCATCAGCTGCTCCAGCCGCAGCGACTCCTCCGCCAGTTTTGCCTCATAGTCCTCAGTGAGCTCGGCAATCACGCGCTCATGCGACTCCACCAGTAGTGAGTTCTGCTCGTCCCAGCGCTCGTTTAGCACCTCCTTCTCTTGTGCCAGCAGCTGGAAGCGCTCCACCTCTGCCATGATCTTGGCCTGCACAAAAGGGGGCAAGGTGGTGCATCTGTCTGTGCCATGATCTTGGCCTGCAAGGCCCCCAAAGCTAGAGGGCGGATGACGCCTGCCAGAGGTGGACCTCTGTACATGCGCACAGGCAAATGCACACAGACCCACACGCTTGGGCTCCCCGACGGCGCCCCTACCCCCAGCACAGCTC
>LKMJ01007049.1_pt1 | contig 10582 bp, 15 predicted proteins | sample 643391 | NCBI WGS metagenome assembly LKMJ01 (sample SAMN04112250, study PRJNA286221) | soda lake metagenome | biome: soda lake; feature: Kulunda Steppe; material: water; isolation source: sample PL-Br10 brine of Picturesque Lake | place: Russia: Kulunda steppe | collected 2010-07
AACTAATGATTCCTATCGTTTTATTTCAAAGCTTATGGATGTTTATATGATGGCTGGTGTTCACCAGCAACCTGATCAGTCAAACTACCTGGCTGAAGGTCAAACTTAAACTTGTAAACTTGTATCCACTATAGGCTCCATGAGAAATGTGACTTGCATGATGTCCAGAAAGAAAAGCATGTCCTCTTTTTGTGCGCTTGCTTAGAAGAGTGCTATTTGAGAAGAGATTTGCAGAACAATTCACTGATTGTACCGGTAGGACTTACAATGGAGACTCTGGCGCTATTTACTTTGAGAACATCGTAGCTGTGGATGGGAAATTGTTCCTCATGAAGCAGACATACAAATCATTCATAAACCCATTGTAACTTAATTTGAAGCAGACATACAAACCTTTCCTTCTTAGGGTTTAGGGTTTAGGGTTTAGGCCTAACCCTTTTCTTTCTGAGACTATGGATATTTTTTGTCTGGCTGGAAGTGACCAGCAAGCCCAGCAGTTTACCCATCTGGCTGAAGGTCTAAATCCAATGTAACTAAGGTGAACTTCTTGGTCATGGAAGTCACAAGCATAACGTTACAAATGGCGATCAACACCTGCAACACCTTCTCACACACCTACCCTTCATCATCTATGAAACGGGCTTTAAAAAACAGCAGTCTTTCTAAAATCAATCGCAATTGGCTCCTGATACAAGAAAGCTACAAAGCTAGCTCTACCTGAATGCATGTACCACAGATGTCAGGTTGATGGACAAGGTTGGCCCCCCATGGCCAAGAATTCTCCCTTACTAATATGCAGTCTTCTGTACAAAGTGTTCACTCATACATGCGCATGAGCATTAGCACAAGTTTGTGCACATAAAACAAGAGCATGCACATAGGTGCCACAAAAAATGCATTGTCAAAACCAATGCCAAACTCAACAACCATGCTACCAAGATTGCACCCATGCACATGAGTGACGAAAATGAAAAAAAAACCAGGCGTGTTGTTGTTGTTGTTGTTGTTGAAGGCATGCATGAATGTGTTTATTGGGCAGTTTTGATGAGTAGAAGGTCCCAAAAAAGCAACTCATCCCTCAATCCTATCCAATTTCCCTTAGTCACTCTGGTCAAACAACTACTGCCTGGGGTGTAGGACAACCGAGGTGGGCCGAGCAAAATGGCCTATTCAGACAAAAATGAATCTAGGGGCTGCTTTCTATTGAAACTACAACCTATTCTGTAGAACAGAAGGACAAGAGGACCAACTGGATCCTTCTACAAGCATGACAGCAACAAGTGACTCACCAGCAAGTAAGAAGGCAATACAACTTATAGAAGCAGGCGCTCATCATCATCGCTTCCACCTGCGATTCCTTCAAACCCTATCTGTCTGCTGTGAGACCCGCTACTCTTCAACTGGCTTGTGGTAGCAGGCGGAGGGGCAGGAGTAGGCCGTGGCACCAGCAACCCCCCTTCCAGTACTAACACATCATCATTGCCTTCACCCCCTTGCACAAGAGGATCCTGCTGCTGCAATTGCTGCTGCCAAGGTTGCTGTAGCTCCTGTAGCTTTGGTTCTGCCTCCTGCAGCTCCTCTTCATTTTGCACGTCTACAAAGCGCACAGATGTGTGCAGTCGTGACAGCGCACGGTTTCCGCTACTGGGCACACCCTCGAGCCCCTCCTGTTGTAGCTCGCCAGCATGCTCTCGTCCACTGTCAGTCTTGAGCACCCCTCGAATTTGCGGATGTTGAAGCAGCACATTAAGCTGGCCGTTTGTGGGTTTCCCGCTGCCGTCTTCTTCCACCGGCCGGCTACTTGAGGTCAGGCGCTTAGACTTTGAAGAATTCACACTTCCGCTGGCTGCATCATGCCTGCATCAAATACGCATGGAGAGTGCCAAATGAAAAATGTTGAACCACTTCCCCATCATTTAAAAAGTCAGACGGATCTAAAACAACTGAATTTGTAGATACACAGTGGAACAGTTTGCTTTAGGCCTTAGCTTAAGACATCCAGGTTAAATTCAAGCGAACATGCTTGAATTTAAAAACGGAATTTCTGTCTATAAAAAAGGATACACTATGACTAGAATCGCTCTGCGTATTCAAAACAAAAAAAAGATGGCAAAAAGAGTCGCTGTAAATTCATGAACTAGAAGTGTGATCAATAATTTTTGTCATACCACAGTCATTAGTGCATGATCGGCGGCGAATTAGCAATAGGGTGCTCAGAAACTACTCTCTATTCATGACTCCCTGTGTGTGTGGTGCTTAAAAAGGGCATAGCAATAAAGTCATTGAAGGTAATAGCAGTCTACACAACACTAGTTGCTGTATTCTCAAAATACATTTGAGTGCTTGTCAAATGGTATTAACCCCAATGATAAAACCCAATGTTCTTTTAATTTACAACTTACGACTTCTTAAATGACATTTTTGCTTCATTCTGTCCCTTACCTGCTGGCCAAGCCTAATTCGTCCAGGAGTGGGCCGCTGTCGCAGTCAACCTCAGGAAGGGCCACAGCAGCAGGGCCCAAAAAGGGAGTGTTTGCGCTGCTGCGGTAGTTTGCAGCTGCGAGAGCTGCTGTCAAGCTGTTTCCTTCATGTGGATTGTGCTTTGGAGGGCTGAGTTGCCTGCAGAAAGTGCAGTGTAGGACAGTTCCTCGTGAGACATGGACTGTGGGGTTTAGGACACTAGTTAGGGTGAAATGGAAGCAGAGGTATAGCCCCAATCCACTCTCCCATCCTATGCGCTATCCCAAGAGCCTGCTGTCTTAATATTCAATGGAGGCTGTCACTCTACCGGAGGGAAAGTGGGAAGGGGTGCAAGGGGGCAAGTCAAATCAATTGATGAAATGTGTGCTCACTTATGAGGCTGCTTGCAGCCAGTTGGAGGGCAGAATGGATCAGCCTTTATTTTCATGTTGTTTGCACTGTCCTGCAGCCTTCAAGAAATCCATGATTCAGCAACCCGTGCCACAGTAAAAAAACAGCTTTTGACGCACTGGAGGGACCCAGGATGCAAATAACAGCGCAATTTTCGTACTTTCTTACTGGGAAAAAATGCCTTAAATTCATGCTGTGGACATTTTTCCTTTTAAAATAGTTAAATTTTAAATACCCCCCCCCCTCCTCCTCCTCCTTTGAGAGCACCACCCAGGGCCCTTAGATGGAGGCATTTTATGTTTAATGGCCATATATGTCAGTTGGATGGAATTTGGGGGGGTAGTTGGGCTTCCACAGACCCCCCTGGCCCTGCTTCTGTTTTTGCCAGGTCAATTTGACGATCTAAACGTAAAAATGCGAATTGTACACGAATTTTACTGGTGGGGACCTCCCAAACCTGCGCTGTTTACATCCTTGGGAGGGACCAAGTGGCACCTTATCAGCAAACTGTGATACCACTGATGGTCTTTCTTTCCCACTTTCTTCCACCGAAAGACCATTCTAGAGTCTCGGAGCAGAATGCTTTGCAAGCAGGTGTCATAACCACTACCAAAGTGGAAAGTGACGAAAGATGATGCACAAAAGAGTGCAGGGATGCACTGTACGCAGGCCGGTAGGATGCTTGCGCACATCGCAAGGCTCAGATACGCAAAATGCTCTGCAACAGCGGCAGTGGATTGCAATGGGTAGAGCCTCAAGACAGCGGCATGTGCATTCAACCTTCAGACCAGTCACTTGCGCAATGCAAAAATTAGTCAGAATGAGAGGGCAAAGCAAACTCAAGTGACAATGGACTCAAGCCTAAGTTCAATGCGCGCACGCGCGCGCGCACGCACACGCACACGCGCACACACACACACGCACACACACACACACACACACACACCTCGCCAGATTCCGATAGGAGTCTGAGTGTGGCAAGCCAGACAGCTTCTGTCCCTTGGATGAGCGCAGTGCATTTGCGTTGCCATTTCCACTGGTGCGATTGTGCAAGTGGCCAGCAGCAGGATAAGACACCTGGTGTTTGAACTGTGGCCGGCTTGACCTGGCAGACCCTGCAATTTGGTCCCCTGTGTGCGACGCTCGCTGGCCTGTGCTGCTCGCGCGCCGGCTGCTGGGGCCGCTGCTGATGCAGTTGCTGCCTGTGCGCGCGCTGTTGGGGAGGTTGAGGGCGCCCCCACCATGAGACTGGCGGCGCTGCAGCAGCAGCAGCAGCAGCAGCAGCAGCAGCAGCAACAACAGCGGCACACGTATGAGCAGTGCACCTTGCTTAAGCATGTTATGAGCATGAGTGCCACAGCTGTACATGATTGGCAGGAGGTGTAGGGACATGGGGGCACCAGAGTGCAGACATATACATGCCATGTGTCTCAGTCTCACCATCTTGCTGCACAACTATGAGCTCAACTGCTCTGTGTTGAAGGTGAGGACACAGGCCCCACGGCATGCTAGGCTGTCAGAGGGATCTGGGTGCGTTGCCAACACCATGAGCCTCCTGCTCACTTTGGCAGTGCACGAAAGTGGGCGGCTGTTCCGTGTGCTCCAACACACCGGACACTCTTAGGTGGCGGGCCGCCATCCTTAAACCTGAGCACCACTCTGGTGCCTGGAGCTCACTATAATTGGCGCGTGCGGTCATGATTCAAGCAACACAATCGCTCGCAGGGCTGACGCAACTTGATTCGGCAGAAAAGTGGCCGCCGCTGCACACCTACCCTGGTGCTACTGGAGCGGTTGCGCACAAATGAGCCCCTTCCTGCCTCCACGGCCAGCGGCTCATCTGCGTCGCAGCTGTCCTCTGGGCCGCCATTGCGGATGTTGGTCAGGATTGTGAGCAGCGGGTGCCCTGCGGGCTCATCCGATTGCTCAGAGCTGTCGCCACCGCCGCCGCCGCCCCCACCGCCACCAAAACTGTGTCGTCTGCGACCAGGAGACGATGAGGGCTTGAGGGCACGGGTGCATCCACCGCCTCCTGGCCACGCGCGCATGCCAACAAGCCCCATGCCCCTGCCTCCCTTCTGGCAAATGCAACTCATACAGCACCCTGTGCCTGGTCCTATGGAGATCCTCAAGCTGTCTGCACCACTGGCAGCGCTGCCCCTGCACCTCTCCTGGGATGGGCCCACACATCAGGCCCCAACACTGCACATCACCCATGAGCCACGCATGATGCCCAGGCTCAGTTTCGAGCAATCCAAAGGAGTCCCATGGAAGGCTGCCTAATGCCACAGGTGGAAGGCTGCCTCACGCCACAGGCTGCCTCATGCCACAGGCTGCCTCATGCCACAGGCTGCCTCATGCCACAGGTGTCGGACGTGCCCCGCATGGCTTACCGAGAGATGGAGGTGTAACGGCTCCTTGTGGTCCGGCTGGTGAAGTGGCTGCGCACGCTGGCGGCACTACTGAAATTGCTGCGCTGCTGCAGTGAGGATGCAGCCATGGCTGCGTCCAGGGTGCTCAGGTCTTGCTGGGCAGCAAGGTCAGGCTCCCATAGGTACGTCTGCATCATGCCTTTGCCTTTAACCTGCAAGCACAGGGGGCCAGACTTGTAGGGGCAGTCCAACAAAAGGCGTCCTTGGCAGCAGCCACATCCCTACGCAGCCGAACCACGCAATTGCAATGGGTGCCTTTTGCCAGCGACACCAGGCGCACACAGGCCGAAAAGTGCGGGGGAGGTCATGCGCGCCCCTCTAGCCTGCAGGTTCGACACATCACAGGCAGCAAGGCTAGGAGAGAATGAGCACAACAAGTGCGCAGAACGCCCACCTGCACGCCTCCAGTGGAGCCCCACTCCTCATGCGGGAGCAGCTTGGCAAATGCATCTGACACATGCACGCAGCCCGGCTTGCAGCATGTCTCCATGCGGCTGGCAGTGTTCATGGTATCTCCGCTGCAAATTGAAGGACACACAAGGAGGTTGATGGAGGGGTGGCGTGCTGCAGGACCTTAGCGTTGGGTTGCAGCCAAGCAGTCGCTTTGCAGACCACCTCAGCACTGTGTTTGACGCTGGGCTTTGACAAATGCAATAATGAAATTCTCTAAACATACCCATTACCATGATGGGAGTGCCTGACCAAAATCCAACTTAGGTGAGCAGGCAGCGTAGCACATGCTGCACGACGTCCATCCCCAACATGCTGCGCAAACAAGCATTTGCGGGACACCACAGTAGCACAAGTGGATCAAAGTCCAGGGTACTCACAAGAGGGTGAACTTGGGCATCTGTAGGAGGGAGGACACGGTCCACGAGCAGCAAAAGGGCAGAGGAAACCATAAGTCAGTAATGATCATTTTGCATCGAGTGCCACGCAAAAATGGAGCAAGTGGCACACCCTGAGAACAGTAGAGCAAAAATGGAGCTCCAAGTGGCACACCCTGAGCACAGCAGAGCACACACAGCAGAGCAAAAACGGAGCTCCAAGTAGCACACCCTGAGCACAGCAGAGCCTCTGGCCGCGCTCCAAACGACGCCTGCTGCGCACAGATCAAAGACTGCTGGTACACGCCTGTCCAACCAAGACGACGCAGGACAGTGGACGCCCGACGCATGCCCACTGCAACAGCGCAACAGCAGCCAGTGTGCCACTGTGCAGGCACGTGCTGGACAAGCAGGCACAGGGTGCCACACGCCCTCTGTCCTTTGCACCAGGAGAGTGTGCACGCACCTTGGCACCCACGAGGCCACTGACAAGGGGACCCGTGTGGATCCCAATGCGCAGCTGCACTGGCTCATGGTCGTGTGGCATCAGCACAGGCCGCGACTCCCGGAGCATGGCCTTGGCAAACTGCATGATACGCACTGCGTTGCTGGTGACCTGCGTGTAGGGATAAGCATGGGTGGGGTGAGAGCAGGGGCACGGCACGATGATGTGATCACACCAGGGGACAGCCTCATGCCACTGAGACTGCCTGCGCAGATCGCCTGTGTCCACGCATATAGCATACTGGACCACAGCTTGAGCACGGTCAGCTTGCATACAGTGCGAGAATGCCTCTGAGCCAAGTGCCACAGCACCGTCATCAACGACACACAGGAGCTCTGGAGACACATGCCTGCTGTGCACGCGCCCTGTTTGACAGCATCAGCATCCCAGGGTAACAACAGATTCACCACACACCTGTGACCGCCCCGCGAGGCCCTCTTGTGGAGTGCATTTATTTTCCCCGCAGCAACAAAGCACACACCCCTCCCCTCCCGCTCTCCTTTCTATACGTCATTGGGCAAGCCTAGACTACAACACAGGGTTGGGTCATGCAATTGTCATGCAATTTTCCATTGGCAATTTTCATCGCAATTTTTTTCATCGCAAAAATAAAAAAATGTCAAAACAAAACTGCCCATTTCAAACCCCAATGCGTCCAATGGGGAACCCTCCTCCCCCACTGCCCCAGCAATTCCTTTGATAGTGCTGCCCTGCACTTAGCAAGCTTCTGCTACTAATTGGCATGCCGAGGCGGTGCTTGCATTTGCTGCTGTTCTTCTGTCCAGCTGGCGCTTTCCTGCTGCTGCTGCTGCTGCTGCTGCTGCCTTGCTCTAAGCATCAATGGCCCCCATCTCATCCAGGACAGACTACAGGACTGCTTCACTTGACAACCCAGCAAGCAAAATGTATCTGCAAGAAGCGCTCCCTGATGCAGGAAGCACAAGCTACCAAGAAATGCTATCAGTACTTGCACGCCCCCTTGTGCGTACGCGACTTGTCTTTCAGCTCAATGGTGACATGATCCTACGCCTTCTGCTCCCTCTTGTCATTTGAAATGCAGACACGTGGGAATTTATTGGGGTAGTAACAGGTGGCCGGGGGGGCAGTTGGGGGCCCACAGGCCCCTCCCTATCCCCCCAAACCTCTACACTTGAAAATGACCCCTAAATGCAGACGAATTCAAATTCCATATGCACATTTTTTGTATCATACGTACATTGGTCTTGACAAATGGACGCATGACCCTACCATGCTTAAAAAACAATGTGCACGAGGGGTGTACTTGGGCACGCACCTCCCCGTCATCCATCTCGTCCACGCACACAAAGCCATCCTGGTCCTCCTTAATGAGCCCAGCCACCACAATGTAGCAGTCTCCAACAATATCTGCAAATTAGCCAGGGACAACTACGGCTCAGCAACCAAGCTCGTGCCGTTTGCCCTTGTGTGTATACCAGGTAGGCACGCACACCACAATCGCCACACCTGTCTGCTGGCTGTGTGTGTGGTTGTGTATGCAGGTATGTGTGTGTGCGTGTGTGTGTGTGCTGTTTTTTTGATATTTTATTCATTTATTGGAAAGCCACGCCCACATGAAGACCAAGATAGGCATTGCCTAGGGAAGGAATGCAAAGCAAGGGCGCTGCTGCTTAGAATTACGCATTCGGATGACCTGCTGGTTACCTGGAGAAATTGCTGATCTAACCATGCCAAACATGTGTCCTGGAGACGTATTGCATGCAGGCTGCTAAATAAATTTGAGACCACGCCGCAGGCGCACTGCACGCACCCAGCTTGTACATGTCGTACTCATCCACAAGCTTGTCAAAGGTCTCATACAGCTCGTTCAGGAAGTGCATGACCTCAGACGGCTCAACCTCCTTGGACATGGACGTGAAGCCAACCACATCGCAAAACAGCACCATAACCTGAGGGCAGCATCATTGCATTTTCAAAGCGTGTGCAAGGAGAGGGGAGGAGGGGAGGGCGCTGGCGTTGTGCTGGAAGCGCAAGCCACAAGCTGCGAATCCACGAAACACACGTGCAGGTCCAGGCAAGGGTGGCTGTGATACCCGTGGGTGGGGCACCCTACTTGAGCAGGAGTGGTAAGCAGCAGGCAGCTGCAAAACAAGCAACAACTGAGTTTACCGGAGGGCTAAGCAAGGGCAGCACTGACCATGCTATGCACTTGCCCATGACTTGCCTAGCCTGCCTGTTTTCAGCTGTCTTAAATTGTGCCCACCCACCTGCTCATGCATGTTGGCGAGGTCCCTTAGGTTGCGGTCGCCTTTGTTTGGCACGCGGGCAAGCATATACTCAATGATGTGGCGCGGGAACAGCTGCTCAAGCATGCTGAGCTGTGCATCTGTGAGGTCTGCAAGCTTGTTCTCCAGCTCCACACGGGCTGTGACGTCTGTCTGCACCAGCATGACCACCTGCGCACCAGCACATGAGGCGAAGGTCGTCCGCGCAGCGATAAGACTTGCGCACAAGCACGTCTCAGCTGGTAAGTTTCTTGCCTGCAGCAAAAAAACGCATGCTCCACAAATGAAAAACAAGCAAGCGCAACCATCATCCCAGCACTCACAGCACGCACGCATGCGTGCTCGCACATACACACGCACGCAGACTACGCTGGATTGGGGGTACAACGCACATCGCCATATTGAATCAGACCCCACGCACACCTGCTTGTCCAACACGGGGTCCAGCAGCGACATGGCGTGTACTTCGTGGAAGCATGCCTGCATCTCATCATATGCGCCCTCATCCTCCTCCACGGGCTCGAGCATGCTGGGCGGCCCGCCCGCCTGCGAGTGCTGAACCATTAGCCCCTGCACGCTGGCACCCCCCTGTCCTCGCACCCCCTCACTCCACCCTCCAGTCATGGCCTCACTGCCTGCCTGCGGCAGGGCGCTGCTCGTGCCTGCATGGCCTAGCGTCTGGACATGGGTATCCAAGGGAGGGGGCATGTACCCGCTGGTGTCGCTGCTGCGCGCCAGCTCTGCATGGCTGGCAGCAGCAAGGGAGGCATTCGAGGGCGGGCGCACGCCGACGTGGCTGAGCATATCGCTGCTGTACCCAGCACCTTCATGGTTGCTCACTATGCCTGCAGAGTACAGGGATGGGTACGCACGCATGCGTGTGTGCGTGGTGTGTATGTGTGGTATGTGAGTGGTGTGTGTGTGCGCGCGCGTCTGTGTTTTGAGTGCGCGTGTGTATGTGCGTATGTGTGTGTGCGTGTGTGTGTACGTGTGTGCATGTGTGCTTGTGTACGCAAGCTCATGCGCTTATCTGTTTTGTGCGAACAGTTGTGCGTGTATGAGGGAGGAGGGCTGGGCGCTCAGGTATTTTGCAATGAGCGGCTGTCACGCAGTAAATCGCTGTGCCAAGATCAGCAGGTGACATGTTCAAGAGCACACAGCACAGTGCACACAGCACAGTGCAGTGCTAAGGGTCCACATCCCCCTTTCATGCGCCACTCACTTGCGTAAGGCCTGCTGCTGCTGCGGCTTTGGGCAGATGGCGCAGCTCCCTGCCGCTCTAGAAGCGTCATGAACTTCCGCTGCTGGAACTGCTGCTGCTGGTGGATGGGTTGCATAAACTCCCCGTTGCTGCCGAACTCGCCGGCCTCAGAAAACCCACGCCCACCTGGCACAATCTGCTCCCACGAGTCATTGTGATGATGTGAGGAGATGCGTGGGAGGTGAGAGGTGGTGGCTGGATTGTGTGGATGCGATCCAGGCTCCGGGAAGGCGGCACATGCCACCTCAGCGGCTTGGGACGCGGTGCCGTGGCTGTGCGGCAGCGATAGTGGTGGAGCCAAGGCAAGCGGCCTGCGCTGGCGGTCTGTGCCGGTACGCATAAATGGGTGTGCATGGCAGCAGCCAATGGTGAACTCCACATCCACATCCCCTCCCGTCCCATTGCCAGCCCCCCCCCCCCCC
>LKMJ01007050.1_pt1 | contig 10581 bp, 8 predicted proteins | sample 643391 | NCBI WGS metagenome assembly LKMJ01 (sample SAMN04112250, study PRJNA286221) | soda lake metagenome | biome: soda lake; feature: Kulunda Steppe; material: water; isolation source: sample PL-Br10 brine of Picturesque Lake | place: Russia: Kulunda steppe | collected 2010-07
CGAGCCACGAGTCGAGCGTCCGTGACGGTTTCCCTGCGATGGCCGTGTGATGGCTTGGGTCGATGAAATCCGGTCCTGCCTTCGCGGGTTGAACCTCCCGGCCTGACGACTCCAGTGCCTGTACCGTGACGAGCGTGGCAACTGTCTTCCCGACACCCGACTCCGTCCCTCCGAGTACGAATCCCTTCATAGTACAACTCCCGTGGTTACAGTACAAGTACAGTTGTGGTGTATAAATCGCTGCTGGACCGTGCAGGAGTCACAGCTAGATTTTGCATCCCCAGTAATCAGTATCAGTTCTGTGTTACTGCCCCAAAACACGAGACTTTTATCGATTGGTCCGAATCGTTCAGGCAATGACAGCCACGCTCGGGCTCGTGATTCCAGCGTACCAGCCCGACGTCGAGGAGCTCTCCGCTTACGTCGAGTCGGTCGTTGAAGAACTCGACCCCGAGGTGATTCGAATCGAGCTCGACTTAGCCACTGAGGAGACGCTCGACCAGCTCTCTGCACTTCCAGCAACGGTCTCGACAGTGCCGTACCGCCGTGGGAAGGGCGCAGCCATCACAGCCGGGTTCGAGGCGCTGGAGACGGATATTCTGGCATTTGCGGACGCGGATGGGGCGACACCAGCGCCCGAACTCGCGCGGGTCATCGAGTCAGTCAGTGAGGGTCGCTGCGATCTGGCGGTCGGCTCTCGCCGTCACCCCGACTCGACCGTTGCCACACACCAGACGTTTGCCCGGCGACGGCTGGGAGATACGTTGGCCTGGTTTGCCAGACGGTTACTGGCAATAAACCTCTACGATTACCAGTGCGGTGCGAAAGCAATCACGTCGGAGGCGTGGGAACAGGTTCGCGACCACCTCTACGAACCGGGCTTTGCGTGGGATATCGAACTCGTCGCTATCGCGGGCGCACTGGAGTACCGAGTGTCGGAAGTGCCGGTGACGTGGTACGACAAGCCGGGGTCGACAGTGTCACCGTTCCGGGAGCCGTTTCGGTTTGCTCGAACGCTCGTAGTCGCGAGACACCGAGCCAAACAGCTTCGAGACAGTCGAATACACACCGCTATCGCGGACCGGCGGGAGCGACCGGATTCGCTCGTCGAACAACAGCGATAGTCCATGAGCTCTGATAGGCCCGGTACTGGGATCCTCTCTCCGCTTTTCTCTCGGGTGAGATTCGGCAAGTTCGTCTCCGTCGGCATCGTCGGTGCGGCCTTCGACACCGCGGTGCTCGTCTTCCTCGTCGAGATGTTCGGTCTCCTCGAGGAGATCGCCGTTCTCATCGGTATCGAGGTCGCAATCCTCGTGATGTTCCTGCTCAACGACAACTGGACGTTCGTCGGTGAGGGTGGCACCGACAGGCGGTCACTGCTGGGGCGGATAGCGAAGTCACACGCAGTTCGGTCGGGCGGTATCGTCACCCAGTTTGTCGTGTTCGTCGTCGTGTATCGGTTGATCGACCTCTCGATTATCGTTGGTGGTTTCGAGGTGTGGTTGCTGGTCGCGAAAGGGGCTGGGATCGGTTGTGGAATGCTCGTAAACTACACGTTCGAGAGTTTGTTCACCTGGCGCGTGCACGCCCAGTCCTGAGGAGGGGCTGTGACAATCTCACAGACGGGAGTCGAAACACAATCCTTAAACGGTGAACTCGGTTACACAGAAGTAGCGGGATGGGATAGCTAGGAGATTCCGGCGGGCTCATAACCCGCAGATCGGTGGTTCAAATCCACCTCCCGCTACTTTTCGCGGCGAACTACTTCGTGAGCCGCGTGAATAGCGACTGGATTTGAACGAGACCGTGGAGCGACCAGCGGGAGCGGAACGGACGTGGTTCAAATCCACCTCCCGCTACTTCTTGCGACCTCACCACTCAGTGAGGCGTTTAATCGCCGAACGTATCGTGAGGTCGCAGTGTAGCACGTGGATTTGAAGTAGACGAGTCGCATGCTCGCGAACGAAGTGAGCGAGATCGTCTCGGCGTGGTTCAAATCCACCTCCCGCTACTTTTCCGCGAACAAAACGACGAGCGAAGCGAGGTGTTTGCGAGCAAAACGATGGTCAAGCGGACGTATCAGTCGTCCATTTCCTCATCCATCTCTTTGACCACTTCGTCGGCGCTTTTGATCTCCGGCTCAGGTGCTTCGCCCCGGTCACTGCCCTCGGGTCCGCCCACGTCGCTCTCGTCGAAGGCTCCCAGAATCTCCTCGATGTCATCGAGGCCGAGCATCTCGCGGGTCTCTTCGTCGAAGTCGAGCCCTTCGAGGACGTGGCCATCTTCCTTGAGGTCGCTGCCCTGGAGATGTTTACCGTATCGGGAGACGAGCGAGGTGAGTTCCTGGGGCAAGACCAACGTGTTCGAATCTCCTTTCCCGACCGATTCGAGCGTCTCCATGCCTTTGTCGATGACCGCGCGCTCGCCCATGGAGTCAGCCGCCTTCGCACGGAGGACCGTCGAGATGGCGTCACCCTGCGCTTCGAGGATCTGGCTTTGCTTTTCACCCTGCGCCCGGATGATGTTACTTTGCTTGTCACCCTGTGCGGTCTCGATGGCGCTGCGGCGTTCACCCTGGGCTTCCAGGATCATCGCACGCCGACGGCGTTCGGCTGACGTTTGCTCTTCCATCGCGCGCTGGACGTCTTTCGAGGGATTGACCTCACGGACCTCGACACTCTCGACGCGGATACCCCACTCGTCGGTCGGTTCGTCCAGTTCCATCCGGATTTTCGCGTTGATCTCCTCCCGTTTCGAGAGCGTGTCGTCGAGCTCCATGTCACCCAGCACGGCACGGAGCGTCGTCTGGGCGAGATTCGAGACGGCTCGTTTGTAGTTGTCGACTTCGAGGAACGCCTTCTTCGCGTCCATCACCTTGATGTAGACGACAGCATCTGCGGTCACCGGCGAGTTGTCCCGCGTGATCGCTTCCTGGTGTGGGACGTCGAGCGTCTGCGTCCGCATGTCGAACCGGTAGGTCCGGTTGACGAAGGGCACGACGAAGTGGATACCTGGTTCGAGCAGTCGCTGGTACTTCCCGAAAATCGTCAGCGCCTGTCTATCGTACGCTTCGACGATCTTCACGCTCGAGTTGACCGTCACGATTGCCAGCCCGAGAATCAGCAGTCCAACGACGACAGCGGGGTTGATCTCCAGTGCTCCTTCGACCACCGGCAATCCAACGACGACCGCCAAAACGGCAATCAGAATGATAACGGCTACTATCGTGTTTGTATGCCGGAGAAGCGTGGGTTGGGGGTCGGTTGGGTCTGCTGCCATACCACCTGCTAGTTGGTAGCAAGATGAAAACCCTCCCTCTCTGTCTCAGCTTCGCACATATGCTCAATTATGGGGGTGTAATAACGGAAGAACTGCCCAATGTGAACTATATAGCGAAATTTAATTACAGGCGGCGGTTTTGCGGGATCTCAGGGGATAGAAAGCTGGTCACGACCTCGTGGAATGACCCGTCTCGACCAGATCCTGTACCCGCTCGGCGTCGACGGGGTTGGTGGTTTCTCCGTCCTCTTTGAGCGCGGTTCCGACGATAGCTCCGTCGGCGTAGTCGAGCAGTTGGGGTGCGTTGTCCGGGCTGACGCCGCTGCCCACGAACACCGGTACGTCGCGGGTTGCATCGTCACGTGCGTCGAGCACTGCAAGCAGTTCGTCATCGTCAGCAGGTTCGCCAGTCGCGGGACCCGAAACGATCAGCGCATCAGCGAGTCCCCGGTCGACGGTCTCTGTAGCAACTGCACCGATATCGCGCCTTCCGAGCGGGGTGGCGTGTTTCACACTGATATCAGCGAACACAGCAACGTCAGCATCCAGCCGGTCTCGAAGTCGGAGTGTCTCGTGTGCGTTCCCTTCCAGCACGCCCTGGTCAGTCACCTGGGTTCCGGTGTGGACGTTGACGCGAATAAACGATCCACCAGTCGCGGCTGCGACAGCGAGTGCAGCCTCAGCGTCGTTTCGGAGCACGTTGACGCCGAGGGGGACGTCCACAGCCAGGGCGAGCTCCCGGCCGACTGCGGCTAACTCGGCGACGACGTGTTTCGGAACGTCGTCGGGGTAGAACGGTGAATCACCGTAGTTTTCGACGAGAACACCGTCGAGCCCGTTTTCCTCCAACGTGCGTGCGTCTTCCAGAGCCGTAGAACGGAGTTCCTCGCGGCTATCGTCGTATCCGGGGGCTCCAGGAAGTGGCGGAAGATGGACCATCCCAACGAGTGGGGTTGTCGCGTCGAATAACGCACGTGCAGACATAGGGGTGTAGCCTCTTCCTCAGTTCTCCCAGTACTCCGGTTCGTTGTCGGGCTTCCACTTGACAGAGCAGCCGCGGGATGGTTTGAACTCCTCGGTAACGTCCTCACCAGCGAGAAGGTCCTCGATATGACCGGCCATCTCGCGCTCGGTCACTTCGTCGTCCGGGTCGAGTGCGTCGTCGAGGCGGCCGTGATAGACGAGTCTGAACGTCCCGTCGTCGTGCTCGAACAGGAAGGGGTCGGGAGTGCATTTCGCGCCATAGGCAGCCGCAGTCTCCTGTGATTCGTCACGGAGGTAGGCGTCCCACTGGATGGTGCCGTCCTCGACGCGTTCGACCATCGTCTCGAAGTCGTCGTCTGGATACTCCTCGGCGTCGTTCGGGTTGATACCGACGACAGCGATATCGTCGAACTCCGATGTGAGCCGGTTCATCTCCTCGAACTTGGCTTTCGCGTACGGGCAATGATTACACGTGAAGACGACGAGCAGTCCCTCGTACTCGTCGAAATCGGCGAGTGAGTAGCGCTCGCCATCTGCTCCTTCCAGCTCGAAATCTGGTGCCTCGTCGCCGGCTGTGAGCACTTCTTCGGATTCGAGTTCTACCATAGAAGACGCTTCGAACGCCAGGCTCTTACTCGTTCGGGCGTCGGCAAGGTGACTATGGTGCCCACTCCTGTCGAGAATCAGTTCCTACGAGAGCACTACTAGGAGAGATGCTCTGCGACGACAGTGTCGAACTGCTCGGCAGCCTGGTACACGTCACTCTCGTCGTTGATTCTGAAGCAGGTTTCAGATTCGGCCTCGACGTCGTCGACACGCTCGAGCATCCCTGCAGTCTCGAGTTCGGTGAATATATCGATAAGGTACAGCGTTTTCAGCGGCACACCCGCCGACTCGGCGAGTTCAGACCGGGTGTACTCCTGTGTCGGGTCGATATCGAGTATCCCGGCGATGACTGCTGGTGCTTTTTCCTCACTTGCGACCAGTTCCCAGCCCGATTTGCCAGTCTCCTCGTTCATTGAACCGGTGTTCGAAAGCAGAGAAAATAAGTCAGGTGGTTCTGGGTTCATGTGTCATCTTGCTGTGACAGTTTCAGTTCACTGCGACACTCTATTTCGATGAGCGATTATCACAACCCAGATCTGACCTGTGTTCGATTCTCGATACCGACATTCTAATGGCCCATATCTGGAAATAATACCGTTCAATCTGTTATCAATCTCGAAATTTACAGTCACAAAATTGATATTCACAGGGCAAACTTTTTTCGTGTGTTCATAATAATAAGGTGATAATGGCAATTGATGACACCGGGGGAAGCGACGACGAGGCAGGTGCAGGGGGTGTCGTGACGTTCGACGATGGCGTGACTGTTGGCGAGTACTCGTGGAGCGATTTTCGCCGCGAGGAGCACGATGAGGGGCGATTCGACCGGAGCAAGTACCTCGGATTCGACCCCAGACAGCTGTCCCAGCGACTCGAGACGGGCGCGACCGGGGCAAAAACACTCGACAGGATTGTCGAACAGTACCGTGACCCAGACGAGCGTGGTGTCTCCGTCGGCTACTACTCGTGGGAACATTTCAAACAGGAACACTACTACGACGACCAGGGGAACCCGCCGAAAGGAAGCGACGGGTTCGACGCCGAGTCGTATCTGGGTTTCGATCCCGACGAGACACAACAGCGGGTAAACGATGCCAAAGGCGCCGGAAAGCGGCTTGCCGACATCGTCGATTCACGGACTGTCAACGTCAACGAGGAACTCGACGAGGACGAGTTCTTCTCGACCCGGGACGGGACTGCGACAGTTGTCAATCGGTACGATCTGGAGAAAGCCGTTCCGAACGAGAAAAAGAGTCACTTCGTCGAACAGCACCGCTACTGGGTCAACAAGCCATACGCCTGCGTCGTCATTTTCAAATCTCAGAAAGAGAACGAAATCAAATACTACGTCATCGAGCCACATCTCAACGAGATCGAAAGCGATCTCCGTGAGTTTCTCTCCCGGAAACTCAAGACTGCGATCAAGTACTCCGAGGACGACGTCATCGTCCAGGGGAGCGAACAGGACCGGGCCGAAGTCATCGAACGCGAATCGGAGCGTCTCCTCAAACGGTACAATATCTTCACCGGGAAACGTGCGGTCAAGAAGGACAACTCGGGTGGCGGAATGCTCGGTTCGCTCAAGGGCATCTTCGGGAGTGATGACGATTCGGATGACGACTGGGAGGAACTGCCCGAACTCGAGGGTGTCGAAGCCCGGCCCGAGTGGAAGATACTCGAGGAGGACCCCGACACGCTCAACGAGTATCAGGTCGAGAAGATGCTGTATATGCTCAAGCGGGACTTCATCGGCTACGCCCGCATCGACCCCATCAAACACGACATCAACGTCGAGGATATCTCGTGTGACGGGTACGACAGCCGGGTGTTCGTCTACCACACCGACTACGAGCAGATCATCTCGAATATCGAACACGGCAAGTCGGAACTCGACGACTTCGTCGTGAAACTCGCCCAGCGCTCGGGCAAAGGTATCTCGAAACGCCAACCACAGGTCGACGCGACACTCCCCGACGGGTCGCGTGCCCAGCTGACCCTCGGTGCCGAGGTGTCAGACCACGGGACGAACTACACGATTCGTCAGTTCAAAGACGTCCCGTTCACACCAGTCGATCTCATCAACTGGAACACGTTCAACTTGGACGAGATGGCCTTTCTGTGGCTCTGTATCGAGAACCACAAGTCGTTGATCTTCGCTGGCGGTACAGCATCCGGAAAGACGACGAGCCTCAATGCAGTGTCGCTGTTCATCCCGTCGAGTGCGAAAATCGTCTCTATCGAGGACACACGCGAGGTCGAACTGCCCCAGCGTAACTGGGTTGCGAGCGTCACTCGCCCCTCCTTCGGAGAGGACGACAAGGGTGACGTCGACGAGTTCGACCTGCTGGAGGCCGCACTGCGTCAGCGTCCAGATTACATCGTGATGGGTGAGATCCGTGGTGAGGAGGGTCGTGTCCTCTTCCAGGTGATGTCGACCGGACACACCACCTACACCACGTTCCACGCAGATACCGTCGGAGAGGTAATCAAGCGCTTTACGACCGACCCCATCAACGTCTCGAAGACGCTGTTTACAGCGCTCGATCTGGTCTCGATCCAGACCCAGACACGCGTGGGTGGCCAGAAGGTCCGCCGAAACAAGAAACTGACCGAGATCAACGAGTACTCCCCGGAGAACGACGAGATCAACGTCCGGGACGTCTACGAGTGGCGTGCAGAGACCGACCAGTATCTCCAGATGGGTTCCTCGAGCACGCTGGAAGATATCAAATTCGACCGCGGGTGGACTCAGGACCGTCTCGACAGGGAACTGTTCAAGCGGAAAGTCGTGCTCGCCTATCTCATCGAGAACGGACTGAACACCTACACGGAAGTCGCGGCGACGGTCCAGGCGTTCATCAACGACCCGGAGACGATTCTCGCCATTATCTCCCAAGATCACCTCGAACGGTCACTGGAGGACCTGCGGGAGATGGAATCAGTCCAGATCGAAGTCGACGCCGAGAAGGAGGAACTCGTGCCACGGCCCGACCCACCGGAGGAGGTGATCGAGGAGACCGACGAGATTCTGGGAAGTGCGGAGCCGTTACTCCAGCAGTACCGTGATATGGAGACGAGCGAACTCGTCTCGGCACTCCAGGGTGAGGAGGAATCCGAAAGCGTCGAAACAGAGGATGACGATATCGATTTCGGCCAGTTCGTCCCCAAGGCCGGAGCCGAAAGCGAGGGAGAGTAAGCAGTTGGTGTCACTGAATCATGAGTCTTGATAAACGACGTGGGAGGCAGGTGGAGGACGAAGAGAGTTCACTCGGCGGGGCCTTTTATCCGCTGTACCAGTGGGTGTTCGGCGACGATAGCGATTTCGTCGGCAACGTCGAGGACAAACTAGCACAGTCACGGATGGCGGACAACGTCGAGATGTTTCTCTCCCGGGCGCTGGCAGTTGGGCTCATCGCCGGACTCGGTCTCTGGCTGCTCGGCATGCTGGTGGGATGGTTGTTCGTCCAGGTGTTCGTCGACGGCGCACTGCTCGGTATTCGCTTCCCCGAGTCCATCGAGTTCCTGCGGATGCTCCGGACACCGATTATCGTGTTACTTGCTGGTCTCATCTTCGGCTCGATTGGGTTTGCAATCGGCTTCGGGTCGGTCGTCTCGATTCCGTACTTCCGGGCTGGCGGCCGCGAGCGGGAGATCAACACGCTGATGCCGGACGGCATCGCGTTCATGTACGCACTCTCTGTCGGTGGGATGAACCAGCTGGAAATCCTGAAGGCGATGGCCAAAGCCGACGACACGTACGGCGAACTCTCCCGCGAGTTCCAGTCTATCGTGCTGGAGACCGAGTATTTCGATACCGATTACCGGACAGCGGTCCAGAACCAGGCGCTCGATACGCCGAGTGACGAACTCGCGCAGTTCCTGACGGATATGCTGTCGATTCTCGACTCGGGGGGTGACATGACTGACTTCCTCGAAGACCAGAAAGACAAGCACCTCCGGACGGCCAAACAGGAGCAACGCAAACTGCTCGATACGCTCGAACTGTTCGGCGAGATGTACATGACGCTGTCGCTGTTCCCACTGTTGCTCATCATCATTCTCGTCATCATGAGCATGATGGGCAGCGGCGACCAGACGATGTTGCTGTACGGAACAGTGTACGGGCTGATTCCGCTCATCGGCGGCGGCTTCCTGGTGATGGTCTCGACGGTCACCCAGGACGAAATCGGTGACGGATACCTCAGACCGGACGCGGGAGAGGACTTCACTGTCGACGAGGGTATCGGCGTATTCAATCCGGGGCTCGTCGAGGAGTACACAGGCGAGCGCGAGCTGTTCGACAAGATCAAACGACAGGAGGGGACACACGAGCTGATGGAGATTGTCAAGTCTCCACACACGTTCTTCCGCGATCACCCGACGCTGGTGCTCGTTCTGACGGTGCCGTTGACGCTGCTCATCATGATCGGTGCGGCGGTGACTGGGAACATGCCGTTCTCCATGGACGCGATGCAGTCCAACCCAATCGTCGGGACGGTTGTCTGGGTGTACGTGCCGCTGTACGTGAACCTCCTGCCACTCGCTATCTTCTACGAGTGGAACGTCCGCTCGCGCAATGCAATTCTCCACGACCTCTCTGAGAACCTGCGCAAGTTGGCGAGCGCGAACGACACCGGGATGACGCTGCTGGACTCGATCAAAGTGGTTTCGGAGACGTCGTCGGGGAAACTCTCGAACGAGTTCGAGACGATGCACTCGAAGGTCAACTACGGGACGAGCCTGAAAGACGCACTCAGGGAGTTCAACAACAAGTATCACGTCCCGCGACTGGCGCGGACGATCAAACTCATCAGTGAGGCACAGGAGGCCTCGAGTCAGATCCAGGACGTCCTGTCGACGGCCGCGACGGCGTCGGAGAACCAGGACGAAATCGAGCGCGAGCGCAAGGCGCGGACGCTGATGCAGACGGTCATTATCATCATGACCTATCTGACGCTGCTGGCCGTGATGGCGCTTTTGAAGATACAGTTCCTCGACACGATGGGCGGACTGGCGGCCGCTGGTGATGACGCCGGGAGCGAGGCCGACGAGTTCGCCGGTGGACTCGATGCCGAGTTCCTCTCGATGCTGTTCTTCCACGCAGTCACGCTGCAGGCGATTATCTCGTCGTTCATCGCCGGATACATCCGCAACGTCGAGTTGCTCTCGGGTGCCAAGTACGCGGTGATACTGTCGACGATCGCACTCATCGTGTGGATCATCGTCGAGCAGATATCCGAGGGCAACGCCGAGGCTGCGGAAGCGCTTCTGGTCCTGTCAGTTGGCTCGGTAGGGTGGTCGCTACGGGACCGTGTGGAGTCGCTGTCGAGTCGGACCGAAAGAAATGAGGGTGGGGAAAATGAAACTCAAAAGTATCAACAGACGAAGGGGTGAGAGAGGGGCATGACCGACCGCGGGCAGACGGCGAACGACTATCTACTCGGTGTCGTTCTCGTTCTTTTGACCATTACAGCCGTGTTTGCGTTCTTTCCAACGCTGTTTCAGCCGTTTCAGGAGCCAGTCAGCAGTGACCAGGAGACGATGTCGGAGAACCTGGCTGATGAGGTTCTGATGACGAATACGACGACCACCAGTGAACAGTCGGTGAACGCAGATGAATTTGACACGTACCTCACCGGTGTTGATACGGACGCGTATGGGGCACAGGCTGGTTTGCAACCGTGGATGCGGTGGAATGTGACAATACAGAAA